>Ga0208628_1000535_pt1 | contig 17784 bp, 14 predicted proteins | sample LakWasMet16_LOW5_2_FD_183864 | JGI IMG/M metagenome (GOLD analysis project Ga0208628, IMG submission 183864) | Freshwater sediment methanotrophic microbial communities from Lake Washington under simulated oxygen tension - Sediment Metagenome... | ecosystem: Environmental > Aquatic > Freshwater >... | reverse complement strand
ATCAGCTTTGCCAATTCGGCGATGGTCGGCCTCTCGAACAGGCCGGCCAGAGGAATTTCCACCGATAGTTGTCCGCTAACGCGGGTAATTATTTGCATGGCAAGCAATGATTGTCCGCCCAACTCAAAGAAATTATCGTGAATGCCGACACGCTCAGTTTTTAAAACGTCGCACAATATCTCGGCTAGCTGCTTCTCTACCTGACTGCGTGGAGCCATAAAATCGGCATCCAGCTCCTGTCGATTCATATCCGGCATGGGTAAGGCCTTCCGGTCGAGCTTGCCGTTGGGGGTGAGCGGCAGTTCATCAAGAAACATAAAAACCGAAGGAATCATGAATTCCGGTAACTGGGGTTTAAGAAAATCCTGGAGCTCTGAGCGAGTCGGCTCTGAGCCGCTCTGCGCCACCAAGTAGGCGACCAGGCGTTTATCCCCCGGAATGGGCTCGTAGACGCCCACTACCCCATCGCGTATTTGCGGGTGTTGTCCTAGTGCCGATTCAATTTCACCCAGTTCAATACGAAACCCGCGAATTTTAACTTGTTGGTCTATACGCCCTAAAAATTCGATAGTGCCATCAGGTAAATAACGGGCCAAATCGCCGGTTTTGTATAATCGAGCCTGGGTATCATCGGTGAAAGGATGCCTGATAAATTTCTCGACGCTTAATTCGGGGCGATTAAGATAACCTCGCGCTAAACCTTCGCCGCCAATATGAATCTCTCCCGATACACCGACCGGGACCGGCTGTAAATGACGATCCAGGATATAAATCTCGGTGTTAGCTATTGGACGCCCGATAGGCACCACTGGAGAATTAAAATTTTTATCACCCAGCCAATAAGTGGCATCAATACAGGCTTCTGTAGGCCCATAAAGGTTGCATACCGATATATCAAGCTTTGCAAGCAAGCTCTGGAGGAGATTGTTATTTAAAGCTTCGCCGCCGCAGAAAACTATTTTCAAATCCGCACACTCGGATAACTCAGGATAATCTTTAAGGATTTCAAGAATCGACGGTACAAATTGAATGACTGTAATAGCTTGCCGTTTAATGGCATGGACCAGCATGGGTACGTCTTTGTGTAATCCAGGTGCCGCTAAAACAAGTTGCGCTCCGGAAATGAGCGGGGCAAAGAATTCCCAAACAGACGCATCGAAACCGAATGGCGTTTTTTGTAGAACTTTATCATTGCTCGTTAAGGGGAAAACGTTTTGCATCCATGACATATGGTTCACAAGTGCCTGATGCGGAACCATAACCCCTTTAGGTTGCCCGGTAGAGCCCGATGTATAAATAACGTAAGCCAGATTATCTGGCGAAGCATTACAAGGCAGGTTTTCGGCGCTTTCGCGGTTCTGATTAATCCAAAATTGATCCAGGCAAACAAGTTCGCCCGGATAATCCGGGAACTGTGCAGCCAGTGATGAATGGGTTAATAATACCTGTGCTTTTGTGTCATCCAGCATAAAAGTCAGGCGTTGCTTAGGATAATCCGGATCAATCGGAACATAAGCCCCTCCCGCCTTAACTATAGCCAGTAGGCTGATCACCAGATCAATAGAGCGATACAGATTGACCGCTACCAACGCATCGGGCCTGATACCTTGTGATTGCAGATAACGCGCCAATTGGTTGGCTTTACTATTAAGTGCTTGGTAACTTAGCCGTTCATCTTCAAACACCAGCGCGATGGCATCCGGAGTCTTTGCCACCTGCTCTTCAAAGAGTTGATGAATGCACTTGTCTTTCGGATAGTCGGCTTGGGTGTTATTCCATTCGATCAACAGCTGCCGACGTTCGCGCTCGGTCAGCAAAGGTAGTCCGGACAGACGCGCTTCCGGGCCAGCGACGATGCCTTCGAGCAGAACCTGAAAATGGCCGATCAGGCGGGTGATGGTCTCGGCGTCGAACAAGTCAGTCGCATATCCCAATGCCCCTTTCAAACCCTGCGGAGTTTCCAATAGCTCAAGAGTAAGATCAAATTGGCTTGTTTCGGTATAAGCCTTCAGCAGTTCCGGGGAAATTTCGTTTAATTGCAGTTTGTCACCGGGAATGCTCCGAAGTGTGAACATCACCTGAAATAACGGGCTACGACTGAGGTCCTGTTGCAGATTCAGGACCTCGACCAGTTTTTCAAACGGCAGGTCCTGATGGGCATACGCCCCGAGCGTGACCTCCCGCACCTGCGCCAACAGCTCACGGAAACTCGGGTTGCCGGAAAGGTCTGCGCGCAATACCAGGGTGTTGACGGACAAATTATTCAGGCTTTCGCCTTCCGAGCGGCTTGAGCCGGTGGCCGGTGTGCCGATCACGATGTCGTCCTGGCCGCTGTAGCGCTGCAACAGCACCTGAAAAGCCGCCGCCAAGGTCATGAACAAAGTCACGTTTTCCTGACGACTCAGGTTTTTCAGTCCTGCAACTAAGTCAGGCGGCAAACTGAAATGCCGGATTTCCCCGCGGAATGAAGGCACTGCCGGGCGCGGCCTATCGGTAGGCAACTCCAGTGTTGGCATGTCCGACAACCGGGGTCTCCAATAATCCAGCAGCCGTTCCATCGGCCCAATCATTTCCGGTTTAAACTCTACACATTCTGTAAAATTCAACATTACGGGTTGTTTGCGCGGGGCTGGCAATTCCTCAGACCGACCAAGTAAGCTCATTTTTCATATACCTCTAAAATAAAAATTTGCCTTGTACGGTAGCCTTGGCAAAACGGCCATCTATAATCGGCAGCATTAATCAAAAGAGGCCGACTGGCGTTTTTGCATGTGCTTGTAGGGTAAAAGTTTCAGCCTTTTCAATCAATAAGTGTGAGTACCTAGCAAAGGAACCGGTTATTAATTCATGACTCCCGGCAAAACGATTCCACACTTTCACCACAATCACATTGACGATTTTCAACCTCCCTGTTTTAGAAATCGTCAAATCAATTGGACACGGGAAAGGATAAGTCTGCTTTGGGTTTCACATCATCGAAGATATTTGAAAAAGCTCTTTTTTAATGATCTGAATAAGGAATTTTGAATCATGGTTAGCATGCTCATAGATGCTTTGGATGGCGGTCTATGATCGATTTCTATCTACAGCAATTTCTGGATGTTCGCCGCAAAGCCAGACAGAACAATCAGACAAGGCCGTCAGTTTGGATAACCAGAGTTGTTAAACTGCCGATATTGCTTGACGAAAAAGACTGTACCGCGGATGTCAATATAAGCGCTGCATTTTTGATGGAATGATTCCGGGTTATCGTGCCGAAAACGAACGGCGTGATCCATCGGATTGTAAGATTGCGCATTAAATTGGAGATTGGTCCAATTTCATGCGCGGTCTGACCTGTGACGAGCGCCTGATTCAAGGGCTTGGTTATTTCAAGAAGGGTTACGGTTTGAATCCGAGGATTTTACACGGCCATGACTGTGCCGGGCAGATTGTCCAATACCCGTTCAGTCGAAGGCGTCTGCAATCAAAAAAAGAGGATATTAAGCTTAAGGCGGATCTAGTTCTCAAAGTATGAGATAGATCCGCCTTAAAAATTCAGCATCGTCAGAAAGATAGCGCTGCCGGCAGGATAAAAATTATTGTGCATACAAAGTCATCCAAGGTTTTGTATTATGTGTATTAAAAGAATTTAAAAATCCGCTTGTAAATTAACACCGGCCGACTTACTTTCGTAGGATGCGATCGGATTGTTAGAGTCGCGGTTTTCAAAGTTCAACACAGGGCCTATGCTGATGCTGTCCACGGGATGATACATTACGTTTAAGCCGACATTGGTCACCTTATCTTTCTGTTGTCCAATACCAGCAGCGCTGGTACCGCCACCGCCCAGATAATCTTGCTCCTGATAGGATATGGGCAGCTTCAGGGCAATTTTGGGAGTGGCCTGCCAACTAAAGTTAAACCATATGCCTTGGGTTAGCACGAAACTGGAAAACAGGTTATCGGCTTGGGAGACTAAACGTCTTGCGGAAAGATCCAGCACTGTTTTTTCGCTGGCTTGCCAGTTCAGGGTAAGCTGGGCGATGATGTCATCAAAATTACGGAAACCAAAATTCTCATAGTCTTGTTGCACATAGCCGACAAGGCCATCAATACGGGTTTTACTATTGCTATGCCAATCCCAGGTTAATGCATAGTGCATTCGAGTATAGGCGTTATCCTGGGTGCTGCCGGGGAGTATGTCGCGTTCCGGATATTCACCATCGGTTGCAATGACTTGTAAGCCTAATGTGCTTCCGGTTGGACTTAAGTATTGCAGATCGGCTTGGGCATTATTTTCAGCGTTATTACTAAATTGTCGACTTGTACCGTCAAAATCTCTCTCTGTCCGAAATACGCCAAGCTTGATCTTGCCGTTGGGGTGAAACAGGTACCCGCCGTTAGCAAAATAACGTTGGGAATTGATCAGGTTGTCTAGCACGCCATTTAATTGCCCAAAACTACCTAATGCTTCAGCATTGCTGTAACCGATTTCGCCATCCAGATTGTTTCCTAACTGCCAATTCCATTGCGCGAGAGTGTCCCATCCTGTGTAATCCAAGGTGGTGAAGTTTTGGAACCAGTTTTGGTTAACATTCGCCTTAACGATAAAATGCTGCCTGCTAACCGTCCAGTCCAGATCAAACCCGGCTGTCACTTGCTTGACGAATTCGCTTTTGTCGCTTTGGCCTGTAAGCGCTACCGGATCAGCACTATCAGATAGCCTTAAAAAGTTGCTGTCGTATAGCAAGGTGGCGGCAACGTACGGCTTGATGGTGTCGTCTGGCGAAGCTACAGCGTAGCTTTTACTTGGCATTCCTCCTAACAGCAAAAGAAAACACGACAATAAGTACTGATTTTTAACAGCATTGTTTTTGCTGCCGTACTGCAAATAATCACTAGATAACGACACCATTATCACACCACTAAAAGTAATAAGCTTTTAAAGCAGTTATCAGTTACTTTGTTTTTACCGATATTTTTGCTGATACAAGCATTACGTGACACTAAGCCACGTAATATGATGGTTTTGTAAACTTTATTTTTGTTTTTCATAGTCATGCCAGATTTTTATAATTATTGCAAAAGAATATCCAGGGGGCTATTTGACTGCCAATGATCTGAAAATTATCTGTTAATTACCTAATATCATCATAGTAGACTTTCGGTTGATGATTGGCAATATTATCACGCTGTCTGCCAGTACTTCTGTAAATCTTGTAATTTTGATTATGCTAAACCCGTTATTAACTTATATGCGCGCTGAGGCGCTTATTCTCATTCTCCTTGGAAAGCAGAATAACGGACACAAATAAATGGACCTTTCTGTGCTTTGTGGCTATTGATTTCTTGATAGTAATCCACTGAAACGATTGACTTTTCAGTATCTGCTTTACTTGCGGTCAGTTTAGCTTTTTGTATAACAAATGATGCAAGAGCTGATTCATGGCTATTCGCCAAATTTGCTTGGTGCTGCACATCCTTTCATTGCCTGACTGATAGATACTTCTCTGAGGTTGCTGAGCCAGCGCTACATTGTTCAGAAATGCTTCACTACCGGGAGTGATTAAAAAGGACAAATCGCCTGTGAAGTATCGCTTATGGTGATTATCTATTGTTTCATAATCACGCATTAAAGCCTCAGCCATCTTGGTTATTAGCCATTTCTAATCGGTTCATTAATAAACAGTCCCGGCCCTATTGCCATTATGTTTATTGGCCAATAACGGAGCTCGAATTGCAAATCTTCGAATGCCTGGCTGGTAAGATGCTGAATAAATCAAAATCATATTTTAGTAAAAACTCTTGCTCAAACATAGTTTCTATTCAATACGGATATATCTTGAACTATTAAAAATCCGTTAACACCACACCGAGACATTGACTGCCCGTGTCTTGCAAGGCATCTTTTAATAACTGCAAATCATTCATCCGGGTTTTGTGTTGGCGCACCACTAAAAGAGAACCACCACAATTTGAGGCGGTAATTTGCGCATCGATAGCCTGCTCTGCGGGTGGAGTGTCTATCAGGATTACGTCAAACTGTGTTTGCAATTCTTTCAGACATTTTTTTAAACCTCTGCTGATTAATTCGACCGGATTGGGAGGTATTGTGCCTGCCGGTAAAATCGATAAATCCCGGAACGCCGGAATCCGGGTAATCACCGTTAAATCAGCGCGTCCGGCTAATACGTCCGACAAGCCGTAAATGCTTTGCAGCTTGAATAATGAGTGCTGCCGCGGCTGCCGTAGGTCGGCATCGATTAACAGGGTGCGTTCGCCAAGCTGGGAAAAAACAATCGCCAAATTGGCCGCCATAAGACTGCGCCCTTCACCTCGGCTGAGACTGACTAACGTCAAGGTTTTATGGACATTGCTAAACCAGCGCAGCATTAATTGTCCTCGCACAGCGCGCAACGCTTCCACTTGCGTACTCATAGGCTGGTACGCGGCGACCAACTCTTGACTGAAATTTTCTTCACTTGCGCTCAGAAACGGAAAATCAAATTGATACGACAAGGCTCTTTGTATGTCATCATCATTAACTAATCCCAGCGCCTTTGCTGCATCGCCAAAGAGCATACCTTTCTGTTTTTGTAAGGCGACGATTCGTTCGGCATCTCGAGAGCTAATTTTCCCGGCATCCAGCAATAAAGCCCCCATTGAAGCGGTATTTTGCAGCGGGCTTATTTTGTTGGTTATCTTGCTGTTGGCTATAGTTTCTGCTTGCATTATGCATTGCCTCGATTATTGGAATCGTCGCTAGAGCTATCAAGATGAGGTAGGTGAGCCATCCGGCTTGGATTCGAAGACGGAAGAGAAATCACGGCAAGCACCGGAATTGTCAGCTGCTCCGAAATATCAAAGGCAGACCGCACTCGCCGATCCATCAACTCAGCCACTAAGGCCGATCCTATTCCTAACATGCCCCCTAGAAATACCGACAGAATCATGTTTATCAACACCTTGGGCTTGGCCGGCTTTTCTGGTGGAATAGCGGGATTAAGCACTGCGGTATTGGTTTGGCGCATCTCGCTTTCCATACGGCTCTGTACCGATCGCTGCAGGGCGGCATCGTATATCCGTTGCGCGCTTTCTACTTCACGATTAAGCACTTTTATTTGATCATGCTGTTTTTTTAAATCCAACACCTTGGCTTTCTGTTCAGCGAAGGCATTGGCGATTATCTTGTCATGCTGAGTAGAGGAAGCCACCCCTCCATGGATACTGTTTAGCACCATTCTGATTTCAGACTGGACTTTCTGTCTCAGGCTATCCACTTCGGCTTTGGTTTGCTTGTAGAGTGGATGATTGATATCAAGACGCTTGGACAGTTCGGCAAATTTGGCTTCCGCTCGTGCTAAATCCCCTTTGAGCGATTGAATAACAGGATTGCTCAGTACCTCTTGCAACGACTCTAACGATTTGCCTTGTTTGACGGTGTCTGCCAGTAAATCTTTTCTGGACTGCAATTCGCTGGTGCGAGCTTGATTGTCTACCAACTGTTTTGACAGGTCAGCCAGGCGAGCACCTTCCAAGTCAAGACGATCATCGGTTGCAACGATGCCGTGTTGTTGCTGATAGGTAGACAGCACGGATTGTGCGTGTTCAAGATTATTTCTTAATGAAGCCATTTGCGAGTCAAACCAGTCCGCGCTTAATTTAGCCGGTTGGGCCTGTAACTCCATGCCGGTCTGTATATAGGCATCGGCAAAGGCGTTGACGATGTTCGCTGCCATTTGAGGATCAGGATAAGTAAAGTCAACCTGCATGACACTGCTGTCGCGTGACGGTTTGATTTCCAGTTCTTTCAATAACGAATCCGCAATCCAATCTTCGATATTGCCGATACTCTCGGATTTTATGAAGTCTTCCTGCATTTTCGGGTCCTGGCTCAGTTTCAGTTTTTCACTGACTTTGTGCGCCACATTGCGGCTGCCGATGATATCGACCTGCGTCGCTATATAGCCCGGCAGCAACCGGACCGGCAAAGTCATGCCCGTCACCGGGTCGACGCTTCTTTGGTCAACCACTATCGAAGTCGAAGCAATATATTGCTTGGGTAACAATAAGCTGACCACCAAAGTCGTGATAATCGTCATCATCAATACCGACAAGACAATCGATCTATGCGACAGGAGAATATTAATAAATTGATAAAAGTTCATAATGTTCCACTGTGTGACCGGCCCAACCTGAGCCACTGACAAAGGTAAGATATTTACATATCATTGCATGCTGAATTAAAACCAGCGTTCACCCACATAAATCACATCGTCTTTTAATACAGCATCGTCCAAGTCCACATCAATTTCCTGCAAAGTGCCGCTTTTATCCTTGCGCTTAATGGTTATGCCGTTTTCAGTACCGCGCAACGTCAGACCGCCACCCAGCGGCAAAGCTTTCATCACCGAAGCATCCGGTTCAACCCGATAACTGCCCGGATGCTGCACTTCGCCATAAATATAAAACATGGGCGCTTTGGGTACATAGATCTGATCGCCTTGCTGCACTTTAAAAGGAACGGTGTTTCCGACGTCTTCCAGATAAGCTTTCAAATCCAGTTCGTGCTTTTGCGACTTACCGTTGACAGTTCTTGTCACTATGACTTTGCTGTCGCCCAATTCGTCAATTCCTTCGGCCATGGCAATCAAATCGACTACCGAGCTATTGGAATCCAGTGGATAACGCCCCGGTCTATTAACATGTCCCAAAACCGATACCTGCTGACTGACATTATTTAATACAGAAACACTGACTTGGGCATCATGAATAAATCCTCCTTTAATTAAACGCACCGCGATGTCTTCCTCCAGCTCTATGCTGGATTTTCCGCTAGCGTTTACTTCACCGATTAGCGGAAAAGTAATCCGGCCATCGGCTGAAACGCGGGTTTCAGTTCTTAAATCGTCATAACCGTACACCGATATCCGCAAGACATCATCCGGACCAATATTATAGGCTGCTATACTTTGCTGAATGGGCAACATCAATAGCACCATTAACAATAGATAGCGTTTATCGAACCATTGTAATTTAGTATTAGTAAGCATTTTTATCCTCTATGACCACGCTGATAGTTTTAAATATGATCAATAAGTCGAGAAATAATGACCAGTTGCGCAGGTAATCGAGATCGTAATCAATCCGGGCCTGCATTTTTTCCAAGGTATCGGTTTCACCGCGGAAACCATTGATCTGCGCCCAGCCGGTAATGCCGGGCTTTACCTTATGCCTGATCATGTACCCTTTGATCAGGTTGCGGTACATTTCGTTATGACTGACGGCGTGCGGCCTCGGACCGACAACGCTCATGCCTCCCTGCAGTACATTGATGAACTGCGGTAACTCGTCCAGAGATGTTTTTCGTAGAAAATTGCCGAACCGGGTAACTCTCGGGTCGTTACGGGTTGCCTGGCTAACCTGTCCATCGTCTTCCATGACCGTCATACTGCGAAATTTATAAACAACAATTTCCCTGCCATCCAATCCATACCGACGTTGCTTGAACAGCACCGGTCCGCGTGAGGTGAGCTTTACACCCATAGCAATCAGCAGCATCAATGGCGAGATCAATAACAAAATCGACAGCGATATGACTATATCGCTGATCCGTTTAATGATGCTGTTGATACCGACAAACGGACTTTCACATACTGCCACTACGGGAATGCCGTCTATGACATTGATGTTAGCCTGGATCAAATCAAACGAAGCTAAATCCGGCACAAAGTAAATTGATGCCGTGGTGTCGCGTAAATCATCCAATAACGCCAGAATCCTTGGCCGTGCAGCCAAAGGCAAGGCGATGTAGATATGTTCTACGTTATAGGCTTTAACAAATGCAGCAGTCGCTGCAATACCGCCCAGCAATGTTCCCGGTTGGCATTGTTTATCTCCCGGTAAACGTTCCGGCCCACGATCATCAAAAAACCCCATGCAGCCCACCCTCAACAATGGATTTTTCCTAAATTGCAGGGTTAATTTGCGGCTTAAATCGGTAAGCCCGACAATAACCGCGCGAGAGGACCATCGCTGCAAGACAAAGCCAGCCATGGAGTTCTTCCAAAAGGTTTCATTAAATTCAGAATCTATGCTGTTAATCATAATGAACGACCAGTAGAAAGCGATAAGAAAGCAAAAACCATATTCAAACGGTATGTGAAGTATCACTTAAAGTATCTGGACTCCATGCCATCCTGCTATGTCCTGTACTGCATTGATCGACATTAGCAAGTACGAACGAGCCTATAGACAACAAAACCAAGACATTCTCTTTAATAATTTTCATGGTGAGCTCCTAAAAGGATTATGAAAATAATTTGTTTTGCATCATCCAATCAATTTGAGACAGATCGAGTCTGCAATTTAATTCAATCCGAAATTGATGATACAAACACTTCTATGTCTTAAAAAATTGAACGTCCTAAAAATAGATTAGTCTGTTGAAAAATAGGAACAGTTTCAGGTTATAAGAAACACGTTATTTGAACAATTAGTACAAACACTTAACATCTTCAATAGCTTAGACTCTTGCTCATCTAAACAAGAAGTCAATTTCTCTACATAAGGCATTATAATTTTCAGTCCCAGAGATAAGCGTTAACTGCGTTTCGTAGCCCGGCTGCGAATAATTACCACTCGAATGAAGTTGACTGCGGCTCTGATATTTTCTCAACCTCGGCTCTGGTTGGATAGGTTGATAAACCTGTATTTTCTTATGAGTATGAAAAATAATTTCTTGCGGCGGCGCGTTTATTGTTTTTTCAGTTCTGGTTAATACGACTTCAATAACGTCAATCAGCTCTGTAATGCGTTCAATAGGATCAAGGAGAAGTTCAAAGGCATAGTCTTTGCTGGGATTTGGTTGCAAGCGAATGCAACAGCATGGAGAATTTTTAATAATTACCGAAAAGCCGCTCTTACCCGATTTATACCCAGGGGGCATAAGTTTCGTTTGAGCAGGCAAGCTGCTCAACTCAGCTTTAGCATTCTATGCGGTGAGCGGAACCTATCCGGCAACCAAAACTGCTTTTTACTAAATTCGGAACAATTTTTCCAAGCACGGAATACATCGATTTTGCGTCAAAAGCTTAAGTATTACTCAATGACATTCGAGCAAAATTGCTGCCACTGCCATAAGTCGGCACACATCTTATCCAGATCCCGTGTTGCCTCACAACCGAGCTCCGCCTTAGCCAGATCAGTATTAGCGTAGCAGCTGGCAATATCGCCCGTCCGTCTGCCTACAATGCGATACGGCACAGACTGCCCTGTCACCCGCTCAAAGGCCGCCACCATTTCCAGCACGCTATAGCCGCGCCCTGTACCCAGATTGAAGGTATAAACTCCTGGAAACTGGCTGATCTTTTCCAAGGCCTTTTTATGGCCGTTAGCCAAATCGGATACATGAATGTAATCCCTTACCCCTGTGCCATCGGGCGTCGGCCAATCATTGCCGTATACCGAGAGTTCGCTTAACTTGCCTGCCGCCACTTGGGATACATAGGGCATTAAATTATTGGGAACGCCGTTAGGATCTTCGCCGATCATGCCGCTCTCGTGCGCACCAACCGGGTTGAAATAGCGCAGCAGTACGATATGCCAACGCGCATCCGATACAAACAAATCTCGCAGGATCTCTTCGTTCATCAATTTCGATCGGCCGTAAGGATTAGTCACCTGAAGCGGAAAATCCTCACTAATCGGCACGCTTGCAGGATCGCCATACACAGTAGCGGACGAGCTGAACACTAAATAAAACACTTCGAATTCCGTCATTACTTGGCATAAGGCTAAAGTGCTGCCGATATTATTGTCGTAATACTGCAACGACTGCTGCACCGATTCGCCTACCGCCTTTAGGCCTGCAAAATGAATCACCGCATCAATCTTATGTACTGAAAAAATACCGCGAAGCGCCTCCTTATCGCGGACATCCGCTTGCACCAGCACGGGACGTTTTCCTGTAATAGCCTCTATCCGATCCACAACACTAGCTTTGCTGTTGAGCAGATTATCAATGATTACCACCTGGTAGCCCGAATTCAGCAACTCCACACAAGTATGACTGCCGATAAAACCCACGCCGCCTGTCACCAAAATTTGCATGCTTCACTCCTTTTTATCACCTTGCCGCGCCAACTTTTATCTTGATCCCGCGTTCCAAACCGGCATTCCCGATATTTCCTGCGAGCCACAAGAATTGAACTCAATAACTATGAATTCAGTGTTGTCGTAGCATTTAAAAAAGCTTGCTTGATTACTTATAGATGTGGCTTGATTTTCCCTGTCAATAAATCCTGAATTGCATGAACATCTACAGGCACACATTAATTTAATTGACGAGGCCTTGGTATATCGTCAAATACCTAGAAAAAGGTTAATAAAATCAATGCGGAATTCTGTTAGTGGCAGGCTAAATCTGTACTTTGATGTATGGTATGTTGCCGGGAAACCGCCTTCCCAAATGTGATAGCGGCAGTTACTGGCGTCGATAAGGATTGATCATTTGGCATGCCTTATCTAAATGGTACGCGCCAAGTAGGGGATGGATACACAATGGCAGTGATATTCAAGATAAGTAGAACTGGTGCTGCGGCTTAATATAATACAGCCAACAGTACGCTAAAAAGTAGGCCATCTATGAAGTAGACCTACAATTTCAATAACTGCGTCAGGCGGGTATGGAAGTTGGACTGGAAGCCTTCTTTAAAGACCGAGACGGCGAAAAACACTGCTTGCCTCACAGTTTAGAGGCAAGCAGTGTTTTTGAAATTTTAATACGCTATCTTTTCGTAGAATCAGCGTTTGCGCAGTTTGGCAATGAAATATGAAGTTAATTAAAACTCATCATTTTTAATTAAGTCATGCGCTAAAAACATCGCATCCCCATAACTGAAGAATCGGTAGGATTGGTCAATAGCATGACTGTAAGCGTTCATAATATGCTCATAACCGGCAAACGCCGAGACCAGCATCAGTAAAGTCGACTCAGGCAGATGAAAGTTGGTCAACATCGCATCAACCGATTTGAATTGATAGCCTGGGGTAATAAACAAGTCAGTATCGCCAAAGCCGGCTTCAAGTTGGCCGTTTTTGGAGGCTGATTCCAACGCTCTGACCGCAGTCGTGCCTATCGCAATAGCCCGCCCTCCCCTTGCTCTGGCTTGCTGAACGGCTGTTACCGTTTCCGGCGGCACGGCAAAATATTCCTTGTGCATTAAATGTTCGGATAAATCCTCTACCCTGACCGGCTGAAAAGTACCGCTGCCGACGTGCAGGGTCACAAAAGCGCTTTGCACACCTTTGACTTTGAGTTTTTCCATCATGGCTTGATCAAAATGCAGGCCTGCAGTAGGTGCTGCTACGGCTCCGGCCTCTCTGGCAAAAACCGTCTGATAGCGGGTAAGATCGGATTGATCGTCTTCACGGGTAATATAAGGGGGCAATGGGATATGGCCGATTTGCTCCAATATCGTCAGTAAACTCTGTTCGCCTTTAAATTCCAGATGAAACAGGTCGTCCGCTCGCCCCAAAACTTCGCAGCTATAGCCACTATCCAATTCAATTAAAGTACCCGCTTTCGCCGCTTTGCTGGCTCTGACATGAGCAATGGCATGATGATCATCCCAAATGCGCTCGATAAGAATCTCGACCTTACCGCCACTTTGCTTTTTACCAAACAATCTGGCGGGAATGACTTTAGTGTCATTGAAAACCAGCAAGTCGCGCTCGTTAATCAACTCAATAAAATCGATAAATTGCCGGTCAGCTATTTGTCCGGTATCTCGATCCATGCAAAACAGGCGACTTGCATTACGTTCTGCTAAGGGTTTTTGCGCAATGAGCGCTTCGGGTAACTGGTAGTTAAAATCACTTTTTTTCATAGCGGACGATATTATCAGGTTAAGCTTTAGAATACATCCTTAAAAAAAGTTGGCATATTTTATAAATATTCCCTATAATTTACTTTCTTTGCCGGGGTGGCGGAACTGGTAGACGCGCCGGATTCAAAATCCGGTGATGGTGACATCGTGCCGGTTCGATTCCGGCCCTCGGTACCAAACATTGGTTCAGAGCCGTGCAAAGAACCCCAAAAACCCGCAAGCCGCAAGGCTTCGCGGGTTTTTTATTGTCCGAAGAAATGCAACGATTCTTGCAGCATCTCAATGTCAGCAATAAAGATTTAATGCGAATTGCGGGCTAAATATGTAACTGCAAAGCCATACGTAACGTCAAACCGGGCGACAAAATAGGCAGTTTACGATGACTCAACTGACTACCCCACCCTGACAAACAAACATCCAGCCGGCTTAAGTTAGATCCCGGCGCACGTTTCAGCTGATAGCACTGTCCCAATTTTTCTGCAAGGGATTGTGACCGCCGCTTCGTATCCTTAAATTTATCGTCAATCGTCGCGCCAATTTTTTACGCTCTAAATATTGATACCGCCTGCAGCATGTCAATGCTATCAATGAGCCCTACTGCTATCTTCCTTCTTTAAATACACACTTGCATATTTCACCGCATGCCACAGCTGCTCGACAAAGATATTGTCAATTGCGTGACCCCGCGCCCGTCCATACTACTGAATTACCCCCAATTCTTGAGTCTAAATACTTCGCTTAACCGTAGCCATCTTACAAGTGATAGCCAAAAAAGCTCAACCAATTGCAGGGGCAGAAAAAATCATCCTTCACAAGATAATTTTATTCCTTGGACTCCTAAAACTTGTGAAGAATGGCTGAACTACACTCGAAAAGAATTACTTACCTGATCCGTTAAAAATGAATAACTCTTCTACTTGCTTTCAAAAATGGTAAACTTATAGATGAGGATAAGGCAGCGCAAAAATACATATTAAAATTTGATTTCGCTCCGCTACAAATATCTGCCTAGTACCCCAAACAGAGGCTATTACAATTGGATACAACGCCCCTGAAACGTTGATACCCTATCATAATATACTGAATTGGAGTCTTCCAAATTTAGCTTATTAGTTAACAAATTGATTAATTAACGCAACAATTTTGGATAATTAGCGAATGAATACATTTAACTTAAAAAACTTGATATCTCCATATCATAGAAACAGTCTTGTAACGTTTTTTTTCAGTTGCATACTTTTTTTACTGTCCAATTCGACTTCCGCCCTAGCTGGCGATGTTTACCGCCTCAATCCCGGTGACAAGCTGGAAATTACCGTTTGGCAAGAGGACAACTTGAAACAGGAAGTAGTAGTACTGCCTGATGGCACAATTTCTTTTCCGCTGGTCGGACACATTCCCGCTGCCGGCAAAACGACTGAAGACCTAGTGAGATTACTACGGGAGCGTCTTAGTAAATTCATCCCTGACTCCGAAATAAACGTCAGACTGCTTGCCGCAGACGGTAACCTAATTTATGTGACCGGCGAGGTCGCCCATCCCGGTCAATTTGTAATGAAAGGACCGACGGACGTGATGCAAGCCTTGAGCATGGCCGGCGGCTTAACACCTTTTGCCAAAAAGAACAGTATCATAGTTTTGAGGCGTGAAGCAGACGGTCGAGCCAGAACCGTCCCCTTCGAGTACGGCGATGTGGAAGACGGCGAAAACATAGAATCAAATATTCTATTACAAAGCGGCGATACTATTGTTGCTCCTTAAATCATTCCAGAAAAACATGTGCCGCGACAGCAACCTAGCGTTGCTTGTTCTAGCTTGCATCGGCTTTGGGAAAGACGTAAGCGCAGCCGAATGGACTGTAAAAGGATCCTTGATGCAAGGAATGCAATATAACGATAATATGGCGTTTAGTTCTTTCAATAGAGATTCTGTCGTTGGATATCTTCTCAAACCAAGTTTAGAAGCAACCCGAAAGACAGAGGTACTGGACATTGGCTTTGAAGGACAGGGAGATATTCGTCGTTACGACGATTCTCGTTGGGATTGTAATAATTATAATCTAGGCCTGAACAATGATTATCGAACCCAGCGCAGTGTTTTTAGTTTAAGTGGCGGATACAGGACTAGCTGTTCCTATACTCAGCAAATTGAAGATACGGGATTACTTGCACCGAATAGTCAATCTAAAAGCTATCAGGTGGCACCCTCGTGGACTTGGCAGTGGACAGCCCTAGACCAAGTGATCCTGAAACCTTCATACTCCAAAACAAGCTACAGCAACCCACTAAACAATGTTGCTGCAAGTACCGGACTAAATTTCAGAGGGAATGAAACCTATAGCGTTGACTTGGGTGGAAATCATGAGTGGAGCAAGCGTCTCTCTTTAAATGAAAAACTGATGTTTTCCAATATCCAGTACACAGGCTCGAGCACATCGAATCAAAATCTGTTTGGCTTTCAACTAGGAGCGAATTACAAAATCGATTATGAATGGTCGGCAAGCGTATATGGCGGCCCCATGTGGGTTGACTCCCAGCAGAGCTCGAATGGCGTTACAGCTGGACAGAGCTCTTCATTGTCATTGGGTAGTGTCGCTGGCATTAGTTTAAATTACGATAATCAGTTAACTAAATTCTCTACCGGTTTTACAAATTCCATTAACCCGAGCGCTATCGGTCAAACGCTACAAATCAGCTCCATTTTCGTTAATTATTCGTACCATTTAACTGAACATGTTTTGCTGGACCTCACAAGTAATTATTCACGTAGCGAATCAATCGGCAATACCTCAACCAGTCAATTCGATCGCAACTACTTCACCGTGGCCCCAGGCATTGCTTGGGAGCCTGCAAAAAATTGGCAACTAAAAGGCAGTTATGTTTACAGTTGGCAGGATTTCCAGCAAGGTAATAATTTTCAGAATTTAACTAACAGAAATTTAAATAGCGGAACGATTGACTCTAACGCAGTGATGTTTTCGCTGGGCTATTCTTGGGACGGAGTCCGACTTTCCCGTTAGCTCATTAGGCTGACTAAAACTTGCCAGCTATCAGTTGTTCATAACCTCGAAAGATACCGGCAAAGCATCAATCGCCGTAACTCTTACTACAAAGCTGCTGTAGCCCCCTTAAATACCATGCTCTGAGGCATGGTATTTCAAGCGAATATAGACAATTCTATTAGATAAAAAGCCCCACTTACTGGCATGGACCGGCTTTTCATATATGGCGTTTGTCGATCGGCCAAAATGGCTCAGGCTTTTTATCGATCTGTTATGATTAGCCAGATCATGTAGGTAGTAAATATCTAGGAAAACAGGGATTAGCACATTACCTATCCTTACAAACCCATGTCATAATCTGCGCTTTTGGCGTGGCGACCTCTTTAGAATTTTATCAGTGACTTATTTATCGCTTCAGTATCCTTGTTTGTCGCCAAATATCACAATTAATAAAGAGGCTTTTTAAATATGCCCGATGTTTCCAAATAGAATTCTCTTCATAACATCTCAAATCGGCAGTTGATTAACAATGTGCTCGCCAATGGCCAGCGATGCCGTAGCCGCAGGACTTGGGGCGTTAAGGACATGCAAGGCATCCGGACGGACCACCAGATGAAAATCATTCACTAAATCTCCTGTAGGTTTCATGGCTTGCGCGCGAACGCCGGCACCGCCGGGCTCGATGTCGGATTCGCGGATATCAGGCACCAGCCGTTGCAGTGTATGACAAAAATGAGCTTTGCTGAATGATTGGGCCAATTCTGTACATGCCATAGCAGGATAGTTACGGAGAAACCGCCATAAGCCAGGAAAAAACAGCATATCCAGCATGTCGCTGCCGGAAAATTTTGTTAATTGGTAGCCTTCGCGAGCAAAAGCAAGAACCGCGTTCGGACCTGCCTCGATGCCGCC
>Ga0208628_1000527_pt1 | contig 18093 bp, 15 predicted proteins | sample LakWasMet16_LOW5_2_FD_183864 | JGI IMG/M metagenome (GOLD analysis project Ga0208628, IMG submission 183864) | Freshwater sediment methanotrophic microbial communities from Lake Washington under simulated oxygen tension - Sediment Metagenome... | ecosystem: Environmental > Aquatic > Freshwater >... | reverse complement strand
TCTTCTATTGCATGTGGTGGATGCTGCTGATCCATTGCGCGATGAGCGTATTGAACAGGTCGATGCCGTGTTGGCCGAGATTGGTGCCGGTGATATTCCGCAACTACTCGTTTTCAACAAGATTGATCGCCTCGAAGACACGGCGGCTCGCCACGATACGCCGGGTCAAGGTCATGAACGGTTCTGGTTATCCGCGAAGACGGGTGATGGCGTTGAATCATTGCGGCAAGCGCTTGGTACGCGCTTTTCGCAACAACGTTACCTGACAACCCTGCAACTGCCGCCGGATCAGGGCCGCTTGTATTCTCGCCTGTATGCCGCCGGTGCGATCGTCGGGGAACAAAGCGACGAACATGGCTGGCAGCTGGAAATCGACATGCCGCTGGCGCAAGCCGAGCGCATGGCCACCGAGCCGGGTGGACATTTTTTGCAGGAGGCCTTGCTTGTTGGCCTTGTTGACCCCAATTACAATCCTTAATCACTTGAAAAGCGGTCAAGACCGCAGCGAACGGAGTAGGCATGGCCTGGAATACGCCCGGTAAAGGCAGCGGTAGCCCAAAGAACACCGGTAATCCGGTAGAAGATCTTTTGAACCGGATCAAGGATGGTCTCAATGGCCGTGGCGGTTCTTCAGGCTCAGGCCCGATGCCGATCATCATCGGTTTGCTGGTCGTGCTTGTGCTGTTCAACAGCTTCAAGCTGATCGATGAACGGCAGCGCGGCGTGGTGCTACGTTTCGGCGCGTACGACCGCGTCATGCAGCCCGGTGCAAACTGGAAATTCCCGTGGCCAATTGAAACGGCTTATGTGGTCGATGCCACCAAGATCGAAGAACTGAAAGATTCGGTCAGCGTACTGACCAAGGACGAAAATATCGTCGAGATCGAGTTCAACGTTCAATACCAGATCAGCAACCCAAGACTGTATTTGTTCGGTTTCCGCGACAGCGTGGATGCCAACAACCAGCAAGGCGTTGAAACCTTGCGTCATTCGGCCGAAAGCGCCGTCCGTGAAGTGGTCGGCAACAACACGATGGATAAAGTCCTGTTTGAGCGCAGCCAGCTCGCAGTCGAAGCGCAAAAGCATCTGCAGGAAACACTGAATTTGTACAAGACCGGTTTGACCGTGTCGCAATTTACCTTGCCGAGTGCGCGTCCGCCGGAAGAAGTGAAACAGGCTTTCGATGACGCCATCAGCGCACGTGAAAACAAGAACCAGCTTGAAAGCGAAGCCCGGGCCTATGCCAGCAAAATTGTGCCGGAAGCGAAGGGTGTCGCAGCACGAATCAAGGCCGAATCCGAAGGCTACAAGGCTTCGATGATCGCGAAAGCGCAGGGTGATGCCAAACGTTTCAGTCTGCTGGTCGAACAATATCGCAAGGCGCCCGAGGTAACCCGCAAGCGTTTGTATCTTGAAACCATGCAGGAAGTGCTTTCGAAGAACCAGAAAGTGGTTTCCGGCCGCGACAATAATGTTTTTTATCTGCCCTTGAATGGAACCGGCATGCCGAGTCCCGAAGCAGCGGCAACCCGCATGCCGGCGGTGCAGGCAGTGATAGACAATGCTGCGGATAATAAAGTTGAGCGTTCGCCGCGTCGCGAAGGCCGGGAAGGAAATCGATAATGCGTAATCTGACCAACGTGTTGATCTTTGTGGCATTGGTGGTGCTTGGCTTGTTCAGCAGTGCCTATATCGTCAAGGAAAATGAAACCGCCATCGTGCTGAATCTGGGCAAGGTGGTTCGCAGTGACATGAAGCCAGGTCTGCATTTCAAATGGCCTCTGGTCGAGGAAGTTCGCAAGTTTGATCGTCGTATCCTGAATATGGAAGACAAACCGATGCGTTATTTGACGGCCGAGAAAAAAGACGTCGAAATCGATTTCTTCGTGAAATGGCAGATCAAGAACGTGACGACTTTCTACAAGGCGTCCAGCGGCGGTGATGAAGATGCGGCCAAGCAGCGTTTGCTGCCAATCGTGAAAAGCGCGCTGAATAACGAAATCAACCAGCTGACACTGTCGCAGGTGGTGTCCAGCGGCCGTTCAAATTTGACCGGCCGTTTGCTGAAAGACATCAATCTCGGCGCCAGTACGCTGGGTGTTGAAGTGCTTGATGTCCGCATCAAGCGTATCAACCTGCCGCAGGAAGGCGACATTCTGAAATCGGTATTCAACCGCATGCGTGCCGAACGGACGCAAGTAGCATCGCGTCTGCGTGCGGAAGGCGCACAAGGCGCGAATGCAATTCGTGCAGGCGCCGACCGCGATACTCAGGTGATCCTTGCGAATGCCGAGCGTGAAGCTCAAACCCTGCGCGGTGAAGGCGATGCCGAAGCGGCGTCGGTTTCGGCCGCGGCCTATAACCAGGACGCCGAGTTCTACGGCTTCTACCGCAGTATGGAGGCCTACCGCGCCACCATGTCGGACGGCAAAACCGTGATGGTGCTCGACCCGGATTCGGAATTTCTGAAGTACTTCGGTAACCAGCGTAAATAAGAATGCAATGGGCCGATTTACTGGCCGCGCTGGCCCTGGTGCTTATTCTGGAAGGGCTGCTGCTGTTCGCAGCCCCCAAAGCCTGGAAGCGGATGGTTGCGCAGTTGCTGCCCCAGCCCGAGCGCCAGCTGAGCGCGATTGGCGGATTTATGTTGATTGCAGGCCTGATAGCGCTGTATTTCATTCGCGGCGGCTAATTGGCACGAAATAAAACCTGCAAAAGCCGAGAAATTAAAGGATAATTTCACAAAGCCGGGGGTCATCCACCGGCTTTTTCTGTGTCTGGGTAATGGTTTGCCGCATTCACAAGATTCATTTGCGGCTTCTGTCGCTCGTGTAAATATTCTGGAGATTTTTATGGGTCAGTCAGTCGTGGTGTTGGGCGCTCAATGGGGCGATGAAGGCAAGGGCAAAATCGTCGATTTGCTGACCGAGAAAATCGGCGCAGTCGTGCGCTTTCAAGGCGGCCATAATGCAGGCCACACCTTGGTGATTGGCGGCAAGAAAACCGTCCTGCATCTGATCCCATCCGGCATTTTGCGTGCCGATACGCTCTGCCTGATCGGCAATGGCGTCGTACTTTCGCCGGCCGCGTTGAAAAAAGAAATTGCCGAACTCGAAGCCACCGGTGTTGATGTGCGTTCGCGTTTGAAGATCAGCCCGGCCACGCCGCTGATCATGCCTTATCACATTGCGCTCGACCAGGCTCGCGAAAAAGCGGCTGGCGGAAAAGCTATCGGTACGACAGGTCGTGGCATCGGTCCGGCTTACGAAGATAAAGTCGCACGTCGCGGTATCCGGGTCGCCGATCTTAAATATCCGGTAGAACTTGCCGAAAAACTGCATAGCGCGCTCGATTACCATAACTTCGTGTTGACCAAATATCTCGGTGTCGAGGCGGTCGATTTCCAGCAGACCTACGACGAAGCCTTGGCGTTCGGCGAATACGTTGAGCCGATGAAAACCGATATCGCCGGCCTGCTGCATGAGCTTCGCAAACAGGGCAAAAAAGTGATGTTCGAAGGCGCGCAAGGTTCCTTGCTCGACATCGATCACGGCACATACCCGTACGTCACTTCGTCGAACACCACCGTGGGTGGCGCACTCGCCGGTACCGGTGTTGGTGCCGATTCGATCGACTACGTGCTCGGTATCGCCAAAGCCTACGCCACGCGCGTCGGCGGCGGTCCGTTTCCGACCGAATTGCATGATGAAACCGGCGAAGACATCCGCAAACGCGGCCAGGAATTCGGTGCCACCACCGGACGTCCACGCCGCTGTGGGTGGATCGATATCGTTGCATTGAAACGCGCCGTAGCGATCAACGGTATTTCCGGCCTGTGCATCACCAAGCTCGATATTCTCGACGGCATGCCATCGCTGAAAATGTGTATTGCCTACAAGTACCACGGCAAGCAAAGCGAATACGCGCCGCTGGATGCGCAGGGCTGGGATCAATGCGAACCGGTCTATCTGGAATTCCCAGGCTGGAATGAAACCACCGCCGGCATTACCGAATGGGAAAAACTGCCGCCCGCAGCCCGTGCCTATCTGCGCGCGCTGGAAGAATTGTCGGGTTGCCCGCTGGCGATTGTATCGACCGGTCCGGATCGTGATGCCACGATTATCTTGCAGGATCCGTTTGCCTGATCTTGCAAAATAATGCCGAAAAAAAAGCCGGAGCAATCCGGCTTTTTTTGTAGGAGGGCCCTCGGGCCCGACCGGTCGCCCGCAAGCGGCCTCCTACGCAGCTTCTGCTTTATCCAAGGCCTTGCGCGGTCCGTTCAACAACGCGAAACGCACATGCTCGATAACAAGATCAATCTCGGCCGAGGTGATATTGAAATGCGGAGTAAAACGCAGCGAGTTCACGCCGCCGTGGATCACGCCGATGCCGCGTTCGCGCATGAATTCTTCGGTTGAGTTGACGCCAAAACATTTGAAGCTCGGGTCGAGTTCGCAGCTGAACAACAAACCGGTGCCTTGTACCTTGGTAATCAGGCCGCCGAGTTCGTCTTTCAGCTTGTTCAATTTTTCCAATACTTCCACGCCCCTGTTGCGGATATTGGCGCGAATTTCAGGCGTCAAAGCAGTCAACACGGTCGATGCAATATCCATCGCACGCGGGTTGCCGGTCATGGTGTTGCCGTAAATGCCTTTGCGATACAAACCGGCAGCACGTTCATTCACTGCAAGGATTGAAAGCGGATACTGGCCGCCGTTCAATGCCTTGGAATAGGTTTCCATATCCGGCGCTTCCAGACCTTCGAAGCCCGGGTAGTCGATGATCGACAGCACACCATGGGCACGCAGACCAGCCTGGATCGAATCAACCAGCAACACCGTGCCGTGAGCTTTGGTCAGCTCGCGGGCTGCGGCATAAAACGCCGGCGGCACTGCGCGGCCTGGGTCACCTTCACCCATCACCGGCTCTAGGAACATCGCTTCGATATGCCAGCCTTTGGTTTCGGCATCGGCGAAAACCTGTTTAAGCGCTTCGATGGAATACGGTTCGATGGTGATCAATGAATCTTCATTGCGGAAGCTGGCCAGATGTTGTTCATAGGCTTTGCGGCTTGAATCGGAATAAATCGCTGGGCGTTCGGTACGGCCATGGAAAGCTCCTTTGACAGCGATACGTTTGATGGTGCGGCCAGCATGCGCGCCACCCACATCGGTCATGGTTTTCGCATTGACGTCGGCAATACGGCAAGCCAATGACACCGATTCAGAACCGGAATTCAGCGCCAGGAATTTTACGTAAGGGCAGTTGTTGCCTCGGGTATGGCCAATTTCCTTGCGCAACGCGCGGGCAACGCGCAGGTGCGACAGGCTTGGCGACATCACGTTGGCCATCACTTGCGGTTTGCTCATTGTGTCGATCACGTTGGCGGGCGTATGGCCGAAGCCGAGCATGCCGTAACCGCCGGAATCATGCAGCACGCGGCCTTTCAGCGTGATAACCCAAGGGCCACGGGCCGTCAGCGCTACGTAGGGGTTTACGGCGTCTTCCGCATAAAAATTCACGAAGCCGCCTTGAGTCGCATTGATTTGCGCCTGTTCATCGGCATCGATCAATTCGGCAAATTCACCTTGAAGTTCGGCAAACAATTCGGCTGCGGCTTTCGCTGCTTCGACAATCTCCGGGAATTGCGTACTCAAACGAAGCAGGGTGGCGTCATCCAGGCCGTTGGTGCGAACTGAACCGGCGCGGGCGCGTAAGGGTTTGAGAATATCGAGAACGGTCATGGGCTACTCCTGCTGCTGCGAAAGGATTTACCGGAAAACGAAAAATGCGCAGGGGTTCCCCGCGCAGATGTTTTCAAGCAAATCAATGATTAAGCTGCCATTTTAGCATGCCAAAATCGCCGATATAACCCCCTGAAACCCGCGTAGGAGGGCCCTTGGGCCCGAAGGCTTGATCGTCAGGCCGTAGACAGGTCGCCCGCAAGCGGCCTCCTACGGGATTGATTGGCTACAATAGCCGACCCCAACGAGACCCTAGATGAAAAAATCGGATTTCCACTTCGATCTCCCCCCTGAGCTTATCGCCCAGGAACCTTTGCCACAGCGCTCGGCCAGCCGTCTGTTGGTCGTGCCAGGTGACGACAGCGATTTCATCGATAAAAACGTGCGGGATCTGCCGGAATTCCTGCAACCGGGCGATTTACTGATATTCAACGACACCCGGGTGATTCCGGCCCGTTTGTATGGCCAGAAGGAATCCGGTGGTCGCGTCGAGATATTGCTTGAGCGGATCACCAGCGCGCATGAAGTGCGGGCGCAGGTGGGTGCCAGCAAATCGCCCAAACCCGATTCGAAAATCACGCTGGACGAGGGTACCGAAATCACAGTGCTTGGTCGTGAAGGTGAATTTTATCGTCTGCGTTTCGAGACCACTGAGCCGCTGGAAAAAGTATTGCTGCGGGCAGGCCGCATGCCGTTGCCGCCCTATATCCAGCGCGATGCCGACATCACCGACGATGTCCGCTATCAAACCGTTTTCGCAAAACAACCGGGTGCGGTCGCCGCACCAACGGCTGGCCTGCATTTCGATGAAGAATTACTGGCAAGCATGAAAAAAATGGGCGTGGAATTTGGTCATGTTACTTTGCATGTCGGTGCGGGAACGTTTCAGCCGATGCGTACCGAAACCATCCAGGAACACACCATGCATCGCGAATGGTTGAATGTCGGTGCCGAGTTATGCGGACAGATTGCAAAAACAAAAGCCCGCGGCGGCCGCGTGATTGCGGTTGGCACCACGGTAGTGCGCGCGCTGGAAACCGCGTACCGCGATGGTGAAGTAAGGCCCTATGCCGACGACACCCAGATTTTCATTTTCCCCGGTGTCAAGGTGAAATCGGTCGATGCGATGGTGACCAATTTCCATTTGCCGGAAAGCACGCTGATGATGCTGGTATCCGCCTTTGCCGGTCGTGAACGAATCTTGTCTGCCTATCAACACGCGATCAAGAAACGCTACCGGTTCTTTTCCTATGGCGATGCGATGTTGTTGTATCCGCACAAACAATAAACAAAAAAAAGAGTATTTGAAAAAATGAGTCGCATGCGTTTTGAAAAATTTGCTTCCAGCGGGAAAGCGCGGCGTGGCCGACTGCATTTTCCGCGCGGAACCGTGGAAACCCCGGCATTCATGCCGGTCGGCACCTATGGCACGGTGAAAGCCATGTTGCCGGAATCGCTTAAGGAAATCGGCGCCGAAATAATTCTGGGCAATACCTTTCATCTGTATTTGCGGCCCGGGCTTGAAGTGATTTCCGCACACGAAGGCCTGCACGGTTTTTGCAAGTGGGATAAACCGATATTGACCGATTCGGGCGGGTTCCAGGTGTTCTCGCTGGCAAAGCGCCGCAAGATTACCGAGCAGGGTGTGACGTTTGCATCGCCTACCGATGGCGCCAAGGTATTTCTCGGCCCCGAGGAAAGCATGCATATCCAGAAAGTGCTCAACTCCGACATCGTGATGATTTTCGACGAATGCACGCCGTACCCGGCAACCGAAATCGTGGCGAAAAAATCGATGGAGCTGAGTTTGCGCTGGGCCGAGCGTTCCAAAAAAGCGCATGAGGGCAACGATGCCGCCTTGTTCGGAATCGTGCAGGGTGGGGTGTATCCGGATTTACGTACGCAATCGGCCGAAGGTTTGAAGCAACTCGATTTTGATGGTTATGCGGTGGGTGGTTTGGCCGTTGGAGAGCCGCCGGAAGAACGCGAACGCACGCTGGAGGCCATCTGCCCGCAATTGCCCGAAGACAAGCCGCGTTACCTGATGGGTGTAGGCAAGCCGGAAGATATTGTCGAAGCTGTTGCTCGCGGCATCGACATGTTTGACTGCGTAATGCCGACCCGTAATGCCCGCAATGGTCATTACTTCACGCATTTCGGGCAGGTGCGTATCCGCAACGCGCAATATGAAAAAGATTTGCAGCCAATCGAACCAGGCTGTGCCTGCTACACCTGTCGCACCGGCTATACCCGGGCGTATCTGCGGCATTTGGACCGCTGCAATGAAATTCTGGCCTCCATGCTGGCCACTATTCATAACTTGCACTACTACCAGGAATTGATGCGGGAAATCCGCGCCGCGATTGAATTGGGCCGTTTCGAGGAGTTCCGGGCCGAATTTTATGCACTCCGGCGGGTTGAAAACCCTTAAACCGGCGCCCAGATTGTTCTAATCCATGCGTTAGGCCGGGGGCTCTGGCATAATTGCACGCTTTGATACGTCTACACCTACGAGAAAAACTATGTCCTTGCTTGATTTCTTCATTTCACCTGCTGCTGCCCAATCGGCCGCTGCACCTGCCGGCGGTGGCTTCGGTCCCCTGATCATGATTGCCGTGATGTTTGTCGTGATGTGGTTCCTGATGATCCGGCCGCAAATGAAGCGCCAGAAAGAGCACAAAGAACTGATTACAAAATTGGGCAAGGGTGATGAAGTCATCACCAGCGGCGGCATCGCCGGTCGTGTGGATGACATCGGCGACAATTTCATTACCGTTGAAATTGCCGAAGGCACCAAAATCAAATTGCAAAAAAACGCCATCAGCGCCGTGTTGCCGAAAGGCACGCTGAAGTCGGCTTAATTTCCCCATTCGTCTTACTGCTGGCCTAACGGCCTTGGGTGTTCCATGCTTGAATTTTCCCGTTGGAAATACACACTGATCGTCATCGTGTTGCTGTTTAGCGCGCTGTACTCGCTGCCGAATATTTTCCCGCAAGATCCGTCCGTGCAAGTTGCCGCGGCAGGAAAAATACCGGTCGATGCCGCATTGGTCACTCGCGTGCAATCCCTTCTGACGGCCCAGAAAGTGCCTTTCAAAAGCGTAGCCATCGAAGGCGACAACATCATGGTGCGCTTGTCCGACAACGAAACGCAGCTGAAAGCTGCCGACGTGTTGAGGCCTGAACTGGGTTCCGAATACAACGCAGCAATGAACCTGACATCGACCGCACCGACCTGGTTGGCCAAAATCCACGCGAAGCCAATGACCCTGGGTCTGGATTTACGCGGCGGCGTGCACTTTTTGCTGCAGGTTGACCAGGTTGCCGCCAGGGAAAAACGCATCGGCATTTATGCGGAAGAAATCGAAACCTATCTGAAAGACAATAAAATCCCGCATGTTGACGTTACCAACAACGCAACCAGCATCAAGGCCATCTTTTCCGACGAAGCCGCAAAAAACAAGGCTTTGATGGCACTGAAATCGGCTTTCTCCATGCTTAATATTGCCGATGGTAAAGATTCGCTGACACTCGACGTGACGGTGACGTCTGCAGAGTTGAAGAACATCGCCACCGATGCAATCGAAAAAAACATGATCACCATCAGAAACCGGATGGCGGCTTTGGGTGAACCGATTATCCAGCGCCAGGGCAATGACCGGATTATCGTGGAATTGCCGGGCATTCAGGATACCGCCCGTGCGAAAGAGTTGCTTGGTGCGACCGCTACCCTCGAATACCGCGCAGTGGTTGAAGGCGATGCCTTCGGTGTCATGAATGGCGCCGTTGCTCCATTGGGTTCCCGTGTTTATTACATGCGGAAGCAAAATCCTTCCGATCCGGATATTCCGGTACTACTTTCAAAGCGAGTCATTGTTTCGGGTGACCAGTTGGTCAATGCGGCACCGACCATTGATCCAAAATCGGGTACGCCCGCAGTTGAAATCAAACTCAATTCCGCCGGCGGCAAGCGCATGTTTGCCCACACCCAGCGCAATGTCGGCAAGCCGATGGCCGTGGTGTACATCGAACGCAAACCGACAACTATTATCGTTGACGGCAAGGAAGTGCGCAGTTCGGTAACGGAAGAGTTTGTGATCAATACCGCCACTATCAACGGCACATTCAGTAATGCATTCATCACTACCGGACTGGATCCGGTCGAAGCCAAGAAATTGTCCGATCAATTGAAATCCGGTTCTCTTGCAGCGCCGGTGGATATTGTTGCCGAACAGATTATCGGCCCCAGCCTTGGTGCGGAAAACGTGAAGCGCGGTGTGCAGGCGGTCGTATTTTCGTTTGCTTTCGTGCTCGTGTTCTTCCTGATCTACTACAAAATGTTCGGTGTCATTACCAATGTGGCATTGCTGTTGCAGTTGCTGATGGTGGTGGCGATTCTGTCGGTCTTCGGCGCCACCATGACTTTGCCTGGCTTCGCCGGTATCGCGCTTACGGTGGGTATGTCTGTCGATGCCAACGTTTTGATCAACGAACGAATACGAGAAGAATTGAGGCTGGGCAACACGCCGCTGGCCAGTATTGCCGCCGGCTATGACAAGGCGACCGGCACGATTGCCGACGCGAATATCACGGCCTTGCTGGCAGGTATAGCGATGGCGGTATTTGGTTCCGGCCCAATCAGCGGTTTCGGCATCACGCTCATCATCGGCATCGTGACCTCGATGTATACCGCTGTTGCGGTATCACGCGGCATTGCCACCCTGATTTACGGCGGTCGTCGCAAGATGACCGGCCTGTCGATTTAATCGCACCGGAGGCGATGTGGAACTTTTTCCTTCTAATAGCAATATCAATTTCATGCGCTTGCGCATGGTCTCTCTCACGATTGCAGCATTACTCATGGTGGGTGCCATCGCCGCGATGGCGACCGGATTCAACTACGCACTCGATTTTACCGGCGGCACGAAGACGGAAATGAAGTTCGGGAAACCGGTGAACGTCGAAGAGATGCGTTTGCGTCTCGAAGAAAACGGCTTCCCCGGCTCCGAAGTTCGGACTTTGGGTTCCAGCAGCGAAATCGTTGTTCGCATGCGTTTAAATGAAAGCAACAAAGACTCCAAAAAAATCGCGGAATTTTCCGAGAAGGTGCTGAAAGCGGCGCAAACAAGCGAGAACCCCGGCAAGGTCTTCCCCAGCGTCTATGTCGGTCCGCAAATCGGAAACGAGTTTGCCTGGAACGGCTTGAAGGCTGCGATATTCGTGGTGCTTGGATTCCTGATTTACGTATGGGTTCGCTTCGAATGGAAGTTTGCGGTGGCAGCGATCATTACCACCTTGCACGACGTTTTGCTGGTTGCCGGCTGGTTTGCCATTACCAAGCACGAACTCGACCTGGCGGTATTGGCCGGTATCTTGTCGGTGATGGGTTATTCGATCAGCGATACGATCGTTGTGTTCGACCGTGTCCGTGAAAACTTCCGCAACCTGCAGCGTATTTCTCCGGCGGAAGTGTTGAACCGTTCGGTCAACCAGACGCTGTCACGTACGATTATTACCTCGTTCGTTGCTTTCCTTACCGTGTTGGCACTTTACCTGTACGGCGGCAGCTCGCTGCAAGGCATGGCCGAATCGCAGATGATCGGTATTGTCTTCGGTACCCTGTCGTCGATTTTCGTTGCTTGCCCGCTCTTGCTGTGGCTGGGCGTCAGCAAGCAGGACTTGCTTCCGAAAGCAAAGGATCTTGCAGAACTGGAACGTCGCCCGTAAGCGATACTCCAGTTTCAATGACCCACAAAAAACCGCGCATTGCGCGGTTTTTTGTGGCTCATTTCATGTATAAGGTGCGCCATAGGCGCACCCTATTTGATGCTTACGCAAACGCTGCCGCGTATCCCGAATCCACCAATGATTTCTGCAATGCCGCGCTGATTTTCTGGTTGCCGGCTACAAGGTGATTGGTGTTGAGCAATTTGTCGCTGCGGCCTTTGAAGTCGCAAACCCGGCCACCGGCTTCGCGCACCATCAACATACCGGCGGCGATATCCCAGGGCTTGATGCCTGCTTCGAAATAGCCATCGACGCGGCCACAGGCCACATAGGCCAGATCCAGCGCGGCAGAGCCTGTACGGCGTACATCTTCGGCGGTTTTCAACAATTCATTGATAGCCTGCAGATGGGCGGGCAAACGAATGCGTTCGCGCGGCGGGAAGCCGGTAATCAGCATGCTGCCGGCCAGATCCTTGCGATCGGCAACACGCATTTTTTTGTCATTGAGTAATACGCCGGCACCGCGGCTGGCAGTGAAGAGTTCGTTTCTCAGCGGATCGAAAATAACGCCGTCGGTCGGCTCGCCATTCTCGACCAGTGCAATCGACACGCAAAAATGTGGAAAGCCGCGCAGGTAATTCGAGGTGCCATCCAGAGGATCAATCACGAAGGTTTGGCGGCCGGTGCCCATGGCGCCGGATTCTTCGGCCAAAATGGCGATATCCGGATAGGCGCGACGCAATTCCTTGATGATTTCTTTTTCGGCTGCCGCATCGACTTCGCTGGCGTAGTCCTGCGGACTTTTTTCTACGATATTCAAGCTGGCGAGCTTGCTCATATGACGCAACATCACGGTACCGGCCATCCGTGCGGCTTTGGTCATGACAGTAATGACTGGGTTTTGCATAGGCCCGCCTAAACGTAAATTTTGTTGAGAACATGCCGCAGTCAGTGCCGCGGCGGCGGAATTATACCAGAACGAAGATGGAGCCTTGGCTCAAGTCGCTTCAAAAGCCTTAAACTTCATGGATGAAATCCACACTTCGCATCATTTTGGTCGGCACCCAGCACCCGGGAAATATCGGTTCCGCAGCACGCGCCATGAAAACAATGGGTTTGTCCGAGCTGCATTTGGTCAGACCGCACAAGTTTCCGCATGCCGAAGCCAGTGCACTCGCTGCCGGCGCGACCGATGTGCTGGATCAGGCGGTTTTGCACGAAAGCCTGGCTGATGCAGTCGGCGACTGCCATTTTGTGATCGGTACTTCATCGCGACGACGCGAAGTGCCATTGCCGGAATTCTTGCCGCGCGCCGCGGCGGAGAAATTACTGCAAGCTGGCCGAAACGGCAGGGTGGCGTTGGTTTTCGGTTGTGAACGAACCGGACTGGAGAATGAAGATTTGCAGCGTTGCCACGCCACGGTCTGTATTCCGGCGAACCCCGATTACGCATCCTTGAATCTGGCAGCGGCGGTGCAAGTGCTGGCCTATGAATATCGAATGGCCGCTTTGGCAAGCGAACCAAAGCCGGAAGTACCGCCGGAGACCGTGCCGGAACCCGATGAAGTTCCCGCGACCCAGGAAGACATGGAACGTTTTTTCGGGCACTTGGGCGAGCTGATGGAGCAGGTCGATTTCCACAAGGGGCGGTCACCCGAGATGGTGACTTCGCGTCTTCGACGTTTGTATTTGCGTGCCCGGATGGACAAGCGGGAAATTAAAATATTGCGCGGTTTGTTTTCCGACACCCAGCGAATGCTGAAAATCGGCCAGAAGCAACAAACAGAAAAATAATGTCCATTCGGTTAATCTTGGCAGCATGAAATTAGTTCGGGAACAGGGTCGCTGGCGTCTGCGCTTGGGTTTGCGCGGGCAAATGCTGGCCATGCTCGGCTTGATGATGGTGCTGGTGGTCATCATTTTTTCCATGTTGTGGATGAATGAAAAATCCAATCATCGTGAAATGGTTTCGCTGACCGAAGCCGCGATGAGCAACATTGATCAGGGAAACCTGAAACGCAAAGGCGAATCGCTCGTGGATCGATGGGCGGCAGATATTGCCAGTGCCTTGCGCGACCGGGATTCGCGCGCGCTACAGGGAAAATTGCGGGATCTGAAAAAACAGAATGATGTCGTCTACGCCATCGCCTTCGATAACCGGGGCATCATTCTGGCCGATGCCGCAGAAGGCGGCAGTAACGGCAAACCAATGCTCGATCCGCTCGCCGCCGCCGTCAGTTCGGCCGTCGGCGATAATAAAATCGTATCGCAATGGAATGAAAAATTGCTGGATATCGCAGCACCCGTCATGCAAGGCGGAAAGCGCGTTGGCGGCTTGCGCATAGGCATGGTGCTGCATGAGCAATCGGCCAGCAACGTCTCGTTGCTGCAACCACTCAAGAACAATTTAAAGCAGTCCAACGATCGCCACTGGCGCTGGTTGCTGGCAACCACGATCGGCATGTTCGTGATTGCATTCGGTTTGCTGTACTTGCTGGAACGGCATGTCGTCAGTCCGGTGCGGGACCTGTCATTGGCGACCGACCAGATGGAGCAGGGCCGCTACGCCGACGTGAATTTGTCGTCCAATAGACTTGACGAGATCGGCGGTTTGACGCGCGCATTTGCCCGCATGAGTGCCGGCGTTGCCCGGCATGATCGAGAAATTCGCAGGATGGCCTATACCGATTCGCTGACCGGATTGGCCAATCGTTTGGCATTTCGCGAAGAGCTGGAAGATCGCCTGTTGACTCTGCAAGCGCATAGCGGCGAGTTGGCCCTCTTGTTCATCGATCTGGATGATTTCAAGCGCGTGAACGACACGCTCGGTCATGAAGAAGGCGACGAGGTCCTGAATCAACTTGCGCTGCGAGTCAAAACCACGCTCGAAAAACATGGCTTGCCTGGTTCGCAGGTGGCGCGCTTCAGTGGCGATGAATTCATTCTTCTTTTCCTGAAATCGGATATCCGCAATAGCTCCAGTGAACTTGCCGAAGACTTGTTGGCGGAAGTTCGCAAGCCGCTCAACTTGCACGGCAATCCGCTTTATCTGACGGCAACGATCGGCATTACCCTGTTCCCGTTCGATGCCAATGCGGCCGGCGTGCTTTTGAAGAATGCCGATATAGCGATGTATCAGGCCAAGGTGGCCGGCAAGAACTGCTACCGTTTTTATAGTCGCGCCATGGACCAGGCGGTTGAACGTCGCGTGCAGCTGGAGCAGGATTTGCGCGGCGCTTTCGAGCGCGGTGAAATGGGCTTGATGTATCAACCGATCTACAGCTTGGCCGATGGCCGTATTGTTGGTGCCGAAGCATTGATGCGCTGGCAACATCCACGCCTCGGAATGGTGCCGCCCTCGACGTTTATCGAAGTTGCCGAGCAGAGCGGCCTGATCGAAATGCTGGGCAGGCATGCACTGGTACTTGCCTGCAACGATGCCGCAATGTGGGCGAGTAAAGACAACACACTCCCTTTCGTCTCGGTGAATGTCTCGTCGAAACAACTGCGCGGCAGCGAACTGGTGGACGTGGTCGAAACAGTATTGGCATCATCGGGTCTCAAGCCGAATCAATTGCATCTTGAACTGACCGAAACCGCGATTTTGAGTGATGAAAACCAGGCCAGTGTTTTGTTGTCCCGAGTGCGCGCGACCGGCGTCAAAGTCTGGCTTGATGATTTCGGTACCGGGTTTTCAGGCTTGAGTCATTTGCGGCGGGTACCGGTCGATGGCGTGAAAATCGACCGCAGTTTCGTCACCGATTTATTGCGCGATCCGGATGATCTCGCACTGACGACATCGATAATCGCGATGGCGCATTCACTCGGCATCACCGTCGTCGCCGAAGGTATCGAAACCGAAGGCCAATACGCCGTGCTACGCGAACGCGGCTGCGATCAGGGGCAGGGTTTCTGGTTGGGCAGGCCAATGCTCGCGCAGGAAGTGGCGAAGCTATTCTCGGCTTGATATATATCCTGCTTTTATTTTTGCGAGAGATTCGACGGGAGCTTCTTTGGCAGCGACTGATCGTTCAATGTGTCGAGACCTGAAAGTTCTGATTGCCGGGGAACCGGCTCCCGCAAAAGCAGCTCCCGGAGTTTAAAACCACGATGCGACGAGCGTAGCCAGTTCTTTCGAAAAGAAAACGAGCAGCACGATTTCGATAATGCCGAGCAACCATCCAATCATCATGAATCGGCCGTCACGCTCGATCAGCGCGAATGTAAAAAACAATAAAACGATGCCGAAAGGAATATTGGTGCCCGGTAATGGTATCGCCAGGCTTATGCCCAAAAGCAGTAACAGCAATCCGGAAAAAGCATGTGCGAACGGGTTGCTGAAGATCCACTCGTCGCGTGGTTTGGTGATTTTGTCCAGGCGCAGAAGCCATTTATCGAAACGGTTGCGAAAACCTATGATTCTGGAGCGATGGAATTTCCGTTTCGCGATAAAACCGGGTAGCCAGGGGTGTTCGAAGCGCAATAGGAATTGCAAGCCGATCAATGAAGTCAGAAAGCCGCTCACCGCACCTTGACCAGCCGGGACCGGAATGAATGTCGGCAGCAGTGCGAGGAACAAGAACAGGCCGAAGGCGCGTTCCTGGAATTCGTCCAGCAAACCCGCGAGAGTCAGTTCGTCTTCCGGCTGTCCTTCGCTGAGCTTGTTGATTAGCTGATGGGTGCTCGGCGGTAAAGGGCCGTGGTCTTTCCGAAATCTGAATTTCATTAGATGGCTTCGGCATCCGCTGTTTTTTCCGGCACTTCGGCGATCAATAATTTATCGATTCGCGCGCCGTCCAGATCAACGACTTCGATGCGCCAGCGTTGCCAGTCAAAGTATTCGCCTGCGTGCGGAATGCGGCCGTAATGGGCGATCACCATGCCGGCGGCGGTAGTGAAGTCCTGCTCTTCTTCATTCGGCAATACATGCAGTCCGAGCAGTTCTTTCAATTCATCGGCGGACACGCGACCATCCACCAGCCAGGAATTATCGGCGCGCTGCACGATCGAGGGTTCGTCTTCACTGCTCTCGCTATCCTGTATGCGGCCCAGCACGGCACCGATTAAATCATTCAACGAGACCAGTCCCTGGATATCGCCGTACTCGTCGACCACCAGTCCAACGGTTTGCTGTTCTTCGCGAAAAATTTCGAGCAGTCGCAAGGCGTTGGTGGAATCGGAGACGAATAATGCGGGGCGTAACTGGCGAAGCAGTTCATCGGTCGTCTTGATGTCGGTCTGGCCCGCCAGTGTCTTGACTTCGAGTATGCCCAGCACATCGGCATCGCTGCCGCGATAAACCGGAAAGCGGGCAAATAGCGTATCGCGCATTTTCGCCAGATTATCTTCCAGCGATGCATTGGCATCGAGCCAGGTAATGCGTGTGCGCGGAGTCATCAGCGAATCCGAGGTGCGATCACCGAGGCGCAGCACGCGATTCAGCATATTGCGTTCGTCCTGGTCGATGACGCCTTGTTCATGACTCTCCGCAACCAAGTGACGAATTTCTTCTTCCGTCACTTTTTCTTCTGCTATCTTGCCAAGGCCCATAAGGCGAAGCAGGGTGCGTGTCATGAGCGTCAGCACCAGTACCGCAGGGCGCGCAATCATGCTGAGCACGCTCATCGGAATGGCGACGGCAGTAGCGATTTTTTCCGGACGCAGGGTGGCGAGTCGTTTGGGAACCAGTTCACCCAGCACCACCGAAATCAGGAGTATCAATGTGAAGCTGAAAGCAAATGCGATTGTTTCGGCATATTTCGTGATTAGCGGGATGCCAAGATGAATGAGCGGCGCCTGAATTTTTGCGGCCAGTGACTGGCCCCCGAAATAACCGGTCAACAAACCCAACAAGGTAATCCAGACCTGCACTGCCGACAGGAAATTCTCCGGATGTTCGGAAAGTTCCACTGCCTTGCGTGCCCGCGAGCTGGTAAGCGCAAGCTGCTTCAGGCGTTGTTTGCGCGAAGTCATCACGGCCATCTCCGACAAGGCGAAGAAGCCGTTAAATAAAACCAGAACGATGACGATGAGTATTTCGATCATGTGAAGTGCGCAGCGTTGATCCAGAGGTGAGTATAAATGCTGGCGATGTAACCCAGCGCAATTGCCCAGCTCCATTTTAAATGGCCAAGGAAGGTGTATTGGCCTTTGGAAACGCCCATTAGCGCCACGCCGGCGGCCGAGCCAACCGACAACAGGCTGCCGCCCACGCCGGCGGTGAGAGTGATCAAAAGCCATTGACCGTGATCCATCGGCGGGTTCATCTGCAAAACCGCGTACATGATCGGAATATTGTCCACGATCGCCGACATCAGCCCCATGATCACATTGGCCGTGGTGAATCCGAGTTCGCCATACATCTGGGTGGACACAAGTTCCAGATAACCCAGAGTTGCAAGGCCACCAACGCATAGCAAAACACCATAGAAGAACAGCAAGGTGTCCCATTCTGCGCGTGCGATGATCTCGAAGACGTTATATGTCTCGCCATGTGGCGTTTCGTTCATTGCAGCTTTCCGAATCTCGTGGCGCCTGATGAAATAGCCGGAAACCTGCAGCAAGCCCAATCCGAACAACATGCCGTAGACCGGCGGCATATGCAGGAATTGTTTTGCACCGA
>Ga0208628_1000524_pt1 | contig 18133 bp, 18 predicted proteins | sample LakWasMet16_LOW5_2_FD_183864 | JGI IMG/M metagenome (GOLD analysis project Ga0208628, IMG submission 183864) | Freshwater sediment methanotrophic microbial communities from Lake Washington under simulated oxygen tension - Sediment Metagenome... | ecosystem: Environmental > Aquatic > Freshwater >... | reverse complement strand
ACAACACGGAATGAGACGTACCGGATTGAAATTTTTGCCAGTAAACCGGCTCATTTGGCTCATCACCTATATGGTAGCGCTTTATCCCGGTACCGCCCTGCCCTTGCATGGGCTTAATCAGCCAATGATCTGTATAATCCGGCGCGTTAAAAACAACTTCAGGATAGGGAACATTCAACCCATCCAGTGTTGAAAAAAACGCCTGTTTATCCAGCTGCTTTGCAAAAACATCAGGCTCATTCCCCAGTATAACCAAGCGTTTATTCAGGTAACGCAGACTTTCCGGATGACCTTCAAAGCCACTACCATAAACGACATAAGTTACCCCATAGCGTTCGATAAAATAATCTACGGCAGGAGCCAAGTCTTGTTCAGCTAACGATGCTATTTGTCGGAAATCTTCTGCATAGCCTTGCGTGTCAAGGTCTGCAAACAGGTCAATGACTAACGGTTTCAAACCCGCGTTGTTTGCTGCTTGCGCCAGCATTCTTCCTGAACCGGCGACTATTAATACCGTTTCCACATTTTTAGTCCTACATTACATGGTGTTCCTGATTCGTGATGGGTTTCACTGCGTGCTCTAGCGAGTCGCTGTCGCTCTCGATCGCCGTTCCCGACGGGATTCCACCTCATGATCTGACCTCCAGCGATGGAGGAAATGCCGCAAACTGCCTGGAGCAGTTGCGGCCATGCAGTCGTACCCATCCTACGGCCTAAAAACTTCCCCGCCGCTGTTGCGCGCACTGATAACCGCAAAACTCAATTTATCGAAATGCGCAAACGCCTGCCTGGCCTGATCGGCAATCGATTCGGCCAATTGCACGCCATCAATGGCGCAAAATCCGGTCGGCCCCCATGAGGTCTGACCGACAGCCACAGCGCCTTGCTGTTCCAGCCATTGCATAGCCTCTGCAACTTCAGGACTGGTAAAAACGCCACCTTGAGCCGAGGAAAAATGTTCGCCTACCGAGCGTTGCAGTTGGCTGATCACATCCCCGAATTTCGCGATGTCGTTTTCCGCTACTGCAGGCAGCCCCTGCATCAACAATAAATAACATAAGCGCGCGGCTTCTTGCTGGGGAAAAGGCGGCAGTTCCTTAAACGCCTGTATTTCCTGTTGCCCGTGCAAGCCTTGGCCTCGTTCATCGAACACCAGAATAAACCGCCACTCGTCCGGTACATCCATATGCGCCAATACCGGCGGCGTAATGGTTTTTTCACCGCGCCCGCCGTCAACGACCAAACCACCCTGTTCGAAAACACCGATACCGATGCCGGAACGCAAGCCTCGATCAGTGACGGCGGCGATTTCTCGCACGGTCAAGCCCAATCCGTAAAACCCATTAAGCGCCGCGCCGATTGCTAATGACATTTGCGTGCCCGAACCCAAGCCTACATGTTCAGGAATCGCGGATTCAATGGTGATATTGAGCTTGTCGGAAACATGCAGCGCCTTGCACAATTTGAACAGGCACTTTTCCGCCCTCTGCGCGGCAGGACCGATAATGGTGAGCTGCTCCGCAGGGCTGACTGTCAGGCAGGTACTGATTTCATTAAGTGCAATACCGACGCTGCCGAAATGTCGGCCTAATGATCCGCTTAAATCAATAAACCCCATGTGCAGTCTGGCGGGAGCAATGACTGAGACTTTAGAATGTTGAACTATCAAGGATTATGTCTGTGTTTGTGCTGCAAAAAATATTGGAAGTATACATGATCGGCCTATCGGCTGCGAACTAAGCGCGGATCATGTTAGTCAATTGCTCCAGATCGCTGACCATCAAATCGCACAGTTCAATTGCCAGCGGATCGATTTGCACTGTCGACGGTACCAGCACCGTAACAGCCCCCGCTCGGGATGCCGCCACGATACCGGCAAGCGAATCTTCAATCACCAGACACCGGCTAATGTCTGTTTGCATCAACTCGGCGGCCTTTAAAAAAATATCCGGCTCCGGCTTGCCGTGCCGGACTTGCTCACGGGCGACGACGATTGGAAAAAGCTCCTCAATCCCGGCCAGATCAAGGCATTCCAGCGCATTTTCTCCAGGGCTGTTAGTCGCCAGACAATAGGGGATTTTTTTCCTGACTAACAACTCCACCAAGCCAATAAAACCATGCTTGAGTTTTATGCCGTGAATATCGACGTATTCACGCCAACAATCGCTGCTTAAGCGGTTAAACGTCTGCAGATTGAATTCGGTCCCGCAATGTTCAGTCAGTCTCAGCTCTACCTCCTGGTAATGACATCCGGACAGCGACAGGCAAAAATCATCTGAAAAGTTATAACCCATTTCTTTTGCGGCCTGTTGCCAAGCGATAATGTAGGTGCGCTCGGTATCCAGCACCAAGCCGTCCATATCGAAAATGACCGCATCAAAATCAGCTAGCTTAAGCAATGCACAACCTTTATGTATTCCCCATGCGCTTCACGGCTGGAGCCGACCACGATGCGCTTAACGCCCTGCTCCGATTGTTCCACTACGCCTGATACTTCGACCGTTTCGCCGGCGACAGCCTGCCCGGTATAAGTCGCCGTAAAGCTGACAATGGAGCTGATCCGGTGATGGTCTATTTTAAATTCAGCGGGATAATCGAACGCACGCGCATCGTCAGTTACCCTGCACTGCAAAGTAATCGCCTCGCATTTTTGATACACAACGGGCTCAGGACTTGCGTCACGATCAATAAAATTCAGATCGAATTTTCGCTCGTTAATCACGGCCTTGTTGCTTTTACGCCGTTCATGCCAGACATAATCATCGAAGCTTAAATCGCATGACCGGCGTTCGTAGGACTGCTGCCAATCCTGATCATTCAAGTCCTGCAAATCTCCTTGCTTGATAAGCCTGCGGACAATTGCCCGGCACTGGTGAAAAACATCCCGGCCATAGCAAACCAGATCGATATCCGACCTCGCATTTTGCACGCCAACCAGCAAAGAACCGGTGACGCCGATCTGCGCCAAATCCAGGCCGTGCTGCTCAAGCAATTGACACAACCGGAACAAGTCCTGCTCGACAACATCGTGTTGCGCCGCTTGCATGAGCTGTTGCAGTCTGTGTTTGGGCTGATGATGCTTGACGATCCGCTCTACGGCGACCGCATGCAAATGCGCATCTAAAACCGGTGAATAATGCAGATAATCCGGATACTGTTGTTGCAGCAGAAGATTGGCCTGTTCTGTCGCAACCTTTTTCCATCCGGAAGAGTCACGCACGTAGCGCAAAAAGCACAGTATTTTGCCATCTTCCAGACCCTGCTCTACTACCGCAAAAATAAGCCCTTCCGCAGTTTCAATAAAATCTTTGGCAAAAAACATAATTAAGAAACGGGCCGGGCTATTTTTGTAAAACGTATGGCATCCTGGCAAACTGGCAGTGCGGAATCTAATAGGCAAATTCGCGTTCCTGTGTTGCGGCCGGTGCCGTAAAGAACTTTTTAAAATACGGCATAAAACTGACCGTAATGGGTATCGAGTAAAAGCAATACATCGCCGCCGCTTCGCCGGTCGACACGCCGAATATCCACTGCGGCATAAACAACGTCATTATCGCCATGCCAAAATGATACGAAGCGATACGCCAGTTATCCTTCCAGACAAACCCGCTGACCGCCAAACCAAACAACGATCCCCACGTAATCAGCAGGCCATATGCACTGCCGATATGGTAGCCGATATGGTATTTGCCCATAAACAGGCACGAGATCATATTGCCTATAAAATTTGGTGCAATTTCAAACAATTGTTTTTCTTTAGGCAGAAAATTAAAAACCAGAAATGAAGAGCTGAGCATGACACCGATGATGGCCGCCTTTTTCAGCGCGTCTTTGTCGGATGAATAAGTCGCCAACGCAGGCATAATAGCCAGAGCTTGCAAGCTTATATGATACACCGACAGCTCGCTCAAAAGTTGATTCGTGCCGTAACCGCACTGATCTGCAACCGGATAAGCGAAATACTGAATAAATTCCATCAAGGCAAAATGAAAAATAGCGTAAGACCTGGCAACCCGAACCCACAACGGCTCATTTTTATCCAGGAAAGTAACACTAGATGCAGCCAGTCCGGCCAAACCCAGACCCAGAGACATATCAGCACTAAAACACATAAATTATTCCCTAACTCATTAGTTGTTAAAAATCGCCGCAAAAAATTACCTTTAATTTTTGCGGTAGTCCTCATTTTACCGTCTTGAATGAGCCATGACCACCCGCTGACTAATTCAAAAGCATTTAATTGCTCGTGAAGCGTTATAAGCATTCAAGTAGGTATGGCGGTCCCGATATACAAGTGGTACATTTACCGACAGTCGTTTCATGATGCCAAAACCCCAGTATGTCGAAGCAAAAAGTTCTTGTTTATATCACCCAAAAGGCGGCGCCCGTCTTATCTCTATGAAGATTTAACCATTCCAAAAACAAAATTAGTGGGCAAATCCATCTGCACGGCAGTAAGAATGTAAATATGTTTGCTTACTGAAGGGCTTGTCATAGCGCTAAATATCATAAGCCCCACGTGTTAACGGTTTATGACATTAGCAATATAATTTGGCTCGCAGACAAGGTGCGATTTAAGGCTTTTTAATATTTTCGGCAATATAGGTGAATATATGACCGGTCTTCACCAACTTCAAATAATCATTCTGCTGTTAATTGCCGTGCTTGCTTTGACGACAATCGCGCGCAAGCTTGCCATTCCTTATCCGATTCTGCTGGTGGTTGGCGGTTTAATCTTGAGTTTCGTACCCGGATTGCCCACGGTTCGTCTTGATTCGGATCTCATCTTCCTGGTTTTTCTGCCGCCTCTACTTTGGTCTGCCGCCTATTTCACGTCTTGGCGAGACTTTCGCGCCAATGCCCGTCCGATCACACTATTGGCGGTAGGGTTGGTGCTGGCCACAACCGCAGCGGTTGCGAGTGTCGCCCATGTATTATTGCCAGGGCTCGGCTGGGCTGGGGCCATTGTTTTGGGAGCCATTGTCTCACCTCCCGATGCCGTTTCGGCGACTGCGATTGTGAAGGAACTTCACTTTCCTCGCCGGGAAGTCACCATACTGGAAGGCGAAAGCCTGGTTAATGATGCGACCGCTCTGGTACTGTATCGAGCCGCGCTTGTAGCCGTGGTCAGCGGAGCCTTTGAACTGAGCAACACTATGATGGACTTCTTCCTTGCGGCATCCATAGGCATTGCGGTTGGTATTCTTGTGGGCGTCGTAAGCTGCTGGGTTTTGCGGCTGACCGAAGACAGCTTCAGTGAAATCGCCATTACTTTGCTGGTTCCCTACATTGCCTGGGTACTGGCCGAACAGGCTCATGCCTCGGCTGTATTGGCCTGCGTAGCCGGAGGCCTTTATATCCGCCAACATTTCAGCGCGATCGTGGCGCCCATTACTCGAATCAAGGCCAGGGCAGTATGGGATGTGCTTGTATTCATACTCAACGGCGTCATTTTCATACTCATCGGCCTACAACTTGACACGCTCCGCGAGGCGATTCCGTCCAGCCAGTTGGTTCAGCTCACTATAAACGGGCTATTGGTAAGCATGACAGCCATCGCTGTTCGTCTGGTATGGGTGCCTGTTGCGGCCTGGGTGCCTCGGCTCCTGAGTCCCTCGCTACGGGAGCGGGACCCGGTGCCGTCATGGCGTAATCTGCTAATTCTCGGCTGGAGCGGCATGCGCGGTGTTGTATCGCTCGCTGCTGCAATGGCCCTGCCGCTCACCACAACCGCCGGAACCCCATTTCCCTATCGCGCGGAAATAATCCTGATAGCATTCATGGTTATTTTGGTCACGCTGGTATTGCAAGGCTTATCATTTCCGACACTCATCCGTATCTTGAATTTAGATGACGACAAAAGTATTGAGCATGAGGAGAGACAGGCCCGAGAACGGGCGGCAACGGCAGCTCTGACGCTTCTTGATACTGTGGCCGATGAAGACTGGACGATTTCGGATCATATCGAACAGTTGCGCATCCACTATAGCCGTCGCTTGCAACGCAATGTCGATGCCGAAGCACGCGACACGCAAGACATGGAAGCCATAACCGAGGCATTCAGGCACTTACGGCATGAGACTTTGACAGCCGAACGCATGACCGTGATTAATCTCCGGAACAACGACGTGATCAGCGATGAAGTCCTGCATCGACTTGAACATGAACTCGATGTCGAAGCGCTACGGATCGGCATCGGAGAGCTACGAGCCTCATATATGCAACACAGTAAAAAAGTCACCAAGAAATCCGCTAAAAAACCGCCCAAGAAATCATAGATAGTAACGCCCCATCAATTACAAGTTCAAAATCCAGCTTTTCTACCTGGAGAGCCAATATCAGCCAGGGCGTGGGCTTTGCCTTGCTGATCGGATCAATCATGTGCTTATGTGGTCGCCCCGATAATTGGCGCATTAGGCTGCTGGGGGCTGGCAAGCTATATAACCTTTTTTGCCGCCCCTTCTTTGGGATTACCGGAAATTCCGAATAATGAAGCCGCCAAACTGGCGGATCGGCAATGCTGGTGGCTGATAACGGTGCTTGGCACCGGTTTCGGACTGTCGCTGCTGGCTTTTGCCAGAGCCTCAACCAACAAGTCTTTCGGTGCGGTATTGCTGGCAGTACCGCACTTAATCATCGCGCCGCAGCCGGAAGTTCACAGCAGCCTTGTACCTGCCGAATTAACGCAATTGTTTATAGTCAGCACTGTCTTTGCCAACGCCGTCGGCTTGCACTGGGCGGTTTAATGGGACAATTTTATAAAAAGGGATCATAAAACATGTATTGATGTGTACGTTCCGGTAAGTCTCCGGAAACGTTTCAACAACGGAAGCTGAAAATCGACGACCGCCCCCAACTCAAAATAAAACGCACCTGCTCGCATGTTTGGCCGTCGGTAATAACGGTCCTATCAGCGTCGTTAGCAAATATCCGGCAAAATGACATCGAAGTCAGCGACACATTATCCACCCCTAGGCGTCGGCGATGTCTGACAGTGGCAGGGATACAGAAAAACAACTCAAGAAACATTAACCGATATAATTTACCGTTTGCCGCGCTCAATGATTAGTAAGGCGGCACTATCATTTAATTTAACCGAAATAATCAAAAAATGAACATCCCAAGTAACCAACCCGTAGAGCAAACCAATCAGCATTCGCCTAAATGCCCGGCTCTATTTATTGCCGCGCCCGGCTCGAATCATGGCAAGACCACCATCACCGCAGCGCTGGCCCGTTATCATGTCGAGCAAGGCCGCAAAGTCCGGATCTTCAAGAGCGGCCCCGATTTTCTCGACCCGATGATACTCGAACGCGCTTGCGGCCAGCCTGTGCACCAGCTTGATCTTTGGATGACGGGCGAAAGCGAATGCAGGCGCTTGCTGCAACAAGCCGCACAAGAAGCCGACTTGATACTGATAGAGGGCGTCATGGGCCTGTTCGACGGCGATCCCTGCAGCGCCGATATCGCCGAGCTGTTCTCAGTGCCGGTACTGGCCGTGATTGACGCATCAGGCGCGGCACAGACGGTGGGAGCCATTGCTTACGGGCTTGCCCACTATCGGCCTGGTCTGCTGTTCGCCGGTGTTTTAGCCAATAATGTCGGCAGTTCGCATCATTCCGATCTGGTCAAACAAGGCATGCCGCCCGGCCTATGCTACTTTGGCGGAATATCCCGCGACAACCTGTTCAAGCTGCCGGAGCGGCATTTGGGCCTGGTCCAGGCAGAAGAAGTGCTTGATCTCGACTCACGCATGTCAGCTGCTGCTCAGGCCATTGCCGAAACCGGGCTGGCGGACTTGCCGGAAGCCGTCGAGTTTACGGCGCCCGATCATCAAGCGCCGCCTCGACTGTTATCGGGCGTACGCATCGGTGTTGCCCGCGACACGGCTTTTTCATTCATTTATGCCGCCAATCTGGATTTGTTGCGGGACATGGGCGCCACGCTGGCTTTCTTTTCGCCGCTTGCCGATGCCGCGTTGCCTGATGTGGACAGTATCTACCTGCCGGGCGGCTACCCCGAACTGCATTTGCAAACGCTACAGGATAACCTGGCGATGAAAGCCGCATTACAAACGCATTTTCAACAAGGCAAACCCATTTACGCCGAATGCGGCGGTATGCTGTACTTACTGGAATCGTTAACCGATAAAACCGGGAATCGCGGCGACATGGCCGGACTGCTGCCCGGACACGCCGTTATGCAAGCCCGATTAAAAGGCCTAGGCTTTCAATCCGCACCGATGCCCGGCGGCGTGTTGCGCAGCCATACGTTCCATTATTCCCAAATCGAATCACCGCTTACGCCTGCGGCATTCGGCGAACGCGTTCATAACACTTCGGCAGGCGAAGCCATTTATCAGTTAAACCGGTTAACGGCCAGCTATCTGCACTGTTATTTTCCGTCAAATCCCGCCGCCGCCGCACACTTGTTTTTGCCTTAAACAATAGAGATCAAAGGTGTTGAGTTTTTAGAATCAACACCTTTACGCAGACTCGTGGTCATCATCCACTTCATCATGCTGGATATGATGTTTTTCATCGACAGCCCGGATGGCCAGGTTGCAGAAAAAACCGACCACTAACAGGCCGGCCATAATCTGCATGGTCATGTTATAAGCATCGGCTTTAGGCACGCCCTGCGCGATCTGGCTTTCCCGGAGATAATTAACCAGCACCGGCCCCGCAACTCCCGCCGTGGCCCAAGCGGTCAGCAAGCGGCCATGAATGGCGCCGACGTATTTGGTCCCGAAAATATCCGCCAGATAGGCCGGTATGGTCGAAAAACCGCCGCCGTACATACTCATGATGACCGCATAGCAGCCCACGAACAGCCAGACATTATTCATCCGGCCGGTATACGGCACCAACGAGTAAAGGATGCAGCCGAGCATGAAAAAAGTGAAATACGTGCTTTTGCGGCCCAGATAATCGGACAGCGTCGACCAGAAAAAACGTCCGCCCATGTTGAAGAAACTGAGCATGCCGACAAACGCGGCGGCTTTCTCGGGCGTGATTTGATCCTTAAACATCTCCTGGCTCATCGCCGAGGCCTGGCCCAGCACGCCGATGCCGGCCGTCACATTCAGGCATAACACCAGCCACAACAGATAAAACTGCGGCGTTTTAAGCACCTGCTCGACATGCACATGATTGTTGGTGATCAACTTGCTTTTGCGTAGATCCGGCTGGAAGTTTTCCGGCAACCAGCCCTCTTCCGGCAAACGGATACTAAAAGCGCCGATCATCATGAAAACCAGGTAAATGCAGCCCATGGTCATGAATGTCTCGGTAACGCCGACCGATTGCGGCGTTGCAAAATGCTTCATTAAAAAAACGCTTAACGGTGCACCTATCATGGCACCGCCGCCGAAGCCCATAATCGCCAAGCCGGTCGCCATGCCGCGTCGATCCGGGAACCATTTGATCAGCGTCGAAACCGGCGATACATAACCCAGACCCAGCCCGATGCCGCCCAACACGCCGTAGCCCAAATACAGCAGCCAAATCTGATGCAACTCCACGCCAAGCGCCGCAATAAAAAACCCGCAGCTAAAGCACAGCGCCGAACAGAACATCGTCACGCGCGGCCCGACTTGTTCCAGCCATTTTCCGGCGAAAGCAGCCGACAATCCCAAAAACATGATCGCCAAACTGAATATCCAGCCCAACTCGGTCAACTTCCAGTCTTCCGGCAATGACTCAGTCACGCCCAACACTTTGGTCAACGGCAGATTAAACACGCTGAATGCGTAAACCTGGCCGATGCACAGATGCACCGCCAATGCCGCCGGAGCCACCAGCCAACGGTTATAGCCGGGGTTGGCGATAATTCTGTCTTTTGATAAAAAGGATGAGGCTAACCATGTGGACATGAGTTTTTTCCTGTTATTTAGTAACTAATAGCTGAGACTGATCATTATAAAATAACAGGACATGGATGACACTGACTGAGCTGAGTTAAAGAAAGAGTGCCGACGCGTGAAGCAATAAAAATTTGTTATACTCGTTTAATCCAAATTTACCGAGTACTCTTTATGCCTACCATTAGCATGTTTTACGGCATCGTCATTTGTCTTTACTTCTATGATGATGAGCGGCACAAACTGCCTCATATCCATGCAAAATACCAAGGTCAGGAAGCTTCATTTTCTATCGCTGATGGCGAAGTTTTAAGCGGGGCTATTCCTATGGCGAAAGTTCGATTGGTTCAGGCATGGATTGAAATTCACCGCGAATCCTTGCTTGCGGATTGGGATCTGGCCGTTAATGGTCAAACCCCGTTTCCTATCGATCCTTTACGTTAGGCGTAGTCATGGAAGCCGTGATTCGTGTAATACCTCGTGAAGATTATTCCCTGGAGCTCTGGTTCAATACCGGAGATCACCGCTTGTTCGATGCCCGCCCCTACCTGAATCGCGGCGTATTTACGCGCTTGCAAGATATTTCCTTATTTAAACAAGCGTTTGTGGCGTTGGATACCGTATGTTGGCCGGGCGATTTGGATATTGCACCGGAAACGCTCTATGACAGATCGGTTTCTCTGACTGACTAGCGAAAATCAGTCAGGGCTAGTTCCCAAGAACGTAACCCGATCTCTCTATCATTCTAACTCGATACATCTTGAATCAAAATGCTCAAAAGCATCTATGAAAAGCTTCTTTTCTTCATCAGAAATAAGCCTTACGCATCGAAGATTAAATCTCGCTCTTGAACAAGCGACATACAGCAACTGCAAGTTTTTCTCTTTTTTCTTAAGATTTTTTTCATCAGGATTCAAAAGCTGTACGAAAGTCATATTCATTCCAAAAATACTCATCAAGAACTACCAACACATTATCAATTCCAGTACCTTTGGTCTTATGCATTGTTATGTATGGTGTTTGTTCATCCTCGTATTTGAAAAAATTAAGCACTTCTACAAATGTAACCCTATCTGAGAAAAGGACTTCAAGAAATTGTTTTTGTTTTACGTTTCGCTCTTGTTCCTTAAAATCATCCTCATCAATTTCAGGATTCTTTTTTTGCATTTTCGTCAATGTATGCCCATCATTAAAATAGTTCTCTTCGAATTTTGCAAAATCAGCATCTTGATTGATTTCCTCTAAAAATTTTTCAACTCTATTCTTATACGCCACAAACGATTCTGATTTTTTCAATAGCTTTCCGTTCGTTGATTCTATCGAATAGCAGACGGATAAACTTCTTCTTGGCCTCACGCCCTGCAATCATCGCAATCTCGATAATGGTGTAAGCATCGGTGCCAGCCTGACGGGCAAAAATGTCTTCTTTCACCATCGGAAAAAACAGCGCCCGTTTTTCGGCGGGAAACTGCAAAGCTTCCGTCACACATTCATGGGCGACGTCTGATAGCCGCTCACGAATCGGGATAAGGTTTTCTCAAAAACCGTAAATTTTGATCTGAGCCATGGATTGCTCCTGTCATACCGGAAACGAAGAAAACTGATCGGCCACGACCCACCAACGTCCCTCTTCCTTAACCATGAAAAACATGTCGCGCCCGGCCGAATTGAAGGTTTGGCCGTTCATATCGAACGCCATGTCGAAATAATAGGCAACCACCGCGGCATCGCCATACACATGAATGACTGGCTCGCTCTCTTGCCAGTGGTGGATATGCGCCGCATCGGCGAAACTTTTCCAACCGGCAATGCAATCCGCGCTACCTTCGCGGCGAGGCGGTCGGTAGACGTAATCGCCAGCATGTTCCTGTGAAAATAGTTAGCCAGATCATCCGGGTTACCTTTTGTCCAGGCATCGTTCAAGGCGCGGATAGCTGCCCAAATTTCTTGTTGTACCGGATCGTCAAAGCGGATGATCATAGGGCTAACTCTATAAAACTAGACTAGATAAAACACGCACAGTTTATTCCCGTCGAGATCACGAAAATAAGCACCGTAAAAACCGTTATCGCCGCGCGGGCCGGGCGCGCCTTCGTCGGCTGCGCCCAATTCCAGCGCTTTTTTATATACATCGTGCACCTTCTCCTGGCTGCCGCCATAAAGCGAGACCATGACGCCGTTGCCAACCGTCGCCGGCTTCTCGTCGAAGGGCTTGATGATGCTCAAAGCCGTTTGCGCAGGTCCGGTTCCCCACGCGATGTAGCTATCAGCGTCCCTAACGCGTTGCGCCCCAAATTCGGCGAGCAAAACATCATAAAAAGACGCGGCGCGCTCGAAGTTATTGGTACCGAGAGTGATATATCCGATCATAAGTTTTCCTATAATTTTTCTAAGCAATGGTGAAATGGAACTACAACAAGGTAAACAATAAGACTATTTGCCTAATTTAAAGGATTTAGCCGGTGGCTAACAGATACAATCAGTGCTTAAACATCAAAACGATTGATACCCCGAAATACATAAGCCGGGTTGATGCCAAAAGTCTCGCAAAAGCTGTGACTGAAATGAGTCGAATCCGAAAACCCGGCATCCAGCGCGGCAATAGTCATATTGTCAACAGCATTTAAGCTGTCCAACGCTAAAAACAAGCGCTTCCAGTTTCTAAAGCGCCGGTAAGGAACATCGGTTTGCTGTTTAAACAAATGCAAAAATCGTGAAGGCGATAGATCGGCCCTATCCGCCAGATAGTGTTGTGAGAAATTGCAATCCGGCTCATCGCGAATCAGGTCAATTGCCGCTTGTACGCGTGGATCAACTACCAAAGTCAGCTCTCCATCGCAACGCAGTATGCCGTCCAGACAGCTTTCGACCAGCCTGTTTCAGCGTGAACAAGGCATATGCCAGTACGCGGACATGAGCTTTCTGAACGATAACCGCGTGGTGTCCGTGCAATAAATCTGGAAAATCAGTTAGCCAACATGCTGCGATCCAAAATTATTCGCTTAATTAATGAGCCCATTGCAGGGCGACCGACCGGTCGCCTTGGGTGTCGATTTTTAGGATAAATTTAATGGGGGGACAACTATCATGAAACTTATCAGCTTAATACTCGCAATTTATCTGGCTTTCAGCTACCCGGCCAATGCCGTTCCACGCATTGCCGTTTTAAACTTTGAACTACGCGACATCACGGCATTACCGAATACGCCGGATGAATTGACCCGCACAGCCTCGATGAAACCCTTGCTTGAACAGGCTATCAAAGAGCTGGGCGATTATGAGCTTGTTCAAATAGTCATCAACACACAAAATGCCGCAAACGCCGGTATTGGCTACCTGTTCGATTTTGACGAGGTTGCCGCCAAACTGGGCAGGCAATTCGATGCAGATTGGATCGTGGTAGGTCGGCATAGCAAAGGCAGTTTTTTGTATTCCTATGTGATGGCGCATTTGATCAATGTAAAAACCGAAAGCCTGGCTGGAAACTATTCCGTTGAACTAAAAGGCACGCATCACAAAGTAACAGAAAGAGGCATTAGCGCGCTTGCGAAAAAGTTAACGGCACGCATTACGCAGCTTTCCGATTCGATATCTAACACGGCACCTTAAACCTGAAAACCGCATGCCTAGGGTACGAGACGCTGAAGAGACTGTGAAAGTATTCGGTTTAAGAGACTAACCACAGAGAACACGGAGTTAATACACTATAAAACTCCGTGTTCTCTGTGTTCTCTGTGGTAAATAGCCTGATTTGGATAATACTTCCACAGTCTCTGAAGCATTGTAAAAAACACCTAAAAATCTTTTTGTAATTTTTAAGATTTTGATTTTCATATCGTTTGGAGTACAAACCTAGGTTTGTACTCCAAACGATATGTACTTTCATGGTCTGCATACCCTACCTGACTTTATGCAAGATTCTTTAAATTTAAAAGATTAGCTCCTGAATCGAGTCCGACATTATTGATGTGTTGCCACGATCTCGACGGCGGCATAATTCCATTGGCCGTTTGTCGACTGGGTATCGCGGATATCAACCAAACCATTGACAGTGGAAGGCGCCGCTGTTGACTGCACCCAAAAGGTGTCATCGCTCGCCTTATCAACTCTTTGATGAACGAGCACTTGCCCGCTCACCGGCTTTCTGGCAACCGCATCCGAGTCGTTGCCGACGGCAAATACCCAATCACCGGCAATCACGCCCGGAAGATAAATGTTCGGCGCACCGGACGGCGCCCCGGCTCTGCCTACTACGCTGGTACCGGCGGCGTTGGTAAAGGCAATTACGGTTAAAGATCCATGAAAGTTACTATCAGTTGCCTGTTGCGATGTGACGGTCACATTGTCTAATGTTCCATTGGCCCGCGCCGACCAGATTTCCGATGTGCCGGATTGGGTGTTACTGCGTACGAGGAGCGTCCAAGTCAGGCCTGCGCCGTTTATGCTGGTGGTCTGCGCAGAATCGGCAGGTCCGTCATAAGTCAAGAAAGCGACAAGCAAGTCATTTGGCGTAGCGGTGGAAAAGGCGGGTGTGGTTATGGTGCCTTGACCGTCTACGGAAATTGCAACGTCTGTTCCGATCAGTTTTGCGGGTTGGCTGTTGTCCACAGTCGGAATGACTACTGTCGAGTTACTGACATTGCCCAGGCTATCGGTAGCTACCGCCTTGATCTGATGCGATCCGTCCGACACCGTGGTAGTGTCCCAAGCAACCATATACGGTGATGAAGTCACTTTACCCACGGATATATCGTCGACAAAGAACTCTACGCTGGTTATTGGCTCCTTGCTGGCAACTGCGGCATAAAGAGTGACTATCTCGGATAAAATGGAATCATTCGCCGGATCGGTGAGCTGCACAACCGGCCCGCTACTACGGGCCTCGTTGTTAACGGTCACCACGGTAACTTCTGACGTGCCTGTGATGCCGGTGACAGGGTCTGTGGTTTGAGCGGCCAGCCAGTGACTCCCGTCCGGTACGGTTGTGGTATTCCAGGAAAGATTGTACGACGGACCGTCGGAAATGATTGGACCGTAGGGCAAACCATCGAGCAGGTATTGTACGTCACTCGCCGTCGCAGGGCTTGCCGCCAGTGTAACATTGCCGGATACCAAAATGCCGGACGCAGGTGAGGTTAAAGTGATGACCGGCGGAGCGTCTAAAACTGGGATAACGGTTCTCAGCACTTGAACGTTGTTGCCGCTGATTTTAAGTAACACATCAGTCTCGTTGTTGGTCTTGTCGCTCTCTGCAAAGTAGTTGTTTGCATCAACCAATATTCGAAGCCAGTAGTTGCCATCGGGTAAATTCCCGATGTTAATGGATTGGCCGGGATCGGTTTTGTCGTACTCGTCGACAGCTCCGATATGTATTCCACGCAGAGAAGTAGGATCCAAGCACGAGCCAAAACTGCCGGTTTCCCCGGCATGAGGCAGCGACGGATCGAGAATGAAAGAGTCGGTGATACAAAATCCGTTTTTCTCACTGAGTGCAATGGGGTTCCCTGGCTCACCATTTGCACCCGAAGTATCGTAAAGTCCAAAAGTTACTAAAGGAAAATGAAAATGCCCATGCTCCGAATGGAAAACGAACGCTCCCGCCACAGGAATTTTCTCGTTGAGCGCCCAACCCTCCGAAGAGTTGTATGAATAGATATACTGGCTCCCCTGGTAATTGCCGGAGGCAGAATTAAGGGCTGGCTGAATAACAAGCGGACCGGGGCCCGCATTGAAGGTGTTATGGGTGTATTGAAGTCGTCTAGTGTTCCCGGCACCCTCGATTAAAATCTTATCTGCCGGAACTATGACTTGAAGATCGGGGTAAAACAGGGAGGTAGACGTCCCGGTATCGCTACCCGCAAGTAAAAGCTGAGCGAACACAAGATAAAAAGCAACAACAAGAATAAAACGTCTCATGGCTCGCTCCTGAATTCAAATTTATCAAACTAATACCTTGAAAATAAGTTTCCCGGAAACTAACTGACATAAAACACTGTAAATCATGATAGGTAAATACGCATTTATAGGTATTTTTATAAAATAATTGAAAAAGAACGATATTTAACTGAATCTTTCATCTGGATCAGATAAAAATTCGAGATGGAGGGCAACCTTGGAAAGTCGCGTTAGTTGGGCAACAGCTTTTCATTGGCAGACATTTTGGTATTCGGTGGAGAAATGTTCGTAGTAATGTTGGGCATAAAAGCATGCCCAACCTACAAAACTGCGCGGATAAAGCGGCTTTGCGATCTGTCGTCTGATGCCGCACCTTAAACTTAAAAACCGCATTCACAGGCATGCTGTCTAGAAGTCCGTCGAAATGATCAGCTTTGAATTATGTATCTGATGTTACGCAGCCCGCAGAGCCTGAAGTTCGATATAGGCTTGACGGGTTGCTTTAATAAAGAGCTTTGCTCTCAACGCAAAATGGTTCGTTTTGTGTTTTAACTTCAGGCATTTCAGCTTGGTCACCACTGGAATACAGCGCATTCAGCAAGTTGATTCCCCGTACCGAACGCCCGCTGCAATGATCGAAATGCCAGCACATCACCTCATTTTCGTCCGTCCAGGCCTTCTCTTGAATGGTGTCGTCGAAAATTAACACGCCATCTTCTCGCTCTATCTGGCGAACTGTCGATTTTACTTGGCGCCATAAGTCTCGCGACGTGTATTCGCGCTCTGATAAAAAACGAGTCACTCGGTCATGGCTCACATCACCACCCACCATCGACGATAACCCCGTTGCTGTCGCTGCCCCAAACGTACTGATCAAATAATCTGTGTATAACTCTAATTCTGCTTTTTTCATTCCTACAGAATAACTGAATTTAGTGATGGCTGCGTAACATCAGATGTTAAGTTAAATCACCTTTTCTGTAGACCACAAAAACGGCGGCCATACTTGGGTTTATTGCCTCAGACATCAATACGATACCAGCCATACTGCTTGAGATAAACCTCATTCAAACTAGGCAGCCGCCAACGGCGCGTTAACCAAAATGTTACCGGCAAAACTTCAGCGGCGGTAAAAGGCTGCGTTGAGAGGATTATTTTAAGTCGATATTGAACGCAGTGAAGCACACCTTGAAGTTAAAAACGTCGTTAACAACAAAATAAGTGCAAACAACCTGTTTCTTGTGTTATTACTTGACGTTACGTAGGAGGCTTTCTCCCGGTTGCCGCGCCAAACAACGGAGCTTTAGCCGATTTACACGCACGGCAGCGTAGGGTACGCATCGCGTACCTTTTGGGGATTTGATCCAGAAAACTGGTACGCGATACGTACCCTACGGCCTACAGCCTTGTGTTATTACAAAAACAAAGTCATCAAAGAGCGAATCTTTCCGGTTATTTGGAATAAAAACCGACAATCGCGCATTGATGCTTTTTTAAAGTTTAACTTACCTATTTATGGATATTATGAAACATCCGGAATTCCCGCTGACCGAAGAACTGATTTACCTTAACCATGCCGCCGTAGGGCCTTGGCCTAAAAGAACCGGCGAAGCGGTGATCAAGTTTGCAGAGCAAAACACCCGCTACGGATCGCATTTCTATTTGGACTGGATGAACAAGGAAGCCGAACTACGCTGCCAATTGCAGGCTTTGTTAAATGCCCCCTCTTCTGACGATATTGCGCTGGTTAAAAACACTTCGGAAGCCTTGTCTTTTGTTGCCTACGGTTTAACGTGGCAGCCCGGCGACAATATTGTGTCCAGCAATGAAGAATTCCCCTCCAACAGGTTGCCTTGGGAATCCCTGGCCGATCAGGGCGTGGAATTTCGACAGGCCGATCTGCGCAGTGCGGATACGCCCGAAGACGCTTTGTTTGCATTGGTCGACGACAACACCCGCTTGTTGACCATCAGTTCCATACAGTTTGCCTCGGGCCTGCGTATGGACCTGGAAAGAATTGGCGAATTCTGCAAGCGGCGCGGCATCCTGTTTTGCATTGACGCAATCCAGAGTTTGGGCGCGGTGCAGTTTGACGTGCAGGCTTATCAGGCGGATTTTGTGATGGCCGATGGCCATAAGTGGATGTTCGGCCCGGAAGGCTTGGGCGTTTTTTACACCACGCCCGCAGCCAGAGATAAGCTCAAACTGACCCAGTACGGCTGGCATATGATGAAAGACACGCATAATTATGAAAACCAACCCTGGGAAGTTCACCCCACCGCCCGGCGTTTTGAATGCGGCAGCCCCAACATGCTGGGCATTCATGCTTTTTCCGCCAGTTTGTCTTTGTTGCTGGAAACCGGCATGGACGCAATC
>Ga0208628_1000516_pt1 | contig 18392 bp, 20 predicted proteins | sample LakWasMet16_LOW5_2_FD_183864 | JGI IMG/M metagenome (GOLD analysis project Ga0208628, IMG submission 183864) | Freshwater sediment methanotrophic microbial communities from Lake Washington under simulated oxygen tension - Sediment Metagenome... | ecosystem: Environmental > Aquatic > Freshwater >... | reverse complement strand
CATCGTCGCTTTCATCATTTACACGCTGACGCTGGGGAAAATTCGCGAGATCGCGGTGCTCAAACTCATCGGCACCAAGAACCGCACCATCGCTTCCATGATCCTGCAAGAAGCCGTGGGGCTTGGTCTGATCGGTTTTGTTGTCGGAAAAATTTCCGCCACCCTTTGGGCACCGATTTTTCCCAAATACGTTTTGCTTGAATCCGGCGATGCCCTTCGCGGTTTCGTGGCAGTAGTGCTGATCTGTGTGCTGGCCAGCATCGTGGCCATCCGGGCGGCATTAAAGGTCGATCCTGCGGAGGCCATCGGTGGATAATTCCGCGCCTCCATCAATGTCTGGCGGCATCCGTATCGAAGGTTTAAGCAAACGCTATGGCAAAGGCGATACCGCCGTGGACGCGCTTAAATCGGTGAATATGGTGGTCGGTGCCGGCGAAGTGGTGGGGCTTATCGGCCCCTCCGGTTCCGGCAAGAGCACGCTGTTGAAATGCCTGGGGGCCGTCATCGAACCGACCTCGGGACGCATGATTCTGGGGCAGGAAGTGATTTACGATCAGGGCTGGAAGATTTCCGATCTGCGTGAACTGCGCCGTGACAAAATCGGTTTTGTCTTTCAGGCGCCTTATCTCATTCCCTTTCTGGATGTCACCGACAATATCGCCTTGCTGCCGATGTTGGCGGGTCGCCCGAACGGCGAATCTCGCCAGCGTGCACTGGAATTGCTCGAGGCACTGGATGTCGGCCATCGTGCCAAAGCCATGCCGACGCAACTGTCCGGCGGCGAGCAACAACGCGTCTCCATCGCCAGGGGCTTGGTCAATCGTCCGCCGGTCATTCTGGCCGATGAACCAACCGCAGCACTCGATAGCGAGCGTGCATTGGCGGTTATCCGCATATTGAATGACATGGCAAAAAAATTCGATGCCGCCATCATTGTCGTGACGCACGATGAAAAAATCATTCCCACCTTCAAGCGGATTTATCACATCCGCGATGGCGTGACCTATGAAGAGCAAGGCGAAGGACGCCACTTCGAGTAATCGCCCAATACCTATCCATCATTGATGAAAAAGGAAACAGGACCATGTCGACACAGATCAAAAATAGTATGAGTGCTTGCGCGTTAGTGGTGTTGTGCTTCACCGGTGGCCCCACGTACTCTCAGGACGCAACAACAAGAGTCGATGCCACGTCGCACGATCACGCACACGCAGCGAAGTCCGAATCGAAACTATTGCTCGATCACGGAAAGCCTTGGGCTACCGATGCGGCACTGCGAAAAGGAATGAGCCAGATTCAGGCCGGTTTTTCAGCCGCTTTACCGGCTTTTAAGAAACACCAACTGACCCAGGCACAAGCCAACGCACTGGCCGTGACGATCGAGAAAAGCACCGGCTACATGGTCGCCAATTGCAAACTCAAGCCCGACGCCGATGCTACCTTGCATGTCCTTCTGGGCCAGTTGCTTGAAGCGGCCGCTGCGATCAAGACGGATCCCCATTCCGCGAAAGGAATGCCGCTCATACACGGGACACTGGAAACCTACCCGCGTTATTTTTCCCATCCGGGCTGGATGATCAACACTAGCACGCACAAATAATTTCCACTCCGGGGCGCAAGCCCTGGGGTGAACTGCTACGCAAGCCATATTCGATCCTCGTATCGGTTTCCATTCGGACCGGTATGTAAGTTATCGCCAAGGCGTGCCGGGAAATCGCTATTCGAAGCGCCATTTCGACTGAAAAATTCGCTTCGACCTGACCGAAGTCAACGACACCCATGTGAAGCTCCAATACGCTACCGAAAACGGGAGTGTGATTTGCATGAGTAATGCCAGTATTTATCCCTGCTTTCTGGGGCCCTACGGTGAAAACAACGACTTGCTGGAAAAGCTGGTCGTCGAGTTTCTGCGCGACCACGTGTATTGGCGACGTAATCTGTATCCCGATGATCCGCCGGCCATTCCGACCCGTGCCTCGGATACGCCGGAGTTCATGGCATTTGAAGCGCGCCTGCGTCGGGAATTGCATTCCTTGTCGGCGTCACTGAAACGTTCGGTTCCGTTCCACAGTCCGCGTTATCTCGGTCATATGGTGTCGGATGTCTTGCTGCCGGGACTGGCCGCGCAGTTTTTAACCTTGCCCTACAACCCCAACAACGTCAGTGTCGATGCGGCACCGGTAACGGTCGATCTGGAAATAAAAACAGGCTTGCAGCTGGCACGCATGCTTGGATTTTCGACCGACACAACGAAAGCCGACTGTGCATTCGGCCATTTAACTTCGGGCGGCACGGTCGCTAATTTTCAGGCGCTGCGTCTGGCGATGGCCTTGAAGGCTTTTCCGGTTGCCTTGCTCGCCGCCAATCCGCCGGATTTATCGCTACCGGAAGATGATTGGCAAGCCTACAACCTGACGCCCGACCAATCGATTGCCTTGTTGAGCCGCTGGTATCAATGGCTTAATCAACAATCGACGGCGGACAAGCAGCATTACCTGAGGCGCTTGCGTGCGGAAAGAATTGAAACGCGGGGCATCAGTGATTTCTTCACCACGCATCCCGATCTCGTGGTCCCGAGTGTATTGGCGCCGATCACCGCCCATTACTCCTGGAGCAAGGGCGTCAAATTGCTTGGCCTGGGCCGTCAGCAATTGATGCCGGTGCCTGTACGCGGCATGCGTATGAACTGCGATGCATTGCATGACATTATTCAAAGCCATCTGAAACAACAAAAGCCGATACTGATGACCGTCGGTATTTTGGGAAGCACGGAATTCGGCACCATCGATCCACTGCATGAGGTAATACGCGAAAGGGATTGGGCCGCCGAACAGGGGCTGGGTTTCTCGGTGCATGTGGATGCGGCGTGGGGCGGTTATCTGGCGACCTTGTATCGCCAAGAGGATGGTAGTTTTCGGCCACGCGAAGACATTCGTTCCGAATTTGCCCGCTTTCCCGAAGCTGAGGTGTACTCGGCCTTCGAGGCGCTTGGCCGTGTCGATTCGGTAACGGTCGATCCGCACAAGCTTGGCTATATTCCCTACGGTGCCGGTGCGTTTATTTGTCGCGATCAGCGCGGCATGGAATTACTGGCGGAAGAAGCGGACTACGTTTTTTCGGTCAACGAAAATGACGACTATTTCAAACGCTATCGGCAGCTTGGGCGCTATATTCCCGAGGGCTCGAAATCCGGTGCCATTGCGGCGGCCGTTTATGTAACGCACAGCGTGATGCCGCTGGATCACAAGCATTTCGGCAAATTACCCCGCGAAAGTGTGTTGGCCGCCGAAGTTTTCCGGCAAGCGATACAGAATTTTTCCCGCCGGGTTTCCGACCGTCTGACTTGTTACGTGCCGTTTGAACCCGACACAAATCTTGTCTGTCTGGCGCTCAATCCCGTGGGTAATCGCGATATCGCCACCATGAATAATTTTGTTCGCAACCTGCATGATATTTTACGTTGCGACCCGGGCGTGCCTTTGCAACGACGGGAATATTTCGGGTCGATCACCACGCTCAGACCGAACACGATGGGTCCTGAAGATAGTCAACGGATTTATGCCGCGTTGGGTCTGGATTTAGTTGCGGATGATCGGGGAAACCTGCCGGAAGAAAGCCTGGTCATTTTGCGTCACACTTTGATGAATCCTTTCTTGATCGACAGTGAAAACGACGTCAGTTACATCGAAGGTTATTTTGATTTCCTCGAAAGAAATATCAATGCCTTGCTCGATGCCAATAACACACGCCCATTGACGGCACGGGTAACGCCATGAATCCCTTCATGGCCAGTTGTTCTGAAAACCGGGCTTGGGTACACAGCGCCATTGCCAGTCTCGAGCAGGAAGCCGCACGCTCGGCCGATACGCATTTATTGAAACTGGACATGGCCGGGTTTCCCGGCATTCATTTTTATTTCAAGGATGAATCATCCCATCCCACCGGTAGTCTCAAACATCGTTTGGCGCGTTCGCTGTTTCTGTACGCGCTATGCAATGGCCGCTTGCAGGAAGGTCAATCGGTGATCGATGCGTCTTCCGGCAGTACCGCGATTTCCGAAGCCTGGTTCGCGCGTTTGCTCGGCCTGCGATTTACCGCCGTCATGCCCGAGTGCACGACGCCGCGAAAGATCAGTGTGTTGCAATCACTGGGGGCAGAGTGTGATTTGGTGCCGGCCGGCATCGACGCCAGCGAGCATGCACGTGAGCGTGCAAGAGAAGAGGGCGCCTGTTATCTCGATCAATTCGGTCTTGCCGAGCGTGCGACCGATTGGCGCGGCAATAACAATATTGCCGAATCGATACTCACGCAGATGCAAAAAGAATCGAACCCGATACCGACCTGGATCGTCTGCGGCGCCGGTACCGGCGGTACGTCGGCCACTATCGGACGTTATCTTCGCTACCGGCGATTGCCGACGCTCCTTTGCGTGGCGGAACCGATCGGCGGTGCGTTTGCACAGGCCTGGCAGACCCGAGCTATCACCGAAACAACGTCTTGCCATACGATCATCGAAGGCATCGGCCGCAGCCACATCGAGCCGGGTTTCATGTTCGATGTGGTGGATAAAACCATCGAAGTCGCCGACGTGGATTCCTGCGCCGCCGCCTGGCTACTGGAAGATATTCTCGGCCGACGTTATGGTGGTTCGTCCGGCACCAATCTAATGGCCTGTTTGCAATTGGCCAGCGCCATGCGCGATCGCGGTGAGACCGGCAGTATCGTGAGCTTGTTGTGTGATCGCGGCGAGCGTTACGCCGAGACTCTGTTTGATCGAACATGGCTGGCCCAACACGATATCGTGCTTGACGATGCGTTGGGCCAATTGCAGCAATATGTCTAACAAGGCCATGGCATGATTAAGCATTGATCGTGAATTTATCCTCTATTTTCAACCGCACCACTACTGAATATTGATCACTTATGGAACTGAAAACATTTAACGATTTACTGACGGCGGCGACCCAACAATCCGAGCCACAACGTCTTTTATTTGTCTTTGCAAAAGCCGAATTGCCCGCCGACGCGACCGAGCTGGAAAAGCAGCGCTTCGAATGCGGTGAAGGCGGCGCGCTCGCACCGGTGGTCTGCGTGGACAAGCGTCCCGAGGAGATCGAAAGTTTTAACGCATTGATTGAAGAATCGGCACAAACCGGACATAGCTGGGACATTCTTTTTGTGTCGGCAATGAATGGCCGTGGCGGCCATGCCCCCAACGCCGATGAAGCCGTGCAGCCTTTGAAAATGATGGTCGAAACCATCAAGAGCGGTCGTATTGCCCAGTTTTTGGCGGTTGACCGGGAAGGTCAACTGGTCCAGTTGACACGGGGGTAGGGTAACGATGTTGCAGGGAGTACAGATCGGATTTATTGGCTATGGCCGGTTCGGTGCCGCTTTGGCTGCGTTGATGGACGAACGCGGTTATCCGTGGCGTGCCTGGGATCCTGGTGCCGATGTACCGGAAGCCCATGCCGCTACCAATGTGGATGATCTGGTCACCCGTGCCAATTTGATTGTTATTGCGGTGCCGGTCAGTGCTTTTGAAACCGTGCTGCATGATTTACGCCCCCGGTTGAGTGCCCGTCATCGCGTGATGGATGTCGGCAGTGTCAAACAGGGTCCGTGTCGCTTAATGGATGAAATATTGGGCGCGGACATCAGCCATGTTGGTTGCCATCCCTTGTTCGGGCCACTCAGCATTGCCCGGGCAGAACCTCTGCGAGCCGTGCTGTGCCCCAGCGAACAACATGCTGAAACAGCACGGCTCGTCAGGTCGCTGTTTGAATCGCTCGGTTGCGAGGTAAGAGAGCAAGAGCCCGGCCATCATGATCGCTACATGGCACTCACCCATGCGATGGCTTTTTTTATTGCACGCGGATTGCTGGATTTGGGAGTCGACAAGGATCTGCATTGGGCACCACCGAGCTTTGCGGCCTTGGCCTCGTCGATCGCCGCCGTCCGCTCCGACGCGGGCCACTTGTTCAATGCCATCCAACTGGAAAATCCTTACGCCGCAGCTACGCGGCAGGGATTGATCGAGGCGCTGACTTTGATTGATCAGCGTTTGTCGAAAACGTCCGATCCGGGCACGGCAAGCACCGAAATGGATATTCCGGATTTCGGCCAGTCGATACCGGCACTGAAAGAAGTGCGGGAACACATCGACGAACTGGATAAAGAATTGATTGCGTTATTGCAGCGACGCAGCGAACTCAGTGCCCGCGCAGGCCATGCCAAGCGTGCCGGCGGTGCACATGTTCTTGATCCGGGACGTGAAGCCGAACTCATGCGTCAACGCGGTGAATGGGCCGAACAGAATGGTTTGCCGGCGGATGTCGTTCAGGACATTTTTCGCCAGATATTGGCAATGAGCCGTCGCGCCCAAGGCTAAGTCCGCCGCCAAAATCGGCTTGACGCAGATCAGGGCAAAAGCGACCGTTGAAGGCGAAAATTCTTCAAACGTTTTTGGAGAATTTCCATGCAATTGGTATGTCCGGCCGGTAATTTACCGGCACTGCAGGCAGCGGTCGATGCCGGTGCCAATGCGGTCTACGTCGGGTTTCGTGATCAGACCAATGCCCGTGCGTTTCCGGGCCTGAATTTCAGCGATGCGGATCTGCGCGAAGGCATCGATCTCGCCCATAAAAACCGTTGCAAGGTTTACGTGGCATTGAATACCTATCCCGATAGTGCCCGAATCGGTGAATGGCAGCAGGCAGTCGATCGTGCCGCCTCGTTTGGTGCCGATGCCATTATCGCCGCCGAAATGTCGGTGCTTGATTATGCGGCCCGCACGCATCCGCAAATGCCGCGTCATCTTTCGGTACAAGGTTCAGCGACTACGGCACCGGCCTTGCGTTATGCCTATGAGCGCTTCGGTATTAGCCGTGCCGTCTTGCCACGCGTGTTGTCCGTGCAACAAGTTGAACGCTTATGTCAGACATCACCGGTACCGCTGGAAGTCTTTGCCTTTGGCAGCCTGTGCATCATGGTGGAAGGCCGCTGTCAGCTTTCCAGTTATGTCACCGGTGCCTCGCCGAATCGACACGGTGTCTGTTCACCTGCGCGTTTTGTGCGTTGGGACGAACACGAAGACGGCTCTCGCAGCGTACGTTTGAATGATGTGTTAATCGATCGTTTCAAGAAAGACGAACCGGCAGGGTATCCCACGGTCTGCAAAGGACGCTTCGCGGTCGGCGATGACATATTTCATGCGATGGAAGAGCCCACCAGCCTGAATACTCTAGAACTATTGCCCAGACTCAAACAAGCCGGCGTTGTCGCACTGAAAATCGAAGGCCGTCAACGCGGTGTGGCCTATGTCAGTTCGGTGACCCGCATCTGGCGAGCGGCCATTGATCAATTGGAAGCCAACCCCGGCACATGGACAGTGGAACCCAATTGGCAAACCGCGCTATCGGCGCATGCGGAAGGCCATCAAACCACCCTGGGCCCTTACCACAGGGCATGGCACTAATGACCACGATCACAGAGACACCCATGATGAAATTGAGTTTGGCCCCCTTGCAGTACTTTTGGTCACGGGAACGCACGCTGGCTTTTTATCAGGAAGCCGCGCAGTGGCCGGTGGATATTATTTATCTTGGCGAAACCGTCTGTAGCAAGCGACGGGAACTGACTACGCGTGACTGGATTGCATTGGCGGAAGAACTGGCTGCTCATGGCAAGCAAGTCGTCTTGTCGTCGTTGGCATTGATCGAGGCGGAATCGGAACTCAGTGTCCTTCATCGCTTAATCGACCATGATCTTTTCTGGATCGAAGCCAACGACATGTCGGCGGTGCAACTCTGTCGCGAAAAAGAAGTGCTTTTTGTCGCCGGGCCATCGCTAAATGTTTACAACCACCGGGCACTGGCATTACTGGTGGAAGACGGCTTGCGGCGTTGGGTGCCGGGCGTTGAACAAGGTCGCGAATTGATCAGGGAATTACGCGAGGCAAGTGACGCCGATGGATTAGCGATGCCCGAGCTGGAAGTGATCGCCTGGGGGCGACTGCCGCTATCGTATTCCGCACGCTGCTTTACCGCGCGTTCACTGGATATTGCCAAAGACCAGTGCGAATTCCGCTGCATTGATTATCCGGATGGATTGCCTCTCAAAACACGCGAGGATCGTGCATTTCTCAGAATTAACGGCATCCAGATACAGGGAGAGGAAATTACCGATCTGGGGCCCGAGCTGCCGGAATTGCGTGCACTGGGCATCGACATACTTCGCCTTTATCCGCAAATCAACGGCATGAAAGAAGTGGTCGCGCATTTCGATCTGGCCAGACGTTCTCCGACGGCACCTCCGCGAATAGGCATGCGCAATGGCTATTGGCATGGTGAGCCGGGTATGCGCATGTCGGCAAAGCAAAGTGCTTGAGTGGCGATATTCGAAGTAGACAACGTGAGTGCGGCTGAAATTCGTTTACAAACGGGATCACTTGACTGAATTTTTCGCATGTCGCGATGAATGGGTGTTTAGAATTTTTTTATCGATGCCCGGCGGCTCCGGCAACTCCGATTCTGCCCACCAGTGTGCGCCGAGATTTTTTCTTCGCTGAAGTGCTGCCTGCAATAGACGGGCAGCGAGTTGCTGGCGCCAGCCTATGTCTTCGCCGATTTGATGGAGTTCATCCAGTGCCGTTGTTATGGCTGATGCCTGACGTACTGGGCCGAGTGTCTGCCAGAGCCGCTGGCGCCAATAGGATTGCACCGTCGGCGGGGTTTCCGATCCGCGTTCGGCAAAACGATAAGGACCTTGCGCGGTCGGCACTGAATATTCCTGCTTGATTCGATTGGCGAGTCGAAGTCCGTACGTCACGCCTTCAAGCAGCGAATTGCTGGCCAATCGGTTGGCGCCATGTACGCCATTGCAGGCCACTTCGCCGACGGCCCACAAGCCAGGGATCGTGGTGCGTCCGTCAAGATCGGTCGCAAGCCCTCCCATATGAAAATGGGCGGCAGGGGTCACCGGCATGGGTTCAAGGCGTGGGTCGATACCGTGGCTCAGGCAACTGGCCAATACGGTCGGAAACCTTTTCAGCCACACATCTCCCAGATGTCGAGCATGCAGAAAAGTGCTTCCACCCCGGTCCAGAATTTTCCAGACTTCACGTGCTACCAGATCGCGAGGTGCAAGATCTTCCATCGGATGACGTCCTTTCATGAAGGCACGTCCGTTCTCATCACGAAGAATGGCGCCGGCACCTCGCAAGGCTTCCGTCAACAATGGCCGACTCAATTCCGGGCCAAGGGATAAAGCCGTGGGATGAAATTGGATAAATTCGAGATCACGCGCCGCCGCGCCGGCCGCAAGACCCAATGCCAATCCGGCACCCTCGGCACCGGGCGGATTGCTGGTCGCCGAAAACAAGGCGCCCAATCCACCAGTCGCCAATACAACGTCGCTGGATTCGAAAATATCGGTACTGCCATGCTTGTTTCTGGAACGGACACCGGCGATGGCATTGCCGCGCAAGAGCAGGGCATCGACATCGCATCCGTCATGCCATTGGATATGGCTTGCCTGTTTTGCCTTGTCGATCAAGGCTTCCATAAACTTGCGACCGCTGGCATCGCCACCGGCATGGGCGATGCGGGCAAATTCATGGCCGCCCTCGCGCGCCAGATGTAAAACATCGCCATCACGATCAAACAGCACGCCTTGAAGCGACAGCCAATTCAAGGCTTCGGCGGCATGTTCCACCAGATATTGAGCCGCCGATTCGTAATTGTGAAATGCACCCGTTTGCATCGTGTCGCGTTGGTGCGAGGAGGTGCTGTCATACGGACCGACGGCTGCCGCAATTCCACCCTGGGCCAGAACACTGGCGCTGTCCCGGCTATCTTGTGCACGACTAAGCAGACAAACCTGACGCGGCGCGGCTGCCAGTGCCGTCGTCAATCCTGCAATGCCGCTTCCCACGATGATCAAAGGCATGGTCTAGCGCTTACACACGGTCCTGACGACCTACCTGCAACATTCGATCAAGTGCTTGTCGAGCCTTTGCCGCAACGTCGATGGGAATCGTGACTTCATGACGAAGATCGCGCAGACAATTAAAAATATTGGGTAAGGTGATTTGCTTCATGTGCGGACACAGGTTGCAAGGTTGCACGAATTGGATCTGCGGAAATTTTGTCCGCAGATTATCGGCCATCGAACATTCGGTGATCAGTGCGACACGTTCGGGATTTTCCTTTGCCAGCCATTGACTCATGGCGCTGGTGGAACCAACGAAGTCGGCCTCCGCCAATACTTCGGGTGAACATTCCGGATGTGCGATTAGTTTGGCATTGAAGCGCTCGCGTGCATGCCGCAGCTGCTGTGCGGTAAAAATCTCGTGCACTTCGCAGGTGCCATGCCACAACACCAGTTCCACATTGGTTTGTGCGGCCACGTAGGCGCCGAGGAATCGGTCAGGTAAAAAAATTACCTTCTCGCTGCCCATCGCTTCGACCACTTGCAAGGCATTGGCCGAGGTGCAACAGGCGTCGGATTCGGCTTTAACGTCTGCCGTGGTGTTGACGTAGCTGACAACGGGAACGCCGGGATGCAGGGCACGCAAGCGCCGAACGTCGGCCGCAGTAATCGATGACGCGAGCGAACAGCCCGCATGCAAATCGGGAATCAGCACGGTGCGATCCGGCGCCAGAATCTTCGCCGTCTCGGCCATGAAGTGCACGCCACAAATCACGATTAATTCTGCGTCGCAAGAAGCTGCAGCTTGTGCAAGTGCCAGGGAATCGCCGGTGACGTCGGCCACGCCATGAAAAATTTCCGGTGACTGATAACTATGCGCCATGATGACGGCGCCACGTTGTTCCTTGAGCCGCAAGATGGCATCGATCCAGGGCAGGTGCATCTGCCATTCCAAACAGGGCACCAAGCCTTCGAGGCGGGTACCGAGATCGGCATAGTCAATTTCGAGTTGGTCGCTCCATTGTGGTGGAGAAATTTCAAGTGTGCTTGTCATGGCGTGATATCGAATGAGTGGATTTTGCAAAAGCGGTATCGAAATTGTTTTCTATGCCGTACTGGCGTGATAGGCCGTGCGTGCGGCAACAGCCAGATCGGTACCACGCTGCATGGCTATGCGAAGCCCGAGCGGAATTTCCTGCCAGGGCAATTGATCCAGCAAATTTCGGGCAGTCAGACCCAGTTCGGTATCACCAGTGAGTACCAGTCGACGCTGGAAAAACAAGGTGTCAGCATCTTCCCGGCGGCTGGCCAGCAGCATCAAATCGGTAGCGGTGCCACGGACCGTCGCTTCGGCGATTTCCTCTTGTGCGCACACCTGCATGCGACCATTACGCAATACCACTACCCAACGCAGTTCAAGATCAGTCACTTCGATGCCCAGTCTTCGATCGACCAATAATTCGAGTGCGCCTTTTTCAATTGGTGCACTCAAGACGCGCCGCATGGCCGCTTCGAATAATGTCGCCTGCCAGCCAATCGGAATCCGTCGCAATAAAGGCGACAGGCGGGAAGGCGGAGGCAACAGACGAAGCCATCGGGAAGCGGTCGGAAATCGGGTTTGATTATTCATGGTATTTGCGAGCATGCCGGTAATGGGTGGACGAGCGCCCTGATCTGTATCAATTGCCACAAAGCCATCGGGCTTCTGCGACAAACCTTGCTGCCCGCAGGCATCTTGGATGAGTGCGGTCATCAGGCGATCACTGCTGGCTGAAGGAAGGCCAAAGTGATTGCCAAGTCGCCTTGCGCGCTCGAGCACTTCCCGCTCGCGGTCCGGGTCGCGGGTTGGCACACCCTTGTCCTGTTTGATGCGAGCCGCCAGCGACACCAATCGACGACGGGCAACGATGAGTGTCAACAAGGCATCGTCGACACCATCAATCATTCGACGCACGCCGATCAGCGCACCGCGGGAAGGATCAGTTTTTGTCATGATTGTTTTCACCGTGAAATGCCGACCCCATCAAACGCTCGGCGATCGGGACAATATGATGATCATAAATGGCGCGTGCCTGGGCCGGATCGAAATCGACATGCTTGCGTTTTTTCACTTCAAATTCGGAAAGCACGATGTGCCGATCGGGCGTCACACCGGCTTGCGACAGACAGGCAGAAGTGCAGGCCAGAACACAGCCATCCAGCGCGATGATGGATCGACGACTGCGAGCGGTATTGACCAGTCCGGTAACACCGCCGCCGACGCCGGCGATGCAGGACATCTCGGCTTTGCCTTGTCGATCGAGCCACAACGCCATCTGGTTCGCCATTTGTGCCGCACTTGAACAACCGGAGCAGGCGTAAACCAAGGGAAGTTTCTTGTTCATGTGCGAACTTCCTGTGTATCGATTCGGGCACCAACACGGTGGCGTGTCCGAAATTGCAACGACAGGATCTCGAACAGCGCCAGCCCGTGTGCGGACGCCAGTAATAGACCTGCCAAACGAACGCTGATGGCATTCGGCCATATCACTGCCGTTGGGAGCGCAAGGGCAGACAATGCAAAAAATAGAAAAATACGTTGCTTGCGATTTTCGGGAAACAGGCCATCGACACTTTGCAATCGGCTGCCTTGTTGGCGATGACGTTGCAATTTCAGCCAGGCAATGAAAGGCGCAATCTCCAGTAACATGCCGAGCACCAGCGATGGCAGCCCGATACCGATCGCTAGAACGCCGGCGAGCAGTGTTTTGTAAGGTGACGATAGCCACAGGACAATCAGGGCCGACATCAACAAAGACATAGCCCCGATACACCAGAAGCCAATCAGTGTGCGGTTGCGACGATGCGGTGCCCGCCATTGAAAGACAATGATCGCGATGCCGAATGCAGCGACGGGCAACACGAGTAATTTTGCGAACCCATCGCCATCGATGATATTCGCTGAACGCAATACGACACCGGCCACCAACACGACGATCAATGCCGTGATCCAGTATCGAAGCAGCTTGTTTGGCACGGCCGACGTTCCCTGAAGCATCGGCATGATCACGCTACCAACACAGCCGCACAGCAGTACAACCCCGCCAAGCAAGCCGATGGCAGCATGGATGTCGGTCAATAGCGGCATCGGGATGATAAAAAATCCGACGAACCCCAACGTTAGTAACAAACCAAGTACTGCTGTCAGCAACAGGCAAACAAGCATCAGGGTAATGCCAAGTCGTAACAGCGTTTTTTTGCCATCAAAACGCATCGCAAGCAAACATCCTGTGGCATGAAAAGCGATTGAAAAGGTCAGCAGCAATCCCGCCCACGGCAATAGCCAAGGCCAGGCCAGCAGGCCGGCCAGCAATCCCACAAGTGCAAGATTGAAAATAATCGGCAATTGCAAACTCATTGTGTTTGCAGGTGCCAATCGAACGCCGGCGGCAACAGGCAGAAATTGCAGCAAGCTGCCGAGCATGGCGTTGCCCAAAATACCCAGCGTGATCATATGGGTAAGTGCAACGGTGTTCAGTGCCCATCGACTGACGAATAAGGTCGAGCCGTCATGCAGGATCAAAAACGCTGCAAACAATCCCCACACCGGCACCATACCGAGGTAGCGCATCGGCAATGCCGCCGACGGAGCATCATTAACTGCCAGTGCTGTCATCGGGAGAGAATATTTGCACCCACGCATCGCCGGCGGGAGAGTCAATCACCATGACGCGATAACCGCGGGCGTCGAGCAAATCCAGCAAGGGTTGTGGGCGACAAGGTGTTCGTGCCAGAAGCGATTTACCCTCGGGCAAGGCGTCCAGTGCTTCAAGAATGCGATGCATCGGCTCGGGTGCGGGCAAATGCCGCAAATCCAGCGTGATGGCATTGTCGCTTTTGACAAACGGGCTGCCGGAACCGTCGGCCCATTGCGCGGGGTTGGCTCCGAATGGCGAGGAACAAGGAGTCATGGCAAGCACCCTGATGGAACAGGCGGGCAGTATCGGCCTGATGTCGGGTGACTGCATTGACAAAGATCAAGTCCGAAAAATTCCGCCCACGGGCACTTGATTCATGTCAGTGATTCCGCCTGCCGTCTGCGCGACCATATCGGCATGCTAATCATCAAGAAAATCAGCGTGCATATCGCAGCCTCCGTTCATGACACCGCCTCGCTGATCAGTCCGGTTGTCCGGAGATTGCCGCGATGAGTTTCCATGACCTGCGTTCATTTCTTTCCCGGCTGGAAACCTCCGGTCAGCTAAAGCAAGTCAACGTGCCGGTCAGCTCCCATCTGGAATCCACGGCGTTGAGTTTGTTGTCGCTGCGTGCCGGTGGACCGGCCTTGTTGATGTCGGCAAATAGCGAATCGCCGCAACGATATCTTGGTAATCTGTTTGGCCATCGAAGCCGTATCGAAGCGGTCTTGTCGGGGAGGCCCTTGTCGTCATTGCGCGAACTCGGCGAGTTGCTGGCGAGTCTGAAAGAACCCCGTTGGCCGGGCAGCTTGCGCGAAGCCTTGAACAGTTGGCCGGAGCTGGCTCAGCTGGCCCATGTTGCGCCACGCACCGTGCACGATGCGGGCTTTAACGATGAAGTGATTGAAGCGGGTGATATCGATTTGTCGCGACTGCCAATTCAGCATTGCTGGCCGGAAGATGCGGCCAAATTGATTACGCTGGGTCTGGTGATTACCCGAGGAACCAGAAAACCCAGACAAAACATTGCGGTGTATCGGCAGCAAGTGATTGGTCGCAATAAAGTCATCATGCGCTGGTTATCACATCGCGGCGGCGCACTGGATTTTGCCGATTGGCAGGCGACACATCCGGATAAACCTTTTCCGATAGTCGTCGCCATTGGCGCCGATCCTGCCACGACACTAGCTGCGGTGGCGCCGGTTCCAGATACCCTGTCGGAATTTGAATTCGCCGGCCTGTTGCGCGGGCAACGCAGTCGAGTGTGGCGAAGCCAGCTGACCGGGTTGGATGCACCGTCAGGCGCAGAAATCCTGCTCGAAGGCTTTATTTATCCGGGCGATACGGCGCTGGAAGGACCTTTTGGCGATCACACGGGTTACTACAACGCACAAGCGACATTTCCGGTGATGACGATCGAACGCATGCGTCTGCGTCGGGATGCCATTTATCAAGGCAGTTACATGGGGCGTGCGCCGCATGACGAACCCTCGGTCATGGCATTGGCATTGAACGAATTATTCGTTCCGATCTTGCGAAAAGTCTTCCCTGAAATCGTCGATTTTTATCTGCCGCCGGAAGCCTGCTCCTACCGCATTGCCGTGGTCAGCATTCGCAAACAATATGCCGGTCATGCGCGTCGGGTGATGATGGGTATCTGGTCGTATCTACGCCAGTTCACCTATACCAAATTCATCATCATCGTCGATGAGGACATCGATGCCCGCGACTGGTCGCAAGTGCTGTGGGCTTTGTCCACTCGCGTCGATCCGGCACGCGACAGCATGCTGGTTGAAAACACCCCGATTGATTATCTGGACTTCGCCAGTCCCGAGCCGGGGCTCGGATCAAAACTGGGCCTGGATGCAACCCGAAAATGGCCAGGCGAAACCACGCGCGAATGGGGCAGGGTGATTGTGTCCGACCCTAGCGTGGAAAAGCGCATGCAAGCGCTATGGCAGACATTGCAGTAGCGTTTTGCCGCAAGCCTAGGTTAGCTGTTGCATCACGCGATTGAAGCCGCAAGAAAAATATTTAAGGATTAAAAATGACGATGAAGAGCAAGACATTTGCCAAACCGCTTTCCGCCATCGATGCACGCTTCGAGGCACAAAAAATCGCATTCGGCCCCGTGGTTTTTCAATGCGTGAGGATTGCAAGGAAGTGGGGCTTGCTGGAAAGCATTGATCGATCTCCAAATGGTAGTTCGGTCGAAGAACTCGCCGCAGACCATCGACGGAGCGAATATGCGGTTAGCGTATTGCTTGAAAGTTGTCTGAGTGCAGGCATCGTCGGCATAAAGGAAGACCGTTACTATCTGGAAAAAATTGGTGATTTGGTGCTGCACGATCCGATGACGCAGGTAAATTTCAATTTCAACCAGGAAATATGCTATCAGGGCGTGTTTGAACTCGAGGCGGCGCTGGAGGAGGGAAGACCGGCAGGTCTGAAAAGTCTGGGCAATTGGGACACCATCTATCGAGGCTTGAGTTCATTGCCGCCAGTAGCGAAGTCGGCCTGGTTCGAGTTTGATCATCTCTATTCCGACTCGGCGTTTGCGCTGGTGTTGCCGATTGTCTTTGCTGGCCAACCTGCGACGTTGATGGACATCGGTGCCAATACCGGAAAATGGGCGCAGCGTTGTCTCGATTTCGATCCATCGGTCAAGCTGACCTTGGTGGATCTGCCTGAGCAAATCGCGATTGCGCGATGCAATCTGGAAAGCAGCTTAGGTCGGCTTGATTTTTACGAAGCGGATTTGTTGAATCCCGAGACTGCGTTTCCGGCAGGACAGGATGTTATCTGGATGAGCCAGTTTCTGAGCTGCTTCGGCAAGCAGTCGATTCTGGATATATTCCAGCGGGTGAAAGCCAGTTTGAATGCCGATGGCAGCGTGTATGTGCTCGATACTTTTTGGGACAGGCAGCGTCACGACATTGCGGCGTATTGCATTATCAATACTTCCCCCTACTTCACGGCAATCGCCAACGGCATCAGCAAGATGTATCCATCAAAAGAATACATACAGCTGGCTAATCAGGCCGGATTGCGCCTGGTCGATATTCGCGACGACATCGGCTTGAGTCACAGTCTGCTGAAATTTATCCATGCCTGAGGATGACCGGCTTCCGGATTAGTCGGCAGCTTCGACTTCCACGCGCGTGACGAGCTCGAATTTGCCCGAGAGCGAGTTCGAAATCAGGCAGCCGGTTTCAGCTTTATGGAGGGCTTTCTCTGCTGCTTCATGATCGCCACCCGGGGGAACGCGAAGCGTGGCCCGGAGTGTGAACGCAACAAATCGCGATACGCCTTGATCGCGGTCGAGAACACCTTCCACTTCGCAATCCAGCGCCAGCCACGGCAACTTTGCCGCACGTGCCACGGCGCGAAAGGTCAAGATGAAACAGTCGGCGATGGCGCCAACGAGCAGCGTCTCGGGTGACCAGCGATTTCCCGGGCCATCGAATTCGATCGGAGGCGCGGTATTGAGTGGTTCCAGGCCGGCGCTGACTAGTAATACTTCGCCTTCAATGCCAGCCGATGCCGCTACTTGATAATGGTGTGGATAGGGTTTCATGTGCCAACTCCAATACAGATAATGGTTTGATGACGAATGTCAGGAGCAACCGCCACAGCAGGTGCTGCCGCCTTTTTCGTGGCCTGAATCAGATTGCTCTGTTGGGACGGCGTCGAAACCGAGGTTGCGAAGCACCTCGATGATCTGCGGTTCCGATAATCGGGAGCTGATGTGAAGCTGCCCGCTTTCCGCATCGACAAGGGTTTCTGATGAACCATCGAGTGCCTGCATCCAGCGAACGAGCGCTTGTGACATTAACTCGGAAATGGGATTTTTTGCCTGAAATTGCATGGTTTAACTCCAGATAGCGCGTGGTAAATGACATCACTAATCCTTCCGGAATCCTGTCGTCATCATGGAGGCCATGCTAGCGGCGAAGCCGGCGCGCTGCCTTGACCATGGTCAAGAGAGGGTGTGCAGACAAAATTATTGCCCCTACTTGAACTTAGATTGTGATCAGGATTTGAAATCTTTGACTTAGGTCAAGAAGTGCCGCGAGGAGCAGGGCTAGGATGGCAACAAATCGACTTTCAGGAGAAACCAATGAATATGGAATCTGCCACATGGGATCGCCGGGGTAACACGCGACTTTGGCTTGTCTTCTGGATTTACGGTGTTCTTGTCAGTCATCTCCTGTTCGGGACGATACTGTATTTCTATCCCCAGATCGGAACCCCGGCGTTGGTGGCATTGCTTGCCCTTTTCGTTGCCTACACCGCATGGATAATGCATGCGGTCTGGATCAACGCATTTAATACCGAAAAAATGGTTTACGGGCAGATTGCCCGGGCATTGACGGTAGCGTGGGCGATCAACTCAGTGATGGTGTCGGGCTTTCTGTTTCTTGGCCATTTGGGCACGGTCGCACTGCCCATCTGAAGCGCGTCAATTCACCGGAATTTAATTGAAACACCGATAGGTTTATCGGTGTCGGTAAGTAGTTATAGCGTAGGTGCTATTTCGAAAAAATCCACTTTGCCGGTGTCGAGCGAATAATCGGCACCGACAATCAGTAGTCCCTTTTCCTGCTGCATCCGACGGATAAAATCCGAATCCTGAGTGAGCCGTTGCATCGTATGGCGGACGTTCGCCCTGACGGCATAGTGCGTTCGTTCGGGACAATCGCCTTTAGCAAGCATCGACGTATCAGTAAGCGAGGGCATGATGCGATCGACGATGGCATGTAGCGCCGGAGATACGTCGCCGGG
>Ga0208628_1000507_pt1 | contig 18594 bp, 20 predicted proteins | sample LakWasMet16_LOW5_2_FD_183864 | JGI IMG/M metagenome (GOLD analysis project Ga0208628, IMG submission 183864) | Freshwater sediment methanotrophic microbial communities from Lake Washington under simulated oxygen tension - Sediment Metagenome... | ecosystem: Environmental > Aquatic > Freshwater >... | reverse complement strand
GCCGGCACCGACGAATCTTCGCTGGCCACTTTTTCGAAATATTACGGGCCCGATACATTCGCATGGGAGGAATCGGGCGTCAGCATCATCGCAATGGACGATGTGGTTCACGAGCCAAATTCGGGCGTGCCGGCGAAATATGTCGGCGGCTTGCGTGAATCGCAATTTCAGTTTTTGCAAAGTTATCTGGGCCGATTGCCGAAAACGCGGCGAATTATCCTCGCGATGCATATTCCGGTATTCGATACCGATGCCAGCCCCGACAAGGATACGTTTCGTGATGTCGATCGCCAGCGCTTGTTCGCCCTGTTTGCCGATTTCGACAATGTCTTGTTCCTGACCGCCCATGCGCATACCCAACGCCATTTTTTCCATGATGCAAAGAATGGCTGGAAGGGTAAAGCTCCACTGCATGAATACAATGTCGGAGCAGCCTGCGGTGCATTCTGGTCCGGGGTGAAAGATGCAGGCGGCATTCCCGATACGATCATGCAAGATGGAACGCCGAATGGTTACGCTCGTTTGTCGTGGCCAGAATCGGCATTGCCGAAATTAAGTTGGCAGGTTGCTCGTGCACCTGCCGACAAGCAAATGCAATTGTTTGCACCGAAAGTCTTGCGGATGAATTCCTATCCGGGCTTCGGAATATTCGCGAACGTGTTTATGGGAATGTCGGATACGCCTGTTGAATACAGCGTTGATGCCGGTAGCTGGAACGCCATGAAGCGTGTCGAAACCCTGGATCCCGCCGTGCTCGAAAAAAACATCGACGATGCACGGCAGGAAAAACTGCGGAGTTATGATCTAGTGTCAGAAGCCACGACTTCCATGCATTTATGGCGTGCTGCCTTGCCGACGGGTTTGTCGGAGGGGAGGCACCAGGTACAAGTGCGGGCAAAATTGAATGGCGAATGGTTTTTTGATTCGCTGACCTATCAATTGCAGTCAGCCGAACCGTAGGTCGGGCCTCGGCCCGACATAAACACCATCGCAATGTTTTAAAAGCGTCGGGCCTCGGCCCGACATAAATACCATCGCAATGTTTTAAAAGCGTCGGGCCAGGGCCCGACCTACAATTGGATGTCCCGGAAAGATTCAACGCGATGATGCCCGTGCGTTGCATCATCAAGCCGTGGCTCCGGATAATCTTCCAGACGATCCAGTAACGCAGTGTTCAAACCGGATGCTTTTGCAGCGTCCAGTTCTTCGACGATATCGGAAAGAAAAACAATATTTTCCGGCTCCGTGCCGATCGCTGTAGCGATTCGTTTGTAACTCTCCGCATCGCGTTTGCCGCCAATCTCGGTATCGAAATAACCCGATAACAAGGGCGTCAAATCACCGGCAGAGGTATGGCCGAATAATAATTTCTGCGCCGGCACCGAACCGGACGAATAGATGAAAATCCGATGCCCGTCGGCATGCCAGATCTTCAGCATGTCGGCTGCGTCCTTATAGATGTGTGCCGTGTAATCGCCGTCCCTGTAACCGGCAAGCCAGATCATGCCTTGCAATGCCTTTAGCGCGGTATGCTTGCGGTCGGTATCAATCCAGTTCAGCAGGGTTTCGATCAGGTGTTCGTCATTGAAAAATTCCGAACCCAATTCGAGCTGTACCTGATCCAGCCAATGCCGGACTTTTGGATTTTGTGCATGTGCGCGAACAAAGTTCGGAAGTTCGCGGCGGGCATAGGGGAACAGCACTTCCTTCACGAAGGAAATCGAGCTGGTGGTGCCTTCGATGTCTGTAAGAATTGTCTTCACGCGGCCTGCCCGTTTTCATAACGCGGAAATTTGTCGGCCCAGTCGCTTCCGGTGAAATGGCCGACCCAGCCATCCGGCTCGGTGAAAAAACGGATCGCGATAAAGTAGGGCGCAGGGCCCATGTCAAACCAGTGTTTGGTGCTGTCAGGCACGCCGATCAAATCGCCTTGCGTGCAGAGAATTTCATAGACGCGGTCTTCGACGTGCAATGTGAACAAGCCGGAGCCGGCTACGAAAAAACGCACCTCGTCTTCCTTGTGGAAATGTTCGCTGAGAAATTTCGCGCGCTTGGCTTCGCGTTCCGGATCGTCCGGAGCGATGCTGACGACATCCACAGTCTTGAAACCCTTCTCCTGCACAATCTTGTCGATATCGGATTTGTAGGCAGTAAAAACATCATCCGAGGATGCACCCGGGTTTACCGGCGCATTCGCCTGCCATTGCTCGAAGCGCACTCCGATTTTCTGCAATTGCTCGGCGATGAACTCAGGTGTGTTCGCTATCAGCATCGGCGTAACGGCATCCTGTTCGGAAAAAATGCGGAGACGGCTCATTATTTATATTTCCTCATTTCCAATTCGCAACTAATCAAGAAATCGAATGCTTCCAGATGGCGACGGGCTTCCGCCATGTCGCGGCCCCAGGCATACAAACCGTGGCCATTGATCAGGTAGCCCCAAAGCGGGCCTTGATCGAGTTTCGCTTCCACCTGTTTTGCCAGAATGGTCATGTCCTGCGTGTTCGGAAAAATCGGCAGGTCATAATGGGTTTCGTGCGTTGTCTGGCCGCGGAAGGCCTTGATCAGCTCATAGCCTTCGAACCGGATAAAACCTTGTGCGCCATAAAGCCGGGAGGCCAGCGTCTGGCTGGTCGAATGGGTATGCAGTACGCAGCCGATATCCGGAAAACGGGCATAAAGATGCGTGTGCAACAGGGTTTCCGCAGAAGGCTTTTGCGACGTGGCAACCGGTTGACCGAACAAATCGACCACCATGATGTCGGCTTCGGTCAAACGGCCCTTGTCGCGGCCCGACACGGTGATGGCCGCATGTTTATCATCCAGCCGCATCGAGAAATTGCTGCTGGTCGCTGGCGTCCAGCCGCGCTGGGCCAATTCGCGTGTGGTTTCAACCAGTTCAAGGGCTCTGGCATGAAGAAGGGCGGGATCGTATGGCAAGTTGTTCATGGCGGGAAGTTTAACGGATACCATAAATATTGTGCGTCAACTTGATTCAAATCACTTTCCGGTCACCAAATATCCGTAAACTGACCCCATCACAGGAGAGTAGCCATGACACCAGTCAATTCCCGCCGTCGCTTCATGTTGCAAGCCGCCACTGCCGCAGTCGTCCTGCCTATGTTCGGTCAGGCATTTGCCCAGGCCTTGAAAAAACTGCCCGCAGACAATGCCACCGCCAAGGCGCTGAAATATGTGCCGGATGCCGCCACATCCAAAGAGCCGACCAAGAAACCGGGTAGTGCCTGTTCAAACTGCCAGTTTTTTACAGCAGCCACGGGTGCTTGCACCTTGTTCGCCGGTTTTGCAGTTTCGCCTAAAGGCTGGTGCACGGCGTGGGCCAAGAAAGCCTGAGCAAACAGCTCTCAGGTTTTGAGACTTCAATGATTTAAGATGGGCCAAGTCTTTCAACAAGCTTGGCCCTATGTCTTTTAACGTATTGAGTTTTATTTTGCTGGCGCTTGCCGCCGTTTTCCTGATCGTGGCGGTGTTTTTGGCGCGCAGGAACGCCGGCATTGAAGCGCGACTGCAGTTAGCCCTGACCGAAAACGAAGCCTTGTCGCAGAAAGCGCAGGCGCTTGAAACGTTGCAGCAACAATTCGCAGCACTGAAAGCGGGTTCCGAAGCGCGTGAGCAATCCGGCCAAGAGCAGGTTCAGTTGCTGAAGTCGGCCGAAGAACGTCTCAGGGAAAATTTCGAAAATCTGGCGCAACGAATTTTCGAAGAGAAAACATCGAAGTTCAAGGAACAGAACAAGGAACAACTCGATGCTTTGCTGAATCCGCTAAAAACCCAAATTTCCGAATTCAAGCAAACGGTGCAACAAACCAATCAGGGCATACATACCCTCAAAGAACTGAATGTGCGGATGGCCGATGAAGCCATCAATCTGACGCGTGCGCTCAAAGGCGATAACAAGGCCCAGGGCGGCTGGGGCGAGCAGGTGCTGGGACGGATTCTGGATGCTTCCGGTTTGACCGAAGGCCGGGATTACCAAACTCAATTTTCATATGTTGACGAAAACCAGAATCGCAAACAGCCCGATTGCGTGATTTTTCTTCCCGAGAACAAAGCGATTGTCGTTGACTCGAAAGTCTCGCTGCTTGCCTACGACCGCTATATCAATGCAGAAACCGAACAGGCCCGCGACCTGGCGTTGAAGGAACACGTGCGCTCGCTTAAAACCCATATCGACGGGCTGTCGGCCAAGTCCTACGACGCATTGCCGGACAAACGCAATCTTGATTTCGTGTTGATCTTCATTCCAATCGAATCGGCATTTATCGATGCATTGCGTCTCGATGATGCCCTGTACACCTACGCACTCGATAAAAATATCGTGCTCGCAGCCCCGAGTACAGTGTTGGCGACTTGTCGTACGGTGGCGCATCTGCAGAAGCTTGATCAGCGCAGTACCAATGCAATGAAAATCGCCGATCAGGCCGGAAAACTCTACGACCAGTTTGTCGCATTCTGCGGCGACTTGAATAAGGTGACCAAAGCCTTGGCGATGGCAAACGAAGCACATGATTCGGCGTTGAAGCGCCTGTCTTCGGGCAAGGGAAACCTGGTGCGCCAAACCGAGCAAATCAAGGCGCTGGGTGCGAAGACCAGTAAAGCGATACCCAATAATCTGCTTGAAGATGATGCGGATGAATCGCCGGGCAAGCTTGGGATCGACGAATAAAAAAACGGCGCGATAAAATCGCGCCGTTTTTTTGTATTAGTGAAACCTTATTCTTTACGCTCGCCGTGAGCGAGAACGCTACGATTGCGTGCATACGCGAAGTAGACGACCAAGCCAATAACGGCCCAGATCAGGAACAGCTTGATCGTGTACCAGCCCAGGCAGAAGAACAGCAGGGTGCAGCCGATAACTGCCAAAGGACCTACCACCCATACCATCGGGGTGCGGAAAGGACGTACACGACCCGGATCGGTTACGCGCAATGCCATTACGCCGATAGCGACCACGAGGAATGCAAACAGGGTGCCCGAGTTCGAAATGTCAGCCAGTGCATCAACCGGGAACATCGCCGCAAACAAGGAAACGGCAATACCCGTAATCAGGGTGACTTTGTGCGGAGTATGGAATTTTGCGTGAATGTCCGAGAAAATTTTCGGCATCAGACCATCGCGTGACATCGTGAACAAAATACGGGTTTGGCCGTAGATCATCATCAGGATCACCGAAGGAAGCGCGATGATTGCCGACCATGCAACCCAATCGCCCAATTGCGGGTGGCCGAGGTTACGCAGAACGAAAGCGAGCGGTTCTTTGGATTGCGACAGAACACCCCCCGGTTGCGCACCGGTAGTACCGATGGCGACGTAAGAGACCAATAAATAGAACACGGTGCAAATTGCCAAGGACCCAATCAGGCCGATGGGAACATTGCGGTTCGGGTTTTTGGTTTCTTCGGCGGCCGTTGATACGGCATCGAAACCCACGTAGGCAAAAAAGATCGATGCAGCTGCGCCAAGTACGCCATTACCAGAGAGCGGGGTACCCCAGCCATTCGGTAACATCGGTTCAAAATTCGCATGATTGACTGCCGGGAAAGCAACAATGATGAAGGCAGTCAATGCAGCAACTTTTACCAGCACCAGAAGCGCGGTGAATTTGGCACTTTTCGATGTACCCAGAATCAGCAGACCAGTGATCAATAACGAGATCAAACAGGCGATCAGGTTGAAGCCACCATTGGCCGTTGTTCCATCGGGAAGCGTGATGGTATCGCCGGGGCCTGCGGTCAGCGCAATGGGTAATCCTATGCCGTGATTGGCCAGGAATCCGTTGGCATAACCAGACCAGCCAACTGCTACGGCACCCGCCGCGACCGCATATTCAAGAATCAATGCCCAACCCACCATCCAGGCGATCAATTCTCCAAGTACGGCATAGGAATAGGTATAGGCTGAACCCGCTACCGGCACCATTGCGGCAATTTCGGCGTAGATGAGTGCCGTCAATGCGCAGACAATGCCTGCAATGACAAAGCTGTACATCATCCCCGGACCTGCTTTATTGGCAGCTACGGATGTCAAAACGAAAATACCGGTACCGATAATGGCGCCAATTCCCAACATGGTGAGATCGAACGCGTTGAGTTGCCGCTTAAGTCCTTTCTTTTCCGCCGTGGCCAGAATCTGGTCCAGTGGTTTGATGCGGTCAAAAATCATGGTGTTCCCCTAGAGCAGTATCAAAAAAAACCGGCCATAGCCGGAAAGCGAATCAGGCTGCTTATATAAGCGGAGCTTACAAAAGTACCTAACCGCCGTAACATACGCGACTTCGGGCGCTGCGGTAAAGCCTTAAGACTATTTAGGGGTTTGGTTTGGACAATTTTTCACCAGCACAGCAGCAAGTCTTGAACTTGCTGAATCAATATGTCGAATCTGAACCTGAAAATGGATACTCAACCGAATTGTTAATTACGTTTGCCAGGCAATATAAAAATTGTTGCGAACGCACATTGACGGTTGGCCATTTCACCGGCTCTTGCTGGTTGGTGTCGAAAGATGGAGAGCGTGTGCTACTTACGCATCACAAGAAGCTTGAACGCTGGCTGCAATTGGGTGGTCATGCCGATGGTGATAGCGATCTGGCGCAGGTCGCTTTGCGTGAGGCCGAAGAAGAATCCGGCTTGAAGGATTTGACGGTCGAGCCGGAGATTTTCGATCTGGAACGACATGCGATTCCGGCGCGCGGGATGGAGCCGGAACACTATCATCACGATGTACGTTTCGTGGTGCATGCGACCGGCAGTGAAGAGTATGTTGTCAGCGATGAATCGCATGCGCTGGCATGGCGAAACATCAGCGAGCTGGTGGATGACATCGAAGCCGAGGAAAGCATTCGCCGGATGGCGAAGAAATGGTTGAAGCGCAATAAGTAACCATCGCGTTCAACGTGCGAGCGCCCCCGGCCTTCGCCGGGGCAGGCGCTACGCAAGCGCGAATTGCTGGAAGTATTCGCGCCTTACAGCGCTCCCACGAAGTATGTTTAGAATGTCTTTGTTTCCACCCGTCCGCCGAATTCACCGGTCAGTGTGCTGACATAAATCTTTTCGCCGGTCGCGATATATTCCGGCACCATGATTTCGATACCCGTGCTCAGCTTGGCTGGTTTCGGACGCTTGGTTGCCGTGCCGCCTTTCAGTTCCGGTGGCGTTTCGATTACTTCAAGCACAACGTTCGCCGGCAATTGCAGGCCAATGGCCTGGTCGTCGATTAGCTGCACATAGCAATCTTCCAGACCTTCGGTGATATAGCCTTTCGCATCGCCAAGCGTGGCCGGGCTGAGCGTGTAGGGGGTGTAATCTTCCTTGTCCAGAAACACGAAATCTTCGCCGTCCATATACGAAAAAGCGGCTTCGCGGCGAAGCAAATCGACTTCGACCAGTTCTTCTTCCGACTTCAGGCTGAGATCGAGTTTTTGTCCGCCCGGCACGCTGTACATGATGAAGCGGAAGGTCATGTTGCCGCCGCGACCCTGCGGCGAGCTGCGCTCGATATCGCGGATCTGATAAACGGTCTTGTTATGTTCGACCACATTGCCTTTCTTGATTTCGTGAGCTTTCATAGTTTCTTTCTATATATGTAGGGGCGCCTTCAAGCGCGATTTTTCGAGATAGGGTACAGGAATTATTTCGGTGCCAATCGCACGGCGCCATCGAGACGGATGGTTTCGCCATTCAAATAGGTGTTCTGCAAAATGAAGCCCACAAGTTCGGCAAATTCTTCCGGTTTGCCAAGGCGCGATGGGAACGGAATTGAAGCGCTCAACGAGTCTTGAACAGCCTGCGCCATGCCATCCACCATCGGCGTCCAGAAAATGCCCGGTGCAATCGTCATCACGCGAATGCCGAAGCGTGCCAGTTCACGCGCCATCGGTAGCGTCATGCCAACCACGCCACCTTTGGAAGCAGAGTAGGCGGCTTGGCCGATCTGGCCGTCATAGGCGGCGACCGAGGCGGTATTGATAATCACGCCGCGTTCCTTGTCGGTTTGCTCGTCATTGTGTTGCATCAGATTCGCTGCGGCTTTGGCTACGTTGAAACTACCGACAAGATTCACCATCACGGTGGTTGAAAATTGTTTCAAGGGCATCGGCGCTTCCTTGCCGAGCACGCGACCTGCACCGAGAATGCCGGCGCAATTGATCGCCGCATTCAGGCCGCCGAGTTTTTCCTTTGCCGTGGCAACATTGGTTTCGACCTGGGCCTCATCGGCAACGTCGGTGCGAAAGTAAAATGCATTGTCTGCGCCAAGTTCTGCGATCGCGGCCCCGGCTTTGTCGTCATTGATATCGAACAAGGCGACTTTGCCGCCATGTTTGACGATGTGTTGTGCGACGGCAAAGCCGAGGCCGGAAACGCCGCCGGTGATGATGGCGCGGATGTTTTGAATTTGCATGGGGAATCCGGATGCGGAAAGTCCGGTATTTTAGCGTAGGAGGCCGCTTGCGGGCGATGCTTTTGGAATGCGTGCCCCAGGTCGCCTGCAAGCGGGCTCCTACAGGTCGAGAATGTAGAACGTATCGCAGCCGCCGTGGCCGGTATTGCCCAGCGTACCGCATTGTTTCCTGAAGCCGCTGCGAACATAGAGGCTTTGTGCGTCTTTCATGCTGTCCAGGGTTTCCAGATAACAGCGCTTGAAACCATGCATGCGAGCGGCTTGCAGACAGCGGCTCATCATGGCCGTACCGGCGCCTAGACCCCGGCATTCCGGCAGGAAGTACATTTTCCGCAATTCGCAGGTATCGGGATCACCACCGGCGAGCGGCGCAATACCGCCGCCGCCTTTCACGATGCCATTCATGACGACGACAAAATAAGCGCTACGGTTTTCGGAATACGCACGGCTCATCCAATCCACTTCGGGATCATTGATCGCGAAACCATCGCCGACAGCGCCAAACTCCGGCATCACCCTGCGGATGATTTCGGCGATAGCGGTATCGTCGCTGCTTTCAATCGGGCGAATACTGAATGGCAGTACGTCGGTAACGCGCTCGAGAATATGATTCGGTAGCCAGCCTTTCCTGCCTTCGGAATTTGCACACCATGACCAATCGCCCAGAGCTTCTTCTGCGCTGACCAATTCACCCGCGCGCACCGTCAATTCAATGGCGTTGTAGTGACCGGTCGTGACCGCTTTTTTTTCCGAGGTAAGCAGAAACTTCGATTCGTGTACCCATCCTTCGCGGCCATGTTCGTCGGTTGCCCAGAGAAATTCCGGAAACTCGGTGTCGCGGCCGCCAAGCATGATCAATTCACCCGACTCGAAACGGATCGGGTTCGCATATTTGGGTTGATAGGCGGCGATGGTGCGGTAGCGAGTATGTGTTCTCATGCGATGCCTGCCCGGTTAACCTTGCTGCCGGTTTCGCGACCCAATAGTTGCGACAACCAGCGGCCGGTATCGATTAATTTATCCAATTGAATGCCGGTTTGCATGCCGACGCCTTCGAGCATGTAGACGACGTCTTCGGTAGCGACATTGCCGCTGGCACCTTTCGCATAGGGACAACCGCCGGTACCGGAAACCGCAGAATCCACCACACGAACGCCTTCTTCCAGACAAGCGAGAATGTTGGCCAGAGCCTGGCCGCGCGTGTCGTGGAAATGTACGGCCAGCGAGGCCATCGGGATTTCACCGGCAACCGCGACCAACATGGCACGGGCATTTTTCGGCGTGCCGATGCCAATGGTATCGCCGAGGGAAATTTCATAGCAGCCGAGTTCGAATAATCGTTTCGATATTCGTACCACGTCGCTCACAGGGACATTGCCTTGATAGGGGCAGCCCAGGACCGTTGAGACATAGCCGCGTACTTTCACGCCATCTGTTTTCGCCTGCTCAAGCACCGGTATAAAACGTTCGATGCTTTCGTCAATGCTTGCATTGATGTTTTTCTGGCTGAAGGCTTCGGAAGCGGCGCCAAAGATCGCCACTTCCGTGGCTCCTACTGCACGCGCACGGTCATAGCCTTGCAGATTGGGAACCAATACCGGATAGCTGACGCCGGGAAATTTTTCGATGCCGGTAAAAACTTCCGCGGCATCGGCCAGTTGTGGCACCCACTTCGGGCTGACAAAGCTGGTGGCTTCCACGGCCCTGAAGCCGCACGCGCTGAGCCGGTTTATCAGCGCGATTTTATCCGACACGCTAATGATGGCATTTTCGTTCTGCAAACCATCGCGCGGTCCGACTTCGACGATTCGAACGGAATCCGAAAGTGTCATTTCTTGTTTCCAAATTGCTTGATCGCTTTCTGAATCTGTTTTACTTCGGGTGGCGTGGCGGAAACCAATAGCAAGCGCTCATTCGAGTAGATGTCGAGCGTATTCAGGTAGGTGGCGATCTGGTTTGCATCACCGCGCACATAGACGTTCGCCGCCTGATTACCGCCCGGATTGTCGCGATCGACGAAGATCTGTCCGCTGATTTTTCTGTCGAGTACGAGCTGGATGGTTTTATCCAGATCCACCGATCGCAGGATGACGCCGTCTTTGCCTTTGTTGATTTGATAGATGATCTTGCCAGAAGGGATTTTTATTTCGGGCGTGATTTCGAAACTGGTTTCCTTGGGCGTTACCACGACGTAGTCGTAATCGACGCCTTTGGCAAACTGGATTTGATGATCCTTGCTGTTTTTCAGGTCGTCCACTTTGTTGATGCGCTTTCCGGATTCCTGCTTTGTGGTCACGGAATACATGGTGGCGCAATCGGCCGTGACGGATAAATAGTCTTCGGTGCTTGAAGTGGGTGCATTGCGCTCACCTTCGATGATCCGCCAGTTTCCCACCAGTGATTCGTTGCAAGCTGAAAGCTCTATGGCTGGTGCGGTTTGAAAGGTCACGCCGTAGCCCGTACAGCCGGACATCGCGATCAATGCGCATGAAGCAATAACCAGTCTAGGAAAAATATTCATTGTGCAGCCTCCAGTTTGATCAGCAGGGCATCTGCTTCGACAAAATCGCCAGCGTTGACATTGATACTGGCAATTTTGCCGGTACGCGGCGACTTCAGGGACAGCTCCATTTTCATCGCTTCCATTACGGCCAGTTCCTGACCTTCGGTCACTTCGTCACCAACTTTCGATTTGACGACCACCATCCGGCCCGGCATCGGTGCATTTATCCGGTCGCCGCTGCCGCTTGCCTTGCTGTCGTCAAAAAAGAAAGCGGGAATGCGTTCAAAACCGGCACGGGATTGACCATCATGTACGGTGATCATCCTTGCATCAGCGTGCACAAGCATGCGTTGCGCCATGGCATCTCTCTGGAACGATAGTGTTACGTCATGAATACCGGCATTGCCGATGCTGATAATTGTTCCAGCATGGGTAATTTCATAATTGCCATGCGAACCTTTGGCATAAACGTCCACGCTTTGGTCGCGCCATCGGAAGCAGAGTTTGCGTTGGCTTTCATGGCCAATCCGCCAGCCATCGGCGATTGCCCAGGGAGAGTGAGGGTCGCTTGAACGCATCGCAGCTTGCAGTGTTTGTTTTTCGTCCGCGAGCAAAACAGCAACCGTTGCAGCAATCACGAAATCTGCAGCAGGGGCGTCGGATTGCGGCAACACTTCGGAAAGATGCTGGTCGAGATAATTAGTCGTGATATTCCCGGATACGACGACGGGATGTCTGACCAGTTTTTCCAGGAATTCGATGTTTGATTTCGGACCTTTGATATCGGCATACGACAACGCGTTTTGCAGTTGCGCCAATGCACGCGGGCGATCTTCATCCCAGACGATCAGTTTGGCGATCATCGGGTCGTAGAAAATACTGACGGTGTCGCCTTCCACGACGCCGGCATCAATCCTCACATTTTTTGATGGTGTCGGCAGATGCAATTTTTCGAGACGACCGGAACCCGGCAGGAAATTCTTTTCCGGATCTTCCGCATACAAGCGGACTTCGATGGCATGGCCTTTTGTTTGAATCTCCGATTGTTCCAACGGAAGTTTCTCGCCAGCGGCAACCCTAAGCTGCCATTCCACCAAATCCAGGCCGGTGACCATTTCGGTAACAGGGTGCTCGACTTGCAGACGGGTGTTGATTTCCATGAAATAGAAATCACCGTCGGCGCCGACGATAAATTCGACCGTGCCTGCATTAACATAATCGATTGCTTTCGCAGCCTGTACCGCGGCGTCGCCCATTTGCTTGCGGCGTTCAGCAGTCAGGAAAGGCGAGGGTGATTCCTCGATTACTTTTTGATAGCGGCGCTGTGCCGAGCATTCGCGCTCATTCAAATGAATAGTATTGCCGTGGCTATCGGCAAAGACCTGGATTTCGATATGGCGTGGTTGTTCGATGTATTTTTCGAGCAATACACGATCGCGGCCGAACGCATTCTTGGCTTCGCGTTGGCAGGATTCCAGATTCGCCAGAAATTCATCGTGGCTGCGAACGATACGCATGCCTTTGCCGCCGCCGCCATGCGCCGCCTTGATCATCAACGGGTATTGGATTCGATCGGCTTCCTGCAATAAATGAGTCGTGTCCTGATTCTCGCCGGTATAGCCCGGGACGACCGGAACGCCGTGCGCAGACATCAAGTCCTTGGCGCCGGCCTTGCTGCCCATTTTTCGCATTGAATTGGCTTTGGGACCGATAAAGCGAATGCCGGCGGCTTCGACGGCTTCGGCAAAGTCTGCGTTTTCGGATAAGAAACCGTAACCCGGATGAATGGCCTGTGCACCGGTTTTTTTGGCGGCTTCGATAATTTTGTCGCCGCATAAATAGCTTTCCGATGGAATCGAACCACCAACATAAATCGCTTCGTCGGCCTGTTTCACATGCTGGGCTTTTGCGTCGGCATCTGAATATACCGCTACGGTTCGAATGCCGAACTGTCGGCAAGTACGAATGATCCGGCAGGCGATTTCACCACGGTTGGCGATTAAAATTTTAGTGAACATGATTGCTTATTCGCCTTCCCGGTAACCCACGTTGTTTGCTTCGAAGTTTCGGATTCTTGTCGCCTTGTTATCGGCGAGGTAATGCTGCTGGTCCAGAGTAATGATGGGTTTTTGCATGTCCGGCTCTCAGGGAGAATGGCAAACGGCTTCAATATTGTGGCCGTCCATATCAAGGATGAAAGCGCCGTAATAGTTGGGGTGGTAAATAGTGCGTAGACCAGGTGCACCATTGTCTTTGCCGCCAGCAGCGAGTGCCGCATGATAGAAAGTATCTACATCGGCGCGACTGTTTGCGATGAATGCGATATGGATGGATGCGCACACTTCGCCCGCAGCGCTGATCCAGAACGACGGTTTGTGGTTCGAACCGAAACCGCAATGGTAGGCATCGCCACCGGTCATTTCCGGTGTGATTTCCATGATGCACTCTTGTCCGAGTGCCGCTAAAACTTTTTCATAGAAAAGCTTGCTTTTTGGATAGTCCGAAACGCTGATGCCGAGGTGGTCAATCATATGTATGTCCTTTTAAACCCAACGTGCTGCACGTTTTTCAAGAAAAGCGTTCAAGCCTTCCTGGCCTTCGGTCGATACGCGTAGTTTTGCAATCAATGCGGCATTTTCCCGATCCATTTTTTCCGCATTTTCGAAAGAGTTCCCGCTGATACGTAATGCCAATTTCTTGGCTTCGGTTTGAGCGGATGGTCCACCTTTCAATAACCAATGCAAGGTTTTATCGATGGTTTCATCGAGTTGTGCATGTGGCACGCTTTCATGCAGCAAGCCGATGCGCAAGGCGAGGGCGGAATCGAAAATCTCGGCACTTAAAAACAGGCGACGTGCGTGACGAAGACCAATCGCCGAAATGACATAGGGAGAAATCACCGCAGGCACCAAACCCAGCTTGACTTCACTCAGCGAGAATTTGGTTGCTTCTATTCCAATCGCGATATCGCAGCAGGAAATCAAACCGACGCCACCACCATAGGCTGCGCCATTCACGCGAGCTATCGTCGGCTTATTCAGGTAATTCAGGGTTCGCATCAGCTTGGCGAGCTGCAGGGAATCCTGCATGTTTTCCGATTCGCTGGCTTTGGCCATGGAGCGCATCCAGTTCAGGTCTGCGCCGGCTGAAAAGGTCGATCCGGTGCCGGTAATAATGACGGCGCGGACGCTTTCGTCCTTATCCAGGGCCTCCAGAACAGTAGTCAATTGCTGGATTAACTCGGCATCGAAAGCGTTATGGGTTTCCGGGCGGTTCAGGGCGAGTGTGGCAATGCCCGCAAGTTTGTTCAGAGTTAGCACGGCATCCCCATGGATTGGTCTCACAACGGCAATCTGCCAATGATACCGAGCTGGCCCGGTTTGCCATAGCGGCGCTTGTTGCGTTCCCGTATGGATGTATAATGCGAATCATTACCATTTAGCCGGAAACTTGGATGTTGCTCAGCGAACTTGCTTTAGGACAAACCGCAAGTGTGGTGTCGGTTGAAGACGCCTATCCGGCGGATGCCATTGCTCAACGTTTGCGGGATCTGGGTTTTGTCAGCGGTGAATTGCTGAAAGTGCGTGCTGTCGGGCCATTGGGCGCCGAGCCTATCCTCGTGAAGATTGCCAGCTCGCAATTTGCCCTGCGCCTGAACGAAGCCGCACGTATCCGCATAGCCTTGGCGAGTTCGCCATGAATGCCAGCGTCGCCAGCATGAATATCGCGCTTGTGGGAAACCCCAACTGCGGGAAAACGGCGCTTTTTAACCGTTTAACTGGCGGCCGCCAAAAAGTGGCGAACTACGCCGGTGTCACCGTTGAGCGCAAAGAAGGCAAATTCAATACGCCGCAAGGCAAATCAATACACGTGCTGGATTTGCCCGGCACTTACAGTCTGACACCCTCGAGCCCCGATGAAGCCATCACGCGTGATGTCTGCATGGGTCGAATTGATGAAGTCGGTTTGCCCGACATTATTGTCTGCGTTGCCGATGCCACCAATCTGCGTTTGCATCTTCGTTTCGTGCTTGAGTTACAGCAGCTTGGGCGTCCGATGATCCTCGCGCTCAATTTGATGGATGAAGCAGGGCGGCGAGGTATCAAGATCGATTCGCAAGCGTTGTCGCGTGAATTGAATATGCCGGTGGTTGAAACGATCGCGGTACAACGCCAAGGTGCTGAAGCCCTGGCGAAACAACTGGATTTACCTGTACCGACATCCGGTAGTGTGACGAGGCATGCTGATCTACACCAGCGTGTGCGCGAAGTCATGGCGATTGCGGTTACTGTGCCTGAATACAGCGATAGCCGTGCGGATAAACTGGATCGCATCGTGCTGCATCCCGTCCTGGGACTGATGATTCTCGCAGTCGTCATGTTCCTGATGTTCCAGGCAGTGTTCTCCTGGGCCGTACCATTGCAAGATGGCGTTTCAGCAGCGATTGGCTGGCTGAGTTCTGCCGTAAGTTCGCTATTGCCTGCAGGCCCGTTAGAAAGCCTGGTAAGCAAGGGGCTATTTGCCGGTCTGGGTACCGTGATGGAATTCCTGCCGCAGATTCTTATTCTGTTTCTGTTTATTTTGATGCTGGAAGAATCCGGCTATCTGCCGCGTGCGGCATTCCTTCTGGATCGCTTCATGTTTGCCGCCGGCTTAACCGGTCGCTCTTTTATCCCCATGCTGTCGAGTTTCGCCTGCGCCATTCCCGGCATTATGGCGACGCGCAGTATTCAGGATCCGCGTGACCGGCTAACAACGATCATGGTCGCCCCTTTGATGACATGTTCTGCGCGCTTGCCGGTGTACACGCTGTTGATCGGTGCGTTTATTCCGCGCGTCGAAGTCATGAAGCTTTTCAATCTGCAGGGCCTGGTTTTATTCGCGCTCTACATGGCCGGCATTTTGAGTGCGTTGCTGGTGAGTTACGTGATCAAAAAGACCCGCAAGGATAAAAGCGAACATGCGTTATTGATGGAACTGCCGCGCTACCGTTGGCCAAATCCGCGGGATATAGCGATGGGTCTGTGGGAGCGCACCATCATTTTCATGCGCCGGGTAACCGGGATTATCTTGTCGCTGACTGTCATTCTCTGGTTTTTATCGAGTTATCCGGCTCCGCCCGATGGCGCTACCTTGCCTGCGATTGACTACAGTTTTGCCGGCAGAATCGGCCACTTCATGGAGCCGCTGTTTTCACCGATCGGTTTCAATTGGCAAATTTGCATTGCATTGATTCCTGGACTTGCCGCGCGTGAAGTTGCCGTTGCCGCGCTAGCCACCGTGTATGCAATTTCCGGAGGCGATGATGCTGCGGCTCAAGCACTTTCGCCACTGATAGCCGCACAGTGGAGTATTCCAACAGCTTTATCGCTGCTGGTCTGGTATGTCTACGCACCGCAGTGTTTATCGACGCTGGCCGTGATCAAGCGCGAAACCAATTCCTGGAAGCAAGTCTTTATTTCAACCGGCTATTTGTTTGCCCTGGCTTACTTCGCCTCGTTTGCAACTTATCAACTGGCGAGGATGTGGTTATGAATTACGCGTGGGTTGAAACGCTGGTAATGTGCGTGATTTTCCTCGCGGCAACTGCATTTGCGATCAAGCATTTCCTGCCGAAATTTTACGTCGATATTAGAAGCTTATTCACAGGAAAGAATAAGCGCACGATTGATATCAACATAGTTGCCGTTAACAATGCAGGATCATGTCAAACGAAATGTTCTGCCTGCAACGGTTGTTCGATGGCCAGTAAATAAACCTGCCGCCATCACATTCTAAAAACGCCGAATCGCGATTTGACGATCGGCGCATTCAATGAAGCTGAAATCGCCAGACCCAAAACACGACGGGTATCGGCGGGATCTATGATGCCGTCATCCCACAAACGGGCTGAAGCGTAGTAGGGATGTCCTTGGCGTTCGTATTGATCGCGGATGGGCGCTTTGAAAGTTTCTTCTTCATCGGCACTCCAGGTTTTGCCTGAAGCTTCGATGCCATCGCGTTTAACGGTTGCTAGTACCGATGCAGCCTGCTCGCCGCCCATTACGCTGATGCGGGCGTTCGGCCACATCCACAAGAAACGTGCGCCGTAAGAGCGGCCGCACATCGCATAATTGCCGGCGCCAAAACTTCCGCCGATAACTACGGTGAATTTCGGAACGTGGGAACACGCAACGGCGGTCACCATTTTCGCGCCGTCTTTTGCGATGCCGGCATGTTCGTATTTTTTGCCGACCATGAAGCCGGTAATGTTTTGCAGGAACACCAGCGGAATATCCCGCTGATTGCATAACTCGATGAAGTGCGCGCCTTTCAATGCACTCTCGGAAAATAAAATGCCGTTATTGGCGATGATTCCTACCGGGTAGCCGTGCAGATGTGCAAAACCGCAAACCAGCGTCTTGCCATAGCGTGCCTTGAATTCCTGAAATTCCGAGCCATCGACCAAACGTGCGATTACTTCGCGAATGTCGAAAGGTTTGCGGGTATCTTTCGGAATCAAGCCGTATAGCTCGCTCGTCGGATAAAGCGGTTCTGTCGGTGCCTGCAATGCCAGACCAATGGTTTTTTTACGGTTGAGATTGGCAATGATATTGCGTGCAATTTCGAGTGCATGGGCGTCGTTTTCGGCAAAATGATCGGCAACTCCCGAGATGCTGGTGTGCACATCGGCGCCACCCAGTGTTTCGGCATCAACGACTTCACCCGTTGCCGCTTTTACCAATGGCGGGCCGCCCAGAAAAATCGTGCCCTGTTCCTTGACGATAACGCTTTCATCGCACATGGCGGGAACGTAGGCACCGCCAGCCGTGCAGGACCCCATGACAACGGCGATTTGCGGGATATTTTCTGCCGATAGCCGCGCCTGGTTGTAGAAAATGCGACCGAAATGTTCCTTGTCGGGGAAAACTTCGTCCTGCATCGGTAAAAAGGCGCCACCGGAATCCACCAGATAAATACAGGGAAGGCGATTTTCGAAGGCGATTTCCTGGGCACGCAAATGTTTTTTGACGGTAATCGGGAAGTAAGTGCCGCCTTTTACGGTGGCGTCGTTGGCCACGACCATCACTTCGGTGCCATGTATGCGGCCTATGCCGGTAATGATGCCGGCGCAAGGCGCCTGATCATCAAACATGCCATGAGCAGCAAGCGAGGAAAGCTCCAGAAACGGTGAGCCGGGGTCCAGTAGTGCCGTGATTCGGTCTCGCGGCAGTAATTTTCCGCGCTCGGTGTGCTTGGTTCTGGCTTTTTCACCGCCACCAAGGGCAATCCGGTGTTGCTGCTCTTCAAAATCCCTTACCTGGGACGACAGATTGGCGTGATTTTCCTGAAACTCGGGGGATTTGGGTTCAATCAAAGACTTGATAACTGGCATTGCACGAGCCCGTCGCGAAGGGCCTTAAGTTTAATCGCTATGGGATGTTCAGCCTAGTACAAGGAAGGCCGGTGTAAATCGCAGACGAAAAAAAACCGCCGGTTTGCACCAGCGGTTTTTTGTGACTCAGGGTAAAGAAGTTATTACTTCTTTTCGCCTTCAGCAGCAGGAGCAGCGTCAGCAGCTGGAGCAGCGGCAGGTGCCATTGCGTCTTTAGCGTCAGCAGCGGCGCCTTCAACAGCAGCAGCAGCGTCGGTAGCAGCAGCGTCAACGGTTGCAGCAGCGTCGGTAGCAGCAG
>Ga0208628_1000506_pt1 | contig 18635 bp, 9 predicted proteins | sample LakWasMet16_LOW5_2_FD_183864 | JGI IMG/M metagenome (GOLD analysis project Ga0208628, IMG submission 183864) | Freshwater sediment methanotrophic microbial communities from Lake Washington under simulated oxygen tension - Sediment Metagenome... | ecosystem: Environmental > Aquatic > Freshwater >... | reverse complement strand
ACCTGCCGACGAGGGAAGCGGGTCCGAGGGATCGCCGCGAAGCGAGCCAAGGCGGGACGAAACATCGAGTACCTCGAACACGTGCTTTCGCTGGGAATCACGTGAATTTTGATGCAGCCGCCCTGGGGAGGGAAGGCAGGCTAGAATCCGCGCATGTCACAGCAGGGCGGTAGCGCAACGGTCTACGGTGTCCTCTACCAGTTGCTGGGTTCTCTCCACCATCTGGCGGTCGCCCGTGTGATCCACGGCCAAGACGGATTGCAGGTCCGCGTGGAACCGAACGACGGAGGGGACGTTCAACTCGGTGGCGGCCTGATCGTCGAACAGTGGAAGAGCCGAAGCGACGGCGCTACCTGGTCCTTCCGCGAGCTCGTGCGGGAGGTCCTACCCGATCTCTATCGGGCGGTCCGGATGCCACTACCCAACGTGGGTGGTGGGATGATCGAATACCGATTCGTCACCGAGGGACGGCGGGGCAACTGGGGCGATGCGGATCGGCTGTTCAACCGGTGCCACGGTGATCCCACGAGGGCCGATCCGACGGGTGATCTCGACGACGCGCTCGACGTGCGCGTCGCCGGTATCAAGGCCGACGAGGCGCGCACGGAACGTGGGCTCTTTGAGTGGGTGGTCTTCCAGCTTCAAAGCCTGTGTCGCGAGGCTCGTGAGGACTCCCCTCCAGTCATCCGTGTGAAGACGCGCTTCCTGCTCGGGCACTTCCGAATGATCGAGGGGCGGACCAGCGACGCCCTGAGCGCGGACATCTCGGCTGCTCTGGAGCTCATCATTGATTACAGAGAGGACATCGCCCCCTGCCTCGCGAGGCTGCGGGACGCCGTGGGGGAGGCTTGCGGCCGGGGGAACGAGGAGATACGTCCCAGGGAGTTCTTCCTGGTGAACGGCCTCCGTGCGGACTCGCTCGACAGGCTCGGCGACCTCCGGGAAAAGCTCAAACGCCGCAACGCCGCGTTCGCGGCTCACATGGGATTCCGGCACGAGTGCGACGCGCGGGTCCTGCCCGAGGACGACGGGGCACCGCGCCTGCTCATTGTCCACGGGTCGGTCGGGACGGGCCGGACGTGGCACGTCTGCGCCCTCGCCGACCGGCTCTCCGACGACGGCCACCTCTGCGTCCTGGTCCGCGGAAGTGCGTCCGCCGAACTGGACTGCGAGGCCGCCGCGCGCGTCGTCTGGCAGGACCTGCTCGGCCACGACCGTCCTCTGGGACTGCGCCAACTGGCGAGCCGCCTGGGTCCGATCCTCGCCGCCAACTCGGATGCGAGCCTCGTCGTGGTGATCGACGACGTCCGCGACCCGGCGCAGCTGCAGCGACTGGCCGACCTCGTCCATGAACTGCCCGAGAGGCCGCGACTGCGGCTTGTCGTCACCACGACGACCAGCGTCGCGAAGCACTTCGACGACGGTCTCGCCCCCGCGACCAGTGACGTGTCGTTTCGCTGCATGGAGGAGTTCTCGGACGAGGACGTCCGACGCGCGCTCGGCCTGCGCGGTCGGGCATGGGACGCCCTGCCCGCGGACACCCGGCGAAGTCTCCGGTTGCCGCTCCTCGCCGGACTCTACTGCCTGGTTTCGGAAGGCGACGAGTGGCGGCCGCGCAACGAGTATGAGCTGTACCAGCGGTTCTGGGATCTCGCGGGTGGGCCCTCGGAGCGCGCGCCCTTCCTGAGGCAGCGCCTTGTCCGGCTCGCCGAGCAGCTCCTGAGCCCGGAAACCAGTTACCCATGGTCCTTCTTCGACGCCGAGGGAGTCGGCGTCGACGTCGAGACCGTACTCGACCTCCAGCGGGTCGGTTGGCTGAGGCAGGCGGCGGGCGACGACTTCGAGATCTTCCAGGAACGACTGCTCGATTGGTGCGTCGCCCAGGCGATCGCGCTTCGCTGGCGTCGGGCGATCTCCCGCGCGAACGCGGAATCCCTCCTCACTCGCCTGGCCCGGGGCGAGTCGCTCCATCCGGCACGGCCCCTCGGGTACGTCCTGTGCGACACGCTATGGGTCCTTTCCGAGCCTGACCGGTGCGATGTGACGCAGTTCGCGGACTTGCTCGCCAAGCTCGAACGGGCGTCCAACGCCGACGCATTCTATCGTCTGTTCTCAACGCTCGGCGCTCGCGCGGTGCCGGCACTCGTGCAGCGACTCCGGGATGCCGACGCCGCGGGCGAGGACGCGGCGGCCTGCTCCATCACGGACGCGCTCGAGAGAACCGCCTGCGCCGAGCCGGACGCGGTCGCAAAGGGGATCCGCGACCTGCTGGAGAACCCGTCCGACGGCCACCAGCAGAGAGCGTTCGGGCTGCTCGTCCGCGTGCCGAACGGAGAGGCGCTGGAGGCACTCTGGAACCGGTTCCGTTCGCGGCCGCCGCACGCGGAGAAGGACGCCGCGGGCGCGCAGCCCGGCGACGACCTCGAAGTCTACGCGCGCCGTGCGTTGCATGCGTGCGTCGGATCCCGTCCCGATTGGCTTGAGCGCGAACTCCGCGAGGAAACCGAGCCGAGAGCCCTGGCCGACCTGGTCGGCCTGCTCGACGGCGTCGATGCCTGTCGGGCGTCGCAGATCTGGGAGAGGTCAAAGGCTCGCCTCTGGGAGTTGGTGTCCGCCAAGGACCGCGACCGACTCGCGCACTGCGTGGGCCGCTTCCGCGACGGAGCGGAACTCGCACGCCTATACGAGTACCTTGCCGATGCGGAAAGGTGGACGCGGGAGGAGGCGTTCGTCGCACTCGCCAGGCTGGCGCCCGATCGCGCCATGACGTGGCTACGGGCGCACTCGTGGCGCGACGTGGAGTACTCCTGGAACCTGTGGGTGCTGCAGTTGCTCCTGAGCACGCCAGCTGAGTTCGAGGACTGGCTGGTTGAGCAGCTCGGCTCGGGCGCACTGCCGGCCTTTCAGGGCGCGGCGCTGCTCAGCGACGCCACGAACCTCCTTTCCCCTCGAACCATCCACGCATTCGTGGGTGCCTTTGCCCTGTCCGCCGATGGCGAGCCGGGACCGAGGGGCGCGTCCCCAATGCCTCGGGGGCTTCTGCCGTTCGTACTAGGCGTGACGTCGCCGGGAGGAATCGGAGCCCTTCGCGCGGCGGCCCCTTCCGCCCTCGTGGTTCGTGTTGAGGCCGCCGTCGAAGGGATCGTCCAGGCAGGCTTCCGACGTGGCGCGGTCGCGTGGGGCGCCGACGACGCGGTCCATGCGCTCCTTGCCCTTGGGGGAGACGTCCGGTCCCTGCTCGCCCGCGCGCTGCAGAGCCCCAGCGCGGCGGCCCGGGCGTGGTCCGCGGAGTGGGCCCAGTTCGTCGATCCGACGCCGGCAATTCTGGATGGGTGCCGCGAGGTCGCCGAAGGGCTTTGGAGCGCACCTGCCATGCCCATCCTTGCAGCCGCTGAACCGGCCCCACGCACGGCCAGCGGCACGGACCCACTGGTGATTCTTGCCGCCCGGCGTTCGATTGCCGCCCTGCTGCTGGCGGGATGCCACGAAGACGTCCTTCGCCTGCTTGTCCAGCACGGCGCGGGGGCCTCCGCTCCTCTCCTCCCCGTCCTGGCGGATCGGGACGTCGACTCGAGCCTTTTTGAGCCGTCGATCGCCGCGGCGCGAGGAACTGATCCAGCGCGGCGACGGCACGGGGTGCTCGCCCTTTCCCTCTCCCGAGACGCCTCCCACGCGGCGCACGTCCACGCGGCCCTCAGCGCCGCGCCCGAGGACGATGCGTTGCGGCAGGCGGCGGTGTTCGCCCTCGCACAATTGGGAGACACCTCCGTGGCGACGGTGAACTTTCTGGCTTCGCTTCTCGGACAGGGAAAGCTGCACGATTCCGCCGCACACGCGCTCCTGCGGACGGGCTCACCGGCGTCGCTAGAAAAGATCGAGAGCCACCTGCTCGCCAAGCCAACCGCCCTCTGGCGCCACGTCGATGTGGACCTCGCCCTGCGAGTCCTCGCCAACTCCGCCAGCCCCAAGAGTCCGTTGATCGCCCAGGCCGTGCGTCTCCTTCTCAAGCGACCAGGGATGACGATTGCGCCCATGAAGGCACTTGTCGCTCTCGGCGAAGGGGCGCCCGACGAGGATCTCTGGCGGACAGCCTTCAACGCCGCTTTCGACGAGCAGGGCGGGCTCGTTGTCGTCGGCGAACGCGCGGCGGCGATACGCCTTCTGGCGGATCCCGAACTCGAGTGGCGCGCTACCACACGCGCGTTGGAGCGCGATCGCGACGACAAACAGCAGTGCATCGCCTTGCTCCTGGAACGGGACGAGCCACGAGCAATCGCATGGTTGTGCAAGTATGCGGGCCGCCAGTCGAACGCCGTCGTTCGGGCTAGCGTGGCGCGGGCACTTCGCACCGCGGGGAGCCGAGACAGCGTCCAGCGGGGGGTGTGCAGCCTCCTTGCAGATCCGGATCCTCGCTATCGTTCCGCGGGCGGGATGTTGGCCGAGTTCCAGCCAGAAACGTGGGCGGAAACACACCTGCGCGATGCGCACCGGGCGGAAGGCGAGCCGGATGTTCGGACTGAGTTGGAGCGCTCCATCTGCCGTTGGCACGACCACTCGCGCGTGCGCGGACTTATGGATGTACTCGGCGAGATCGCTTCGGAGCAACTGCCCTTGTATCTCGCCGCCGCCCTTCGGACGGGGGACATCTTCGGCCTCTTGGGCCACCGTGGTCCGAACTCTTACGGCAGCAAGGTTCAGGAACTTCCCATGCGAGCCCGTTATTTCATCAGTGAATCATACGAGCAGGCGAAGAAGGACTCAGACGCACGGATCGCGCGTCGACACGCGCGGTGAGTGTGTCGACTTTCACTGTCAGGCCACCCCAGCACTTACAGATCCGCGATGACGCCAGCAACTTCGCCGAGAGTGCCGTCACAGTTCGGCGCCGCGAGGCGTCGTGCGCTGTCGGCCCCGCGGCTTCTGTCAGGCGACCCAGTTTAGCTGTCGCCTGACACCCCGGCGGGCGTGGCCTCCGCGTCGCGCTCCCGTGTACCGTGGTGGGATGAGGAGCGCCGACGGCCTGTCGTGGGGAGACCGCGTCGCGATCGCGGTGGCAGTGGCGGTACAGGCCGTGGTCCTCGCGGGGGTGTCGCCGTTGCTGCAACCGGCGTGGGTCGCGCTGCTCGCGCTCGCGGTGGGCGTCGCGGCGCTGCCGGAGCTGCGGGTGAGGCCCCTGTGGCTCGCACTCGCGGCGCGGCTGGCGCTGACCGCGGGGACGATCGGGTTCGCGGGCTGGTGGCTCGCGCTGGCCGCCCCGGGGACGGAGCCGGCCACCCGTATAGCCCATCGGCCGTGGTCCTCGGCCACACTGCTGATGTTGGCGGGCTGGTGGTTCGCGCTGGCCGCCCCGGTGACGGTCGTGCGCTGGTGGGTGCGGGTCCGCGACGCGAGGGATGCGCCCCGGGAGGTCGCCGAGGCGCTCGGACTGTCGCTGGTGGCGACCGCGCTCGGGCTGTCCGCGCGAAGACCCGAGAGCGCGTGGGCCTTGTTGCGCGGCACGGCGTGGGCGACAGGGCTGTGCCTCGCGCTCGGCGTCGTGGCCGTGGGGTGGGCGTGGGCGTGCTGGGCGCGGCGGCGGGCGTGGACGCGCGAGCCGGAGGGTGGCGCGTTGCACGCGCCCGGGGAGGGCGGGGAGGCGCCGTACCGCGCGACGCGGTGGCGGGCGCCGGTGGCACGGGTCGCGCGCGGGTGGTGGGTCCGACGGGCGCTGCACGTGGCGGCGCTGGCGTGGGGCTTCGCTTTGGTCGACCGGGGCCCGTGGCGGCCGGAGCGCTACTGGCCGAAGCCGCCCGAGGGCCTGGCGGTGGGAGCGACGAGGCCGCAGCCGGACGCGGGGGCCTTGGCGGCGGCGATGCAGGCCATCCGCGTGGGGGACGATCCGTGCCGCGTCGGACCGGGCCCTGAAGCGCACCGGGACTTCGACCTGGAAGTCGATTGGTACGGCCACCCCAGAAGGCGCAGAGGCACAGTGTGGTCCTCCGGCGGGTTCTATTCGCAGAACGTCGTCTCTCAGGGCGAACTAGGTATGCAACCCGAGGGCGGATGCGCGCTGCCGGAGGACGCGCGGCGCTGGATCGAACGCGACGACCTGGACGCGCTCTGGCGCGTCGTGGACCGAAGCGCTGCGCTGGAGCGGGACCGCCAGGAAGAGTCGGCCCATCCCTGCGCCCGCGGGCAATGGTGCTCGATGGCGTGGCAGGGTGCCGCGGAGGCCCTCCCGGGGCACATGGGAGGCGGACGCTACTGGATCGAGTGCGCCCTTCGACCGAGCGGGAGGTTCGCTCGGGAAGCGCAGTCGGGGCGGATCCCCGCCGAGGCGGCGCGGACGCTCTTCGGAGCCGTCGAGGCGTTCGCCCGCGACAACGGGGCGTTCATGAAACTTGCGCCCCCTCTCGAGATCTCCCGGTACGGGCCCTGGGCCCCTCCCGCGCTCATGGTGGAGATCGGGGGGGCCGGCCTGTTCCGGCTGGAATCCCCCTGGTCGCGCTCGATCGGAGAGGCCCTCTGGTACCGGCTCTGCGAGCGGTTGCCGCCGAACGCCGGGCCCCCGCCCGAGGGGGCCTTCACCCTGTCCGAGGGTACGTAGGCCGGGGGCGCGGCGACGCGAGATCCATCGCTTCACGCGGTCGCGGGGCTAGCGGGGCCGGACCGGGACCGGCAGCGGCTCGGGACGGTTCTCCGGCACCCGGCTGGTGATCGAGAGAAGCGGCAGCAGCGTGGCCTGCCCCTCCGCCCACGACGGTCGGACGACCCCGATCAGCCCCGGGCGGGTGCGAACGAGCAACGGGCTCGGGTAGGCCGGGAGCAGCGCGATCTGTCCCATCAGTTCGCCCGTCCCGAGGGGTACGTCGCGCGCCTCGTCCCGCAGCTCCTGCGACCAGAGCGGCGTGCGACCGTCTTCGACGAAGGCGCCGCGCGCACCGTCGTAGACGAAGCGCATCAGGTGGATGTTCTCGGCCGCCTCCCGGATGAGCAGGAGACGCCCCTCCTCGTCGGCCGCCCCCGCCTGCCAGAACCCGTCGTCGAGGGCTTCGCGCGCGACCAGCGGGACCGTCGCACAAGCGTGATCCCCACTGCGCAGGACGATGACGCCCTCATCGCGGAACCGCAGGCCGAGGAGCGTGTCCTGGTGGCCGTCGCCGTCAACGTCCGCGAGGGGTTGCGAGGTCACCGTGTGGAACCCTTCCCTCCAGCCCTCAGGAATCTCCACCGGACGTCCGGGAAGGGGAACGCAGCCGCCGGCGGGCGATCGGGAGAACGACCGGAGACAGGCGACGTGGCCCTCTCGGAACGTGGTGAGCAGCTGCGGGCAGGCAGCGTCCCCCGGGCCCACGACGGAGACGCTCCGAACCGGGCCCTGCTCGCCTTCGGCCGAAGGGGTGATCGCAAGCTCATGCGCGCCACCCGAGGCGATCGGGCTCGCCAGCAACGCGACAAGGAGTGACGGATCACAGTACTCGGTCAGCGCGCCGCGCGTTCGGACGATCACGCTCCCCCGGGGCGAATCGATCCACGACAGGGCGCCGGTGTCGAGGTTCATCTCCGTCAGGAAGGAGAACGCCGCGCGGTCGGTCGGGTCGCGACTCGACGCGGTTGCTTCGAGCAGGAGCCGACCCCCTTCGGTGATCGCGACGGGCATCAATCCCGTCACCGGATCCCGGACCGCGCAGGGGAGCCGATGCGTGCGGACGACGGAGCGCCCGCCCTGGCGCAGGCGACCGCGCAGGGTCAGCGTCAGGGACGTGCCGTTGGCGCGAACGTCCAACGCCAGGTGCGACAGGGGCGGTTGGACCGGGACGGCGGGGAAGACGATCGGCTCGCCGGTCACCTGGGGGGCGGGACGGGGCAGCTCCAGGCAGGGTCGGTCGTCGCGGACCGGTGCGGGGACCGCGTGGTCACCGGTGGTCACCGTGCGGACGGTGGGCGCGGTTGCGTCCGCCCCACGGCTCGCGAACACGACGGGAGCCGACGCGGGAGGACGCCCACCCGCGGTGCACCCCATCGCTCCGAACAACCACAGCGCCAGGGCGATCCGTGGTCGGGTCGGGTTCGTCATAGCGCTCAACGAGTCTCGTGGTGTCCGGCGCCCCCGTCCACCCGCCGCGACCTATTCGGTGGCCCCGTCTCCGATGCGAGTGCGACTGCCCTGACGACGACCGCCTCAACGCCACCGCGTGCGGGAGGGTGAGCTGCGGAAGAGCCGATGTCCTCGTCGTCTGGGAAGTGGGGGGTCGCTCAGCAGGAAACGCCTTGATGGCCGCAGCGCAGCAACTCCCAGTCACGCCCCGCTCCGCGCCGCCGTTGGACCCGTCGATGCGTGAATCCCCTCGGGTGCGACGTACCGGGCGCGTCGTCGTCCTCCTCTTCCCGCTCCTGCTCCCCACACCGGCCTGGGCCTGCGACGAGGCGGACCACGCCCGCGCCGCCCTTGCCGAGCGCGCGCACCGGCTCGGCGACGCCATCGCGCGGCGGACCGCCCTCCTGGAGTGCGCGCCCGACGCCCGCTCGATCGGCAACGTGCTCGCGCTGGCCCGTGACCATGCCGCGTTGGGCGAGTTCGCCCGAGCCGCCGAGCTCATCGAGCGCGGGGCCGCGCAGGCCCCGGGCGACGCACGGGTAGTCGAGGCCATGGACCTGGCCGTCGGCTACCGTGTCGCGCTTCGAGACCTCCCGCTCGCGCAGTCCGACGCGCGGTGGCTGCTCACGGCGACGGGCCCGACCGGGGCGACGAGCGAGCGGGCCTTCGAGGTGGGCGCGGCGCTCGAGAGCGCCTCCCAGTGGACCGAGGCGAGCCTGTGGTACGACGCCCTCGCGAGGGGGTTCCCCGCGCGTGAGCGGTGGGCGTTGCAGGCGCGGGCGCTGGTGGGTCTCGGGCGCGCCTACGAGGCGCTGGGCGACCTGGGCAGCGCGGTGCGGAGCTGGGAGGCGGCCAACGCGCGGTGGCCGATCGCACGCGCGGCGCTGGGGATCGTTGATCCGTGCGCGGACGAGCGACGGCGCGCGGCCGCGATCGCACGCGCGAACCGCCGACGCGGTCGCTACGGACGGGTGACCGAGGCTGGGACGGACCTGTGCGCCGCCAACGGCCACCTACGTGACGACAGCGACGGCGACGGCCCGCCTCGCTTCTTCGCGGAGGCGCAGTTCCGGCTCGCGCGACATGCGGCCAACCCGTGTTCTCGCCCGGACGACTTCGGGCCCGTCCCGACCACCCGACTCGAGTTTGATCGCTGGGTCGAGTCGCACGTCCTCCCCGCGTTCCGCCGCAGGCAGGCGTGCGTTGAGGAAGCGACGGGCCGAATGGGCGATGTGGTCAACCTGCACGTCCCGCAGTGGGAGATCGCTGCGGTCGCGGTGGTCTCCCACCTCTACGCGACCTTCGGCTGGGCGATCGCCAGCACGCCGCTTCCTCCCGACGTCCCCCGCGCTTCAGGCAACGTCCCCCTGTTCAACTACCAGTGGGGCACCCGCATCCAGCCTCCGCCCCCCGAGCTCTACGACGCCTACCGCGCCGTTCGGTGACCGTCGTTGCTCGCCAGGCCCAACTCCCAGACACCGCTCGTCGACTGCCGACCCGCTGCCGACCTATCGAGAGGCGCCGGCGGAGTGCGCTCCGCAACCGTGCGCGCGGGCGGGCGCACCATCGAGGTCTCGGGCGGGGCGGTCACCTCGAAGCTCCGCACCGCCTGGGCATCGGCCCCTGAGCGCGGTTGCTGTTCTACCTCCCGGCCGAGGATGCGGCGCCGGGGGTGAAGGGGCCTTCACGTCCCGATCCGTTCCGGGCGGGTGATACCGCGGACGTGCGTGTCAGCGGCGCCGCACGCGCGCGAGGGCGGCGATGCCAACGAGAGCAGCGAGCACGGCGAGGGGTGATCTCGCCGCGCGATCGCCGGGCGCGCGCACCGCGCATCCACCACCGCCACCGCCACCGCCACCGCCACCGCCACCGCCCGCGTCGGTCACCGTCGAGGCGGGGCACCAGTATCTGATCGTCGAGGAGCAGCCATCCCCACCGTCCACGAGCGAGCGCGGGACGCAGGCGTGGCACCCCCCGTCGTCGCACACGCCGGCGTCGCGCCCGCCGCAGCCGCAGGCCCCCTGCGCGGTGCAGTATTGCCCTTCGGGGCACTGCGCGTGATCGGCGCAGCCGATCCACTGTGCGCCACCGTCGTTGCACGATCTGTTGGGCGGTCCCCCGTCGGTGCAGGCGAGGACCGCTGCGGGCGCGGCGAGCATGGCGAAGGCGAGCGAACAAGCGATACGGCGCGCGTTCATCGAAGACCTCCCGGGAATGGAATGCTCTTATCACGCACGGCGCGATGAGCCTCCACGGGCCCGACGTCCGCGGCCCAGCCGTGTCTGCGCTCCGAGGGCGGTGGAGACGCCAGCGCGCCGAGGCGCAGCACGTGCCGGTCGGTCACCACGCCCACCATCTCTCGACGTCTACCGGGGACGCGCAGCCAGTCGTCGCGGGCTGTCAGCTCGTTGACATCCCCGCGGCGCACTTCCGTCGCGCTCGCCCTCTCGCTTAGAGTGCGCGCGTTGGGCACTGTCGTCGTCGATCCTCCGTCGCCTCGCGTGGTGCTGTCGGCCCTCCCGAAGCTCCGCCTCGCCGACCTCGGCCGCGAGCTCGGCGTCCTCGCCCCCGACTCGCTCACCAAGGACGCCCAGCTCGACGCGCTCCTCCCCGCGCTCCCTCCGCTGCCCGAGCTCGTCGCCCGCCTGGGTCGCGACGAGCTCCGCGCCGTCTGCCGCGCGCTCTCCCTCGACGACCGCGCTCGCGCCCGCGCCGAGCTCGCCGCCCGCATCCTCGGCACCACCGCCGACGCGCTCTCTCCTGCCCGCTCTCCCCGCCGCCCTGGTGATCTCCCCCGCGCGGGTGACATCGTCCACGCCCGCCATCGGCAGTACCTCGTCTCCGACGTCACGCCCGGCACGCGCCACGGCGAGTCCACTCGCGTGGCGATGGTGTGCCTCGACGACGACGCGCAGGGTCGCCCCCTCGACATCTTCTGGGAGCTCGAGCTCGGCGCCCGCGTGCTCGCCCCCGAGACGCACGGCCTCGGCGCCGTGACCCGCCTCGACCCGCCGCGCCACTTCGCCGCCTACCTCCACGCCCTCCGCTGGAACGCCGTCACCGCCACCGACGCCCGCCTCTTCCAGGCCCCCTTCCGAGCGGGCATCCGGCTCTTCAACCACCAGCTCACGCCGCTCAAGCGGGCGCTGGAGATGCCTCGCGCCAACCTGTTCATCGCGGACGACGTGGGCCTCGGCAAGACCATCGAGGCGGGCCTCGTCCTGCAAGAACTCCTTCTGCGCCAGCGCGTCGAGCAGGTGCTCATCGTCTGCCCGGCCTCGGTCACGCTCCAGTGGCAGTCCGAGATGCAGAAGAAGTTCGGGCTGCACTTCGAGCTCTACGACCGCCGCTTCGTCGCTCGCCGCCGCCAGGAGCGCGGCTTCGGCGTCAACCCCTGGACCACCCACAACCGCTTCATCATCTCCTACCAGACGCTGCGCCGCCCCGAGTACCGCGACCCGCTGCTCGCGCACCTCGGCGAGCGCGCCCGCAAGTCGCTGCTGATCCTCGACGAGGCCCACACCGCGGCGCCCGCCTCGACCTCGCGCTACGCCGTCGACTCTCGCGTCACGCGCGTCATCCGCGACGTGGCACCGCGCTTCGAGCACCGGCTCTTCCTGTCCGCCACGCCCCACAACGGCCACTCCAACAGCTTCTCGGCGCTGCTCGAAATCCTCGACCCGCAGCGCTTCACCCGCGGCGTCGCAGTGACCCCCGAGGCCCGCGACGCCGTCATGGTGCGCCGCCTCAAGCGCGACCTGCGCGCCCTCGGCAGCGGGAGCTTCCCCGAGCGCCGCGTGGTCGAGATCGCCCTCGAACACGTCGACGGCCAGTGGTTGCAGCGCGACGACCGCGGCGCCCGCGTCGGCTTCATCCACCTCGGCGCGAGCCCGCGCGCCGTCGAGATCGAGCTCTCGCACCTGCTCGCCGAGTACACCGCCCTCGAACGCCCCGCGAAGGGCCCCGGGCGCCTCGTCTTCGTCAACCTCCAGAAGCGCCTGCTCTCCAGCGTGGAGGCCTTCGCGCGCACGCTCCAGCTGCACGCGCGCAGCGTCGGTCGCGGCGGCGCCTCCGCCGTCCCCACCGGCGTCGACGACGAAGAAGACCTCGACGACGACACCCGCGAGGAGCTCGACGCCGCGGTCGACGAGGGCCGCTCGCGGGGGCTGTCGGCGCCGTCGGCGAGGGCGCGGGGGCTGCTCGACGAGATGCTCGCGCTGGCCGAGGCGCACCGGCACGCGCCCGACGGGCGGTGGCTCTCGCTGGTGCACTGGATGCGCGCCAACCTCTGCCCGGGCCTCGGCGACCCGCGCTTGAAGAAGGCGCCGTGGACCGACCGTCGCGTGCTGCTCTTCACCGAGTACGGCGACACCAAGCGCTGGCTGGTCAACCTGCTCAACGCCCTGCTGGAGAACACGGCGGGCGGCCGCGACCGGGTGATGCAGTTTCACGGCGGCATGAGCGAGGAGGCGCGCGAGGCCGTGCAACGGGCCTTCAACAGCCCGCCCGACGAGCACCCGGTGCGCATCCTCGTGGCGACGGACGCGGCGCGCGAGGGCGTCAACCTCCAGGGGCACTGCGCCGACCTCTTTCACATCGATGTTCCGTGGAACCCCGCGCGTATGGAGCAGCGCAACGGTCGCATCGACCGCACTCTCCAGCCCGCCGCCGAGGTGCGCTGCCATTACTTCGTGATCCCTCGTCGCGCCGAGGACCAGGTGCTGCGCAACCTCGTCGTGAAGGTCGGTCGCATCGAGCACGAGCTCGGCTCGCTCTCGGAGGTCGTGATGACCCGCGTGACCGAGGCGATGGAGCGCGGCATCGACGCGAGCTCGGACGCGCGCGTGGACGCGGCCCTGGAGATGGGCGCTGCGGGCGAGACGGCGAAGCGCGAGCTCGACGCCGAGCGCGCGACGGTCGATCGGCTGAAGCGGGACATCGACGAGGCGGGGCGGCTGCTCAACGAGTCGAGCAAGGGGATGGTGTTCGACCCGGGGCTGCTGCGCGACGCGATCAACGTGGGCTGTGAGCTCGCGGGCGCGGGCAACCTCGCGACGGCGCCGGGCGTGAAGGCGGAGCCGACGCTGGCGCTGTGGAAGCTGCCGACGATGCCCGAGAGCTGGCAGACGACGCTCGACACGGTGCGTCCACCACGCGCGAAGGACGAGGCCCCGTGGGAGTGGCGCAAGCGGCCGCTCCTGCCGGTGTGCTTCGAGCCCCCCGAGCGGATGAACTCAGGCGTCGCGCACCTGCACCTGTCGCACCCCATCGTGCAGCGGATTCTCGGGCGCTTTCGCGCGCAGGGCTGGTCGGCGCACGACCTCTCGCGGGTGACCGTCGTGAAGAACCCCCGCGACGGCATCGCGCGGGTGATCGCCTTCGGGCGGTTGTCGCTCTTCGGGGCGGGGGCGACGCGGCTGCACGATCAGCTGGTGAGCGTGGCCGCTCCCTGGAACGAGACCGGCGGCGGCAACCACCTGCGGCCCTTCGCGGAGGAGGCCGACCGCAAGGCGCTGGAGCGGCTGGAGTCGCTGCTGTCGGAGTCACCCACGCTGGATGCGGTGGAGCCGAGGGTGCAGGAGCGGCTGTTGGCGGCGGCGCCGGGGGACTTCGCGGCGCTGTGGTCGCACATCGAGCACGAGGCCGACGCGGTGGCGCACGACGCCGAGGCGATGCTGGAGCGGCGGGGGCTGGCGGAGGCGACGGCGCTGGCGGGCATCCTGGAGACGCAGCGGGCGGCGATCGCGAAGGAGCTGCGGGGGACGCAGCTGACGCTGTTCACGGAGGGCGAAGGCGCGCAGAAGGAGCAGTGGGAGCAGGACCGCAAGTGGATGGAGCGGCGGCTCGAACGGCTGGCGAGGGAGATCGAGACGGAGCCGGCGGAGCTGCCGGGGCTGTATCGGGTGGCGACGAGGAAGCTGGAGCCGGTGGGGATGGTGTATCTCTGGCCGGGGACGAGGTGAGCGATGGCAAACAAGCAGGTTTCGAAGAAGATCTCGAAAGGCGACGCTATTTGGTCTGATGGGCGATGGGCAGTGAAGTCTGGAGAATTGAAACGCCCTGCGGGACACCCAGGAGTGGCCAACCTCTTCCGCTTCGTGTGCGAGAAGATTCCATTCGATGCCCTTCGGGACCTGGAGCAGCTCTTCAAGGCGGGGGACCGCGCGTCCGAAGGAGTATATGTCGCCCATGATTCGATGGGTTACCCACGCTACGTGGGACGCGGGCAGGTCTTTGCCAGATTGAAAGCTCGAAAAAAGCAGCATCCGTACGAACTGCGGCTATTTTCTTTCTACCTTGTGAAAGACAAGAAACACGAAAGAGAAATCGAGACGCTGCTTATCCACGCCGCAGGACCACTATTGCACTTTAATGACCGAAAAGTAACAGTCGGAATTGAGGCAGGAGACATTAAAGACTTCGAGGCGGGCACGGTGTTCGTCGAGCGACAGATGAAGAAGGGCAAGAAGCCGAAAGCGAAGGCGCCGTGATTCCGGAGTCCGTAGGTGGTGACAGGTGACTGACCCCGAATCCCGCTTCCACGCCGAGTGGCTTGGCCTCGTGCAGCCCGTCGAGGGCCTCGTCGTGTCCGTGCCCGTCCTCGCCGACGCCCAGTGCATGCGCCGGCAGCCGCTCGCCCTCCAGCAGCGCCTCGCCGACCTCTGCCCCGCCGCCTCCATCGCCGACCTCCCCGCCTTCCTCTCGGCCATCCTCGATTGGACACCCGATCTCTACGACTCGGCCTCCGAGCTCCCGGCCGAGCTCGCGCTCTACGTCCCTGAAGGCCACCAGACCCTCCGCCCCACCCTCGCGCTCCGCCACCTCGCCGCCCCCGCTTCCGCGCCCGGGGCCGCCGATGACAGCACCCCCGCCTCCCGCGCCGGGGCCCCCTACGTCGCCCTCCTCTGGGACCTTCCGCCCGCTCTCCCCCTCGACCGCCCCGAGACCACCACCGGCCCCTGGGACTATCCCCCCGCCGCCAAGTTCGATCGCCTCCTCCGCGCCTGCCGCGTGCCCATCGGGCTGCTCACCAACCGCACCACCGTCCGCCTCGTGTACGCGCCCCACGGCGAGTCCTCCGGTCACATCGACTTCCGCGTCGAGGACCTCGCCTCCGTCTCCGGTCGCGCCATCTTCGACGCCTTCGTGATGCTGCTCTCCGCCGAGCGCTTCTTCGGCGTCGCGCCCGAGCACCAGCTCCCCGCGCTCCTCCGCGACTCCCGAACCCGCCAGGCCAATGTCACCAATGAGCTCGCCGACCAGATGCTCGACGCGCTCCGCGTCCTGCTCTCCGGCTTCGTCGCCGCCGCCGAACGCGACGGCCGCACCTCGCTCGATGACGCCCTCGCCCGCGACGACGACCATCTCTACAAGGGCCTGCTCACCCTCCTCCTGCGCCTCGTCTTCGTGCTCTATGCCGAGGACCGCGCCCTGCTCCCCATCGATCAGCCCGCCTACGCAGAGCACCTCTCCGCCCTCGGGCTCTTCGAGCAGCTCCAGCGCGACCATGGGGAGTTCCCCGACTCCATGGCGCGTCGCTTTGGCGCGTGGCCCCGGCTCGTCGCCCTCTTCCGCGCCGTCTTCCTCGGCCTCGAACACGGCCCTCTCGTCATGCCCGCCCGCCGCGGCGAGCTCTTCGACCCGCACCGCTTCCCGTTCCTCGAAGGCTGGGGACCCGCCGGATCAGCCCCCATCGACGATCCCTTCACGCAGGGCCGTGTGCGGGTTCCGACCGTGGACGATGAGACCGTGTTCCGGGTGCTGGTGCGGTTGCTCGTCTTCCAGGGACAGCGGCTCTCGTATCGCGCCCTCGACGTCGAGCAGATCGGCGCCGTCTACGAGGCACTCATGGGCTATCACGTCGTGCGCCTCGCGGGCCCCGCGCTCTGCGTGAAGGGCGGCAAGGGCGCCCGCATCTGGATCACCGCCCCGGAGCTTCTCGCCGTCGCTCCCGCGCAGCGAGGGCAGTGGGTGGCCGAGAACGCCGCGCTCGCCAAGAGCGCCGTGGCGAAGGTCGCCGAGCCGTTGCGCGCTGCGACCACCGACGCGCAGGTGCTCGCGGCCCTCGAGGGACTACGCGTGCGGGGGAGCGTCAACGGTGTCGCCGGGCAGCTGGTGATCCAGCCGGGGGCGGAGCGTCGGCGGACGAGCTCGCACTACACGCCAGCGTCGCTCACAGCGCCCATCGTGCGGCGGACACTCGAACCGCTGCTCGCGGCGATGGGCGCGACGCCCGCCTCGGAGCGGCTGCTCGACCTCAAGGTGTGTGATCCCGCGATGGGGAGCGGGGCCTTCCTGGTCGAGGCGTGCCGCTTTCTCGGCGACCAGGTCGTGGCGGCGTGGACGCGCGAGGGGCGGCTCGACGCGAACAGTTCTGCGGAGTCGGCAACCAAGGCAGGGGGGTCGGCAGATGATCCGGGCGGCGTAGGGGCGGGGCTTGCCCCGCCCGTCCGTGGTCCGATGGCGGGCGATGTCCTTGATCGGGATTCAATGGCGGGCGGGGCAAGCCCCGCCCCTACGGGCATTGCATCCAATGCTGACCGGATCGTTGGGGATCCCGTGCTCCATGCGAGGAGGCTGGTGGCGCAGCGGTGCCTCTATGGGGTCGACAAGAACCCCCTGGCGGTGAGCCTGGCGCGGCTGTCGTTGTGGCTGGTCACGCTGGCCAAGGACGAGCCCTTCACCTTCGTCGATCATGCCTTGCGGCATGGCGACTCGCTGGTGGGGTTGGATGTCGAACAGATCCGCTCGTTTCACTGGAAGCCGGGGGCGCAGATGGAGCTGGCGCGGGACGTCATCGACACGGCCCTGCACGAGGCCCTCGACGCGCGGCAGGGGATTCTGGGCCTGGCGGCCAAGGACGACACCCGCGAGAAGGAGCGCCTGCTCTGGGACGCCAATGACGCCTTGCAGGATGTGCGGTTGATTGCCGACCTCGTGGTGGGGGCCTTCTTCGCGGCGGACAAGGACAAGGCCCGGGAGGCCGAGCGCGTCCGGCGGCGGGACCTCGTGGTGAACTGGCTGGAGAGCCGGCAGGCGCCGCCGGAGGAGCTGCTCGCGATGCAGGCGGCGCTGCGCGAGCGGGTTCCGGCCTTCCACTGGTGGGTGGAGTTTCCCGAGGTGTTCTATGGGGAGCGGGCGGACCCGCTCGACGGCGATCGGGTCAACCGAGTGGCGTGGATGGACGCGTTCGTGGGGAATCCGCCGTTTGCGGCAAAGAACGCCATCGCTGAACTCGGTAATCAGGGGTATCTGGAATGGCTGCTCGACTACTACCGGGGTTCGCACGGAAACGCTGATCTTTGTGCGTACTTCTTCCGTCGGGTCTTTGACCTGCTCGGCGACAATGGCTCTGCTGGCTTGATTGCGACCAACACCATCGCGCAGGGCGATACGCGTGCCACGGGCCTACAAGCCATCGCGCGCGACGGTGCCGACATTTACGACGCGAATCGCTCGATGCCCTGGCCCGGCGACGCAGGCGTTGCCGTTGCACTGGTTCACTTCGCGAAAGGCCAGGTCTCGGGAGCTGTTGGTACCTCGCGCCTCGACGGTCGAAACGTCGCGTTGATCAACTCTCGGCTGAGTGAGGGTGCAGAACGCGGCGACGCGACTGAACTGGTGCTGAACCGGAGCGCCTGGTTCAGAGGCAGCGCAGTCTATGGTGATGGCTTCATTGTCGACGATGAGGTGCGGGAGCGGTTGATCTCCTCGAATCAGGCGAATGCCTCGTGCATCCGGCCTCTGATCGGCGGAGAAGAGATCAACACCGACCCGCATCAGGGCTACCGTCGGCAGGTCATCAACTTCGAGAAGAAGTCGCTCGAAGAGGCCTCTCAATGGCCAGACCTCCTCGATATCGTGAGGACGAAGGTCCGGCCTGAACGAGAGCTTGTCCGTACGGATACCGCGGGCGGAGCCCATAGGAAAAAGTACTGGTGGCAGTTCTCGGAACCGAGGGTCGAGCTTTACGGAGCGATCACGCCGTTGAAGCGATGCCTCGTGGGCTCGCAGGTTTCAAAGCATCTCGTACTCGCATTTCAGCCGACCGACCGCGTCTTCTCCCATACGCTGAACGTCTTCGCGCTCGAATCGAGTACGTCGTTCGCCACGTTGCAGAGCCGGGCTCACGAGTGCTGGGCGCGGATGCTGTGTTCATCGATGCGGACCGATTTGCGATACAGCCCATCAGACTGCTTCGAGACGTTCCCCTTCCCCCAGGCTGATCCACGAGCGGTGATCCCCGCGCTGGAGGACGTCGGCGAGCGGCTCTACACGGCGCGCGCGGCGTACATGGTCGACACGCAGCAGGGGCTCACGCAGACGTACAACCAGCTCAAGGACCCGCGCTGCCAGGAGGGGCGGGTGGTCGTGCTGCGGCGGCTCCACGAGGAGATGGACCGCGCGGTGCTCGCGGCGTATGGGTGGGACGCAGGGCGGCTGCATCAAAACGCTTGAGTTTCTGAGTGGTTCCCGTACTCCGCGGCGATGCGGAGCTCTAGCAAGATCGGGCAACACTTCGAGTCTCTCCAAGATCCACGGGTGGTCCCCCGGACCG
>Ga0208628_1000498_pt1 | contig 18878 bp, 19 predicted proteins | sample LakWasMet16_LOW5_2_FD_183864 | JGI IMG/M metagenome (GOLD analysis project Ga0208628, IMG submission 183864) | Freshwater sediment methanotrophic microbial communities from Lake Washington under simulated oxygen tension - Sediment Metagenome... | ecosystem: Environmental > Aquatic > Freshwater >... | reverse complement strand
CCGCCTCCGCACGTAAAGTTCCTGCTGGCCACCACCGATCCCCATAAAATCCCCGTCACCGTGCTATCCCGCTGCTTGCAGTTTAATCTCAAGCGCTTGCTGCCCGGCCAGATTTTTACCCAGATGGAATTCATCCTTCAGCAAGAACAGATCGAAGCCGAACCGGCGGCTTTAAAATTATTATCGCGTGCTGCGGACGGCAGCATGCGCGATGGCTTAAGCCTGCTCGACCAGGCTATTGTTTACGGCAACGGCAAAGTCGGCACGGAAGAGGTCAATGCAATGCTGGGCACCGTGGCGCAGCAACCGGTTGACGATATATTAACAGCCCTTGCCGAAGGCGATGCCAAAGCGATACTCGATAAAATAAACGAGATCGCCAATTTAACGCCGGACTTTAGCGATGTTCTGCAACAGATTCTACAAGTCCTGCATCGCATCGCCTTGGTCCAACAAATACCGACGGCAATCGACCATGATTTCGATGCGGACATGATTGCCTCGCTGGCCGCCAAATTGACTCCCGAAGATGTCCAGCTTTATTATCAGATAGGCCTAGTAGGACAACGGGACCTGGAATTGGCGCCCGATCCGCGCAGCGGTTTTGAGATGGTTATGTTGCGCATGCTGACTTTCAGGCCGACCGGTACAGCGTCGACGCCGGCCAAACCGACCCCAGCTCGCCAACCCGTTACCCAACCCCAGACAAAGACCGCTGTCAGTCAAGCACAGCCCGCTCATAATCAAGCGCAGACTGTTGATAATCCCCCTCCTCTACCGGAACAAGCCGGCATTATCGCTGAAAAAAATACTCAGGAAGTAGTCAAGCCACAGCATGACAGCACTTGGGCGGAAATGGTTGCAGCGATGAAGATTAACGGCTTAACCAGAGAACTGGCTCATAACTGCGTACTGGAAAGCATTGATGATAACGTCTGCACCTTGATATTGGATTCGGGACATAAACAACTGCGCAGCAGTCGCACCGAAGAAAACTTACAAAAAGCGTTACAGGCTTACCGTAAGTCATCTTTAAAACTGGTGATCACTACCGAAAAAATAACAGTCGCCACGCCCGCCGTCCAATTGACCAAGGCACGCGAGGACAGACAACAGGCGGCGGTTGATGCGATCAATTCAGATGAAAATGTTCAGGCTTTAAAAGAACACTTGGGCGCCAGGGTCATGCCCGGTACCATAGAGCCCACCTAACAAGCACTCGCTTAACGAGACAGGAGAAGCAAATGAAAAATGCACTCGGCAACATCATGCAACAAGCCCAAAAAATGCAGGAAGACCTGAAAAAAGCGCAGGAAGAGCTTAATGCCATGCAAGTCATGGGCGAAGCCGGCGGCGGTCTGGTGACGATCCTGATGACCGGCAAACGCGAAGCCAGAAAAGTGACCATTGATCCCTCCCTGCTGGGCGAAGACAAGGATATGCTGGAAGACCTGGTAGCCGCGGCCATCAACGATGCCGTCAATAAAGTCGCGAAAATGAAAAAAGAGAAAATGGCGGATGTCACAGCAGGATTGCCTTTGCCTCCCGGATTCCAACTACCTTTTTAACATGCACAAAAAAGGCTTATTAGGGCAATTAATCCAGAATCTGTGCTGCCTGCCCGGCGTCGGCCCTAAAACCGCTCAGCGCATGGCATTTCATTTGCTCCAGCGCGACCGCAACGGTGCGCTTATGCTGGCGCAAACGCTGCTGAGAGCGATTGATGAAATAGGCCATTGCAAGCAATGCCGCACTTTGACCGAAGGCGAACTTTGCGAAATCTGCGCCGATAAGTCAAGAGACGACTCCGTCATCTGCATCGTGGAAAGCCCGTCTGATGTCTGGATTGTCGATCAGGCAACCGTCTTTAAAGGGCGCTATTTTGTACTGCATGGCCGGTTATCGCCGCTGGACGGCATAGGACCCGACGAACTCGGCCTGGATCAACTTGAACAACAGCTGGCAACGGGGCATATTAAGGAACTGATCCTGGCAACCAACTCCACGGTTGAAGGCGAGGCTACCGCCTATTTCATCAGCGAGTTGGCCAGGAAGCACCACGTACCCGCCAGCAGAATCGCCCACGGCGTGCCCATGGGCGGCGAACTGGAGTTTACCGACAGCAACACCTTATCGCATGCGTTTAACGGCCGCGTAGGCATGTAAAGGCGGCCTGGAAGAGTTTCCCACAACCCAAAAAGGTAGAAGCTATGACTGACTGTTTATTTTGCAAAATGGTTGCCGGTGATATTAAACCGGATGTGGTTTTTGAAGACGAAAACGTGCTGGCTTTCAGGGACATTCGTCCTCAAGCTCCGGTACATATCCTGATTATCCCAAAACGCCACATTGCTACCGTGAACGATCTGGATGATACCCTGCTGGCGGGCCAACTATTACAAACGGCGGCCAAGCTGGCTGAACAGGAGGGCATTGCCGAAGCAGGTTACAGAACCGTGTTTAACTGCAACAGGAAAGGCGGACAGGACGTTTACCACTTGCACCTGCACTTGCTGGGCGGTCGGCAAATGATTTGGCCGCCGGGTTAAACAAGGCGTTGGTCAGTTGAGTCTTGATAAAGTTATGCTAATGAACGCCAAAACACAGTTGATATTATTCATAGCGCTATGCTGTCCGCTTGCAGCATTCGCTTTGGATGAAAACCCGGCTGTTAAAGTTACTCCGTTACTGAAGACAACCACCAGCTGGGACGGCAAGCCCATCGCCTATCCCAAAGGGCAAGGCGAAGTGACCGCGCTGATCGTTGAAATTGCACCCGAAGGCGAGACCGGCTGGCACGAACATCCGGTGCCTGCGTTCGGCTACATCCTGGAAGGCGAACTGGAACTAAAACTTGTCTCCGGCCAGGTTAAAATCCTCCATCCGGGCGATGTTGTGCCCGAGTCTGTCGACGTACTTCACAACGGCCGCAATATCGGCGAAGAGCCGGTTAGAATCCTGGCGTTTTTCATGGGTGAAGTCGGCAGCAAGCTGAGCATTGCCCATCCCGAATTTACGCCCCAGACCTTGCCTGACCCGGAAAAATAATCGCACATAAAAAAGCCCGGCAGGTTTCCACCTCCGGGCTTTTTCGTTTTTAGCGCCAACGCGCTATTTCTTCATTCTTTTATTAAACATTTGATCCAGTTTCTGGTTGGTTTCCTGATTGTACAGCTTTGAATTGTCAATCGGCTCCGGTTTGGGCGGCGCAACAACGGGCGCGGCGGCGACAGGTTGCGGACTTGGCGCTACCGGTTGTTCGGCCTCCTCTCCCTCTGCAAAATCCAGGTCAAATATGTCGCAGTACGAGGTATCCCTATCGAAATAATCGTCCCAGGGGTAAATAGGGTCAGTATTTGGCTTTGTTGGTAAAGGAAAAAAGACCACGTCAATCAGACCCGCACTCATACGTCCGGCGGTGTGAAACAGACCTTTGAATATTCCGCCAATAATGCCATAAAAGGGATTGCTTATATTACTTGTGATGATGACGTTTTTCGGGATTTCTATAGGGGATACGAGTATATTGGTAAAGCCCCGTAAAACCTTATTCCCTATTTTGGAACCGTAAGTCTGATCATTAGGACCTGTTGCTGTGCAGCGGGTTCGATCTCCATAGCCCTTTCCTGGACCGTAAGCTTGCATTCCGGCAGCGCTACCCAGCGGTGAAAAAGCGGCTAGAAAAGCAGTCAACAGAGCAATTATCAGAACGTGTTTATGTGTTTTCATGGATTATCCGAAGATGAGTAAGGTAAATATATAAACGGTTTGATCGAGTATAGCAGAGCTTTTGTGATTTACTTTTTCAGCGCCTTGGCAAAGGCGCTAGCCATTGAGCTTTGCACCGGCGCCTGTTGCTTGGGTTTGTGCACAGGCTTTTGGTTACTGCGCTCGGGCTTGGCATCGCTCGCCTCGGGATTGGTTTTCATCGATAGCGAAATACGTTTACGCTCGACATCGACCTCCAGCACCGTCACTTTAACCATCTCGCCGGTTTTAACCGCATCCCGCGGGTCTTTGACAAACGTGTCCGATAAATGGGAGATATGCACCAGACCGTCCTGATGCACGCCGATGTCGACAAACGCACCGAAATTGGCAACGTTAGTAACGACTCCGTCCAGCCTCATGCCGACTTCAAGGTCGGTGATTTTCTCAATGCCTGCTTTAAACTCGACGCTTTTGAATTCGGGGCGTGGATCGCGGCCCGGCTTTTCCAATTCCTGCAAGATGTCGGTCACCGTCGGCAAACCGAAATGCTCGTTGGTGTAATTGGCCGGATTCAAGCCGCGCAGAAACTGGCTCTGGCCGATCAGGTCGCGGATGGATTTACCGGTGCTGCCGATAATCGCCTCAACAACGGGATAAGCTTCAGGATGCACCGAAGACGCATCCAGCGGATTGTCGCCGTTCATGATGCGCAGGAACCCCGCCGCCTGTTCATAAGCTTTGTCGCCCAGCCTCGGCACTTTCTTCAATTGCTTGCGGTTGGCAAACGGGCCGTTTTCATTACGAAAAGCGACGATGTTTTCACTGATGCTGGAAGACAATCCGGATACCTGTTTAAGCAAAGCTACCGATGCGGTGTTCACGTCAACACCGACCGCGTTTACACAATCCTCGACCACGGTATCCAGCCCTCTAGCCAACTGCACCTGATTTACGTCGTGCTGGTACTGGCCGACGCCGATCGATTTGGGATCGATTTTAACCAGTTCCGCCAACGGGTCCTGCAAGCGCCGGGCGATCGAAACCGCGCCGCGCAACGACACGTCCAGCTCGGGAAATTCCTTGGCCGCCAGTTCAGATGCCGAATAAACCGATGCGCCCGCTTCCGACACGGTGATCTTGGTAAACTTGAGCTCACTGTGCCGTTTCATCACGTCGGCCACCAGCTGATCGGTTTCCCGAGAACCCGTACCATTGCCTATACTGGCCAAATCAACCTTATGCTTTGCGATCAGCTTTGCCAGCGTGTTTATCGCTCCATCCCAATCCTTGCGCGGCGGGTGCGGGTAAATGGTATCCGTCGCCAGCAGCTTGCCGGTCGGATCGACAATAGCGACCTTAACGCCGGTGCGTATGCCGGGGTCCAGGCCCATCGTCGCTTTAGGCCCGGCCGGTGCGGCCAACAGCAAATCTCTTAAATTGCTGGCGAAAACCCGGATGGCTTCCAGTTCGGCCGCTTCGCGCAGCCGGAGTTTCAAGTCCAGGTCGATGCGGGTGTACAGCTTGATTTTCCAGGCAAACCGCGCTGTCTCCGCCAGCCAGGCATCGGCCGGTTTTGAGGTATCTGTCACTTTCAAATGGCGGGAGACAAACTGGGCGCAAAGGTCGTGTTCTTCTTTGTCCTCAGCGCCGGGTTTAAGGTTTAGATTCAGCAAATCCTCGTTACGTCCGCGAAACAGCGCCAAAGCCCGGTGCGACGGGATTTTGTTGATCGCTTCTTCGTAATCGAAATAATCCTTAAACTTCAGCGCTTCCTGTTCCTTGCCGGCGACAACAGTCGCGTGCATCAAGCCTTTTTGCCAGATGCGCTCGCGCAGTTCGGCCAACAGCTCGGCGTCTTCGGAAATGCGCTCCATAATGATCTGCCGTGCGCCGTCCAATGCAGCAGCGACATCCGGCACGCCTTTATCGGCATCGATAAAGCCTGCGGCGACTTGGTCGGGAATCAGGCTGCGATCGTCCAGCAACGCATCGGCCAGCGGCTCAAGCCCCGCTTCGCGGGCAATTTGCGCCTTGGTGCGGCGTTTGGGCTTGTAAGGTAAATACAAATCTTCGAGCAGCGTCTTGGTGTCGGCATCGATAATGGCTTTTTCCAGTTCCGGCGTCAGCTTGCCTTGCGAAGCGATGCTGTCCAGAATGGTTTTACGCCGAGCGTTCAGTTCGCGCAAATAGCCCAATCGCTCCTCGAGCTGTCTCAATTGCGTGTCGTCCAAGCCTCCGGTCACTTCCTTACGGTAGCGGGAAATAAACGGGACCGTCGCCCCTTCATCGAGCAAATCGACAGCGGCACGGACTTGTTTGGGATTTACAGCTAATTCTTCGGCAATACGTTGGATGACATCCATTTTTCGATTCTTGGGCAGTTAAGAGATGGGCACATTTTAGCAGCTGGACCGGGATATGGAGAAAAGCTAATTAGCAGGGGTGGCCAGACCTTCCAGGTTTTTAAAACCCGGAAGGTCTAATCCTGCGTAGAAAATGCCCGACTTGACACAATTGTCCAGCGGTTTACGTAGCGTCCAAATATAGCCGGACGACCATTCCAATCATCGCGGATTGCGCGGCCCTTTTTCAGCGTTCTCTTCGGGATGATGCTTAGAATCGTAAAATTTGCCGGAATAGACGACAGCAACAGAGGTGGCTAATTCTTAGCCATTTTAACAAAAAGGCCTGTTGGGATAGGTGCTTATACTTAAAAGCCATAGGTCAGACACAAGTTTATCCACAGATTTTGTGGATAAACCACAACGCCTTCTAACATCTAAATAAAGCCCTAGATGCTGGCAACATTAAAGCATATTTTGTGACACTGAAGCCGTTGCGGAGATTAGGCGCTTTTTCTCCGCAATAAATGCGGAGAATAGCCTTGCCTTTGCGGAGATAACGCCAAATAATATCCGCACTTAATGCGGAGAAAATAATGATCTACATCCGGCAACAATCCGACTGGCCCAATTGGCGTTATGACATGGAGCGACTGGCAACACCGCTAGCGAGCACTCGGCATGTTCAAGGCCGTCTGCTGGGACGCATGGAACTGCTCGGTTTTAAGCTACGAGACGAAGCTTGGCTGCAAACGTTGACTCAAGACGTCGTCAAAACCAGCGAGATCGAAGGCGAACGCCTGGACACCGAACAGGTGCGCTCATCAATTGCCCGGCGTCTTGGCACCTGTGACCGTCACGTTGAAGGCATTGTCGAAATAATGCTGGACGCCACGCAGCGTTATGCCGAACCGCTGACTGCCGAGCGCCTGTTTGCATGGCACGGAGCCTTATTTCCGACCGGCCGTAGCGGTTTATCGCAGATTCGGATAGCCGCATGGCGTGATGATGCGAGCGGACCGATGCAAGTCATCTCGGGCCCTATCGGGCGCGAAAAAGTGCATTACACCGCGCCACCGGCAAACCGGCTGGCATCGGAAATGACGGCATTTCTGGACTGGTTCGAGCAGCCCCATCAGCTCGACCCAGTGCTCAAAGCAGGACTGGCGCACCTATGGTTTATCACCCTGCACCCCTTCGATGACGGCAACGGCCGTATCGCCCGCGCCATTGGCGACATGGCATTGGCAAGGTCGGAGCAGTGCCCGCAACGCTTCTACAGCCTTTCGGCGCAGATTCAGCAAGAGCGCGCCGACTACTACAACATACTGGAACGCAGCCAAAAAAGCGGTCTGGACGTGACCGAATGGCTACTTTGGTTTCTTGCCTGTCTGCAACGCGCCATCGCTCAAGCCGACGCAACCCTGTCAGCCGTGCTGGCAAAAGCCAAATTTTGGGAGCGCTTTGCCAGTGCGCCCATGAACGAACGCCAAATTAAAGTTCTCAACCGGCTTCTGGACGGCTTCGAAGGTAAGTTGACCACATCCAAGTGGGCCAAACTGGCGAAATGCTCTCAGGACACCGCTTACCGGGACATTCTCAGCCTTATCGAGCTAGGCGCACTGGTAAAAGCAGACGGCGGAGGCCGCAGTACAAACTATGAATTGACGAGTAGTAGGCCGGAATAAGTCCATCGAGCGCGTAGCGCGAGGTGGCGTTTCCGGCGAATTTGGATGATATTCGCCGGAAACGCCAGTTCTCGCTGTCGCTCAAACCGACTTATTCCGGCCTACCAGGCTAGCAAGTTTAAGTTTTATTTTGAGATTGACTAACTTCGTGTGTAGATTCCACCTTGGCCGTTTGAGGCCAAGGAATGTTCCAGATGAGTGTAGCAATTACAAGCCAAAAAACTATGAAGTACCAGATGCTAGAACATATGCTTTGGAGAGCTAACCAGCGCCCTTGTATCCAACAATAAGGAGCTTCGCCATTTGGTGTCTTGAACTCGTCGGCAAACCTGTGCGTTGCCACGAAAAGATGATCATCGAGAGGATCATGGTTAAACTGACATCTCACTTTGATCTCATCATACTGCTGTCGATATTCATCAACCTGTTGGTATGTACGAGAGTTACCTGCTTGTAGATCGTGTATGATTAAGCCTAACTTACGCTGGAAAGAGTTTAGCTCCTCGTTATTCTGATGAAGACGATCGGCCTTCACTGAATTCCCTGCCCCCCATTCAATAAGACTAATCACAAGCAGGAAAACACCAATGCAGACGGACAAAGCTGTTATATAGTTGCCTGCTGAAGAGCCTGGATCAAATGAGTAGATTCTCTGCACCACAGCCAAGCCTATGCCACTCGCCGCAAATAATGCCAAACTGAGTGTCGCGAATAAATCACGTCTTTTAAAGCGTCTGGCTGCTTTTTCCTCGTACTCACATAATTTTTTATATGATATTTGAGCAATAGCCCTGGTCACAGTAAGCCGCCTTAGTGGCAACGAGTATTGACGCTTGGTAAGCAGTATCGGAAATTGTCAGAAACGCAGTGCTTGGATGGGCTTATCATGCTATGGAGCGGCCGATCTACTTGTTAGCGCTGCACAACATGCTCTTGCAACCAATCTAAAAAATCTTGCCGGTTCATTTTGCTGGCGGCGACCGCCAAGATTATTGCTTCTTGGCTATCAACATCGGCTTGTATTTCATAACCATTCATCAGCAAGGTAACTTCAAGCGCGGCATGACCGATACGTTTATTGCCATCGACAAACGGATGGTTGTTAATCAAAGAGAAACCTAACGCCGCTACTTTTTCGATTAATGTCGGGTACAGCTGATGATCCGCATAAGTCATGAGAGGCTGTGCCAATGCGGATTCTATTCACGTATACCGATGACGCAGCCTGATTGTTCAATGACTCGTTTATGCAGTTTTATAACCTGATCCAGCGTTAAAAATCGCATTAGGACAACCGTTTATACAGCTCTTTGTTTTTATCCAGGGCGTAGTCCATAGCTTGCTCGAAATCGAGGCGGTTGTCGCTTCCCGTTTCCTGTATTTTGATTTTATGTTTCGGTAAATTTTCTAATATTTCCAATAACGCATCATACAAAGTATCTTCAACTTGAATGGTTAATGTTTTCATGGTGCCCCCTGTTTATTCTAGCGCGTCAGGTTAGGATAGCCCGCGGCTGGATTATAATACACAAAAAATGCTCCTGGCCTTGCCTCTCGCATACAAAACTATCAGCTATAGATATTTCATGGTTATTTTCAACAAAGCATGCCCCCCTTTGTTGGTTCTTCCTTATTTCTCCAAAAAAGGATTTATAACCACCAATTGCCCATCGATTTCTTGACCATGCTGCATATCTTCCGAATACAAAACGGTGCAGCCGGATTCAACAGCCGAACTGACGATCATGCTGTCGTACAAAGAGAAACCGAATTGTTCCGCAATATCCAGCCCGCATTCGTGGGTATCGGCAGTCAGCGCTTGGCTTTGGCATACGACGCGTACTGTTGCCAGTACATCGCGTATTTCGGCATAGCTCATGCCCAATTTTCGGAATGCAACCGAGGTAAATTCATTGAGCACTTGAACGCTGATGACGCCGCCCGCTGCAATGATGGCTTCGGCCCGATCCGCTTTGGCATTATCTTCGGACAGCAAATACAACAGCACATTGGTATCGAAAAACGGCTTATTGTTCTTCATGGGCTTCCAAGCGGTCGAACTTGAAGTCGGCGGGCAAGCGCCCCCGATATTTACGCAACCGGGCTAACAATTCTAGCGACCTGGGTTTCTTCTCAAGTTCGAAAACCCGCTCACCGGCGATATGAATCTCGATGTCATCGCCTTCTTTAAGTTGAAGTGCTTCGACAACCGGCGCGGGCAATCTTACGGCCAAGCTGTTACCCCATTTTGCGACTTGCATGACAGACTCCTATTTTAGAATAGATATACATTTTTTCATTGTATATCCACCCTAATTGACTGTCTAAGGATTTCGCCATAAATAACTTCCTTCTATGGTTCCCGCGCTCCGCGCTCGTCGTTACACAAGTCTGTTCAAGTTATTTGGACTTGGATGTAGGCCGGCCACGGGGCACAAGTAAAACCGCCTGGCGTCAGCAAGGGTGGGCGTTTTCCGGCCTACGTCGAGATGTGTATAACGACGAGCGCCGCGCGTGGGAACCACAAGTATTGACTGTCCAATGTCTCTTTATTTGTTTATATGCGGTGTAGTCTTTGCCTGCCGGAATAACGACGTAACTTAACGGTATTACCCTAGCCGCCGATCAGTCATCATCCTCATAGTCCTCTTCCCAATTCGGATACTGCTCAGGCGGCGTCCCGCGTTTTTCGACCACCGTCAGCTCGGAATAATTCGTCTCCGCCGACGGCATGGCTTCAACCTGAATTTTAAACTCCCAATCATCGCCGAAATCAAAATGGAAAATGAAGGTCATGCCTTTATATAAAGGCAAGTAACCGACCGGGCAATCATCGGTGCAATACTTATGGTCACTATCCGCGTAAGGATGCGCGATGCGTTCCTCTACGCCGTATTCGTTTTTATAAATAAACTCATACAAATGATCGTTATCAAAATCGAAGGCATCCAAAATGCCGTACGCCAATTCATCGAGACTGATGTCGGCAGGAACGGCTATTTTGCACCTTGCTTTACCCAGCGATACGTTGAAAATATAAGCCCCTTCTTCCGTTATGTTACGCTCGACCTGAAGCAAGCTTCTTTTCCAAGCCGGGACGAAAACGCAACCTATACATAGTGTCGCGATGGCTCTTAACATCGAGTCTATCCCCTAAATATTTCTGGAAAAATAACAAGCACTCGTAAAAGCATGCCGGATTAAGAAAACTTCGTCTTTCCCCCAGCATTGCCGCGTCCGCGCGGTAATAAAACGCTTGCAGCAACGAAAAATAGCACTCAGCCGGAGTCAGTTTGTTCCAGTCGGCAAGCACTTCTTCGTTGAGCATTAATTTGGCTTTTTCCCATCGGGGACCACGTAACTCAGGCCCGAGCTGCGTAGCAGCAGGTAAAGCCCGTTAATATAGGGAAAGGATTTTGCACCGGGCGTTTTAATTTAACGTCCTAAGGATGCGTCAACAGCCGGTTTATATCCGCCAGCGTATTCAGGGCAAGTAACTGTGTTTTTTCGGAAACGGCAATGCCTGTTTTTCCGATAAATTCCAACAGGCTGTTAAAGTCTTTTAACAGCGTTCCCGGTTCTGTATCGCTAAACTGTTGCTTTTTCAGAATCTCGATTTGTTCGGGCGTACAGGGCGTTAGTGTGTCGGTCATTGGTTTTCTCCTGTTTTTTCCGCAATCAACTGTTTCAATAACTCTTTACAGCGAACCATACCTTTTTCAGCATAATCGTTCCACCAATCTTGCCTGGCTTTATAGACTGGCGACAGCCGGTCAATAATCAATAAGTCGTAAATATTGACCCATTCGCCTTCCACTTTAAGCGCCAGTCGAGGGTTAAAAATATAAGCGCCGTGCTTTACCCGATAGAATAGTTTGCGGTTATGCTTGTCGTCTTTATCGATTTCGTTTTTGGACAGAATGCTCGACAAATAAGCCCGTTGTTTGCGCCGTTCGGGAAGCACGCAATTGGGAATGTGCCGCACCGCATCGATAAAATCCTGGGTAGCAAAACCGTCGAGCCGGTAAGCCATTTTTTTCGGCATTACCCGGTAAAACATCGCGATCATCAGGTTCAGCATGAAGAACTCCATGCTGTTTTTATCGAGCTTGACCAAGCGGCCGTCGACCTGGATGCTCATGCTGGTCGGTTCCAGCTGTTCGTAAATGTCGGCCAGTTTCTTCTTGGCGTAGGCGTCGCTACGATCCGATTGCGCCAGCGCGATTTGAAACGCGGTCAAGCCGTTGCCGTCGACTTTTTCGGTATCGGCACCCAACTCAAACAGCGCTTTGACCACTTCGACATTGCCCATCCAGGCTGCAACCATCAACGGCGTTTGATTGAAGATATTGCGAAAATCCGGGCCGTATTGATCGACTTGCTTGAGTACGGCATCCGGTTTTTTAAAGCTGTAGGCACCGTAATGCTTTTGTTGCAGCATCTGCAAGCCTTTGTCCGGCTGCTTGGCGGCTTTGAATTCGGCTTTCAGCAGGCTGTTGATAATGTCGCGGTCTTCATAGACCAGGCCGTATTCGAATAACGTTATCTTGGCGTTTTTATCGTTGGCTTCGAAGGCTTTGCGTTTCAGGTCGGTCAAGGCTTCGGCGGTGATGACTTGCCAATCCGGCGTTTTTTGCTTCAGGATTTCGTTGCGAATCCGGTCGGCCTGTTCCTGCTTGCCTTGCAGTTCCAATTTATGCGCTTCCTGTCGCCAGGCATCCAAACTGGAATTTTGGCTGGCGAGTTGCAAGCTGCCTTGGGCATCACGCAAACCCAATAGCTCCAGCAAAGGCTGCTTCGGACTGCTTTCAATCCAGTACAGGTTTTTAACGGCCCGCGTTATCGCGACATATAAAGCGTTGATATAGAACTTGTAAACTTCCAGCGATTTGTCGGTTTTATCCTTGGCGCGGGCGTATTTAATGTCCAGCTCCAAATCGGCTTGGCTGACGCCTTTGCTGATTTCGCGGTAGCGGACTTCTTCCTGGCTTAGGAAGTTGTACAGGATGATGTTTTCGTATTCCAGCCCTTTGGCTTCCTGGATCGTAAATACCAACGGCGTGCTGAAATGCTGCTGGGCCGCCGGTTTTTGGTCGACAGTCATCACGATAACCGCAAACATCGTCGACGCCCTGGTTTTGTTGTCCAGTTCCTGGCGAATGGTCGCGGTATCCTGCAAAAACAACACCTCGCCCTGGGTGTGGCCGTTGCTTTCGACCAGGTAATGGCTTTCCTTGTCAATGGAACCGAAGCGCTGGTTCTTGATTTTTAAAATCTTGTTGGCAATGTCGGTAACTTGCGGCGAATTGCGGTAGTTGGTGTTCAGTATCCTGATCAATTCGTCCGAGGTTTGCAGATCCTCCTGCCGGTAAAACAGGCTTTTGACTTTCGACCACGAAAAGAAGTTCGGGTGGACAATCTGGTTGGAATCGCCGCACAAGATAAAATCCTGCGCCTGGCGTAGCGCCTTGATAATCAGGTAAAGCTGGATATTGGTTAAATCCTGGACTTCATCGACCACGACAAAATCGTAACTGGGCTGGACATGCTGTAAATACTGATGGCTGACGATGTTGCTGTCGTACAGTTGCTGCTCTCGCAAGAAACCCAGGTATTTTTCAAAAACGTCGTATACCGCATCGCGTTCTTCGCCGAGGAAAATCGATTCCTTGACGCCCAGATTCAGGTAATCTTCACGGCTTAACCAGCTTTTGTCGGTAGCGGGTCCGGTGATAACGCCGCGAAACTCTTCAAACAATTTGTGCGCATCTTTCAGTGGGCCTTGACGGTAGCGGCTAAACCACTGTTGGAAAGCCTGGAACGTAACCGGCCTGCCCGTCGGCACCCGGATACTCTCCAAAAACTCTTGGAACGATAAAAAATCGATCTGCTGATCGGGATTGTCGTAATAGTGTGCGAAATACAAATCACGGGAATTTTTGACCAGATAAGCCGACTGGGTTACGTACAGCACGTCGCCGACCGCCTGTTTCATTTTTTCCAGCGTCAGCGCGGTTTTGCCGCTGCCGGCCGAACCGATTACGATCAGCGGCGGCTGCAAGTCGTAAATCGACTGCTGGCGCTCGTCAAACGAGATGATTTTATCCAGCAGGTTAAATGAGCCGTGATCGGGATTCAGGTAAACCAGTTCCTTGCCGCCGGTTTCATCGGGCTTGGCGACGACCGGGATTTTATCTTCATCGATATCGCTAACCTGGCGCAAAAAACGCGAATCCTGGTAAGCATGGTTTTTAATGAACTCCAGAATCAGTGCATAGTTTTGTTGTCCGTAGCGATAAATCGAAAACAACAAACGGTCGCGCTGGTTCAGCTTGGCCCGGTACAGATTGTCGCCGACTTTTTTCACTTCCGCCGATTTGAAGTCATCGTCTTGCAGGTATTTTTGCAACTTGGCGAAGCCGGGAATCGTTTTGGGATTGAGTTCGTTATAGAGCAGGATTTTCACGGTTCGTTTTTATGCTATGGGTTAGTTGATTGAAACGGTACGGATTATATCGGGTCTCACTGAAGACCTTTGCCGCCCTGTTTAAGAATGGTCTGGATATCCTGCACAACCGCTCAACTGCGTTTTTTAGGATTATGGTCGATGCGACGCCAAGCGACAAAAAGCTGCCGCCCGGCTTATCAAGCTTAATTTTAACCGGCGTTACGGATAATCCACAAAAGTCACGAAAAAGAGAATTCGGCACAGCATTACATTGCCGACAAATGCCCGCTTCCAATTCTTTTTTAAATCCGCGTCATCCGTGGCTATTTTTCGTGAATCACTTCTTGCCTCTGAATATGTATACCGTCAATTATTGTTAAAAATTACGGCTGCACTTTAAACGTCTCCGTAAAAGTATTGCCTTTCGTGCACACATCTCTCTTCGTCGGCAATTCGCAAGACGTATCGGTCACTTCGGCTTTTAGCTCGCCGGCTTTGTCCGGCACGAAATAGAATCTGAAATTAGGATCAGAGCTAATCGCAATGTCGGTTTTTGCGGTAAACACCGTTTTGCCGTTAAACGATACTTTAACATCCTTAACAAAATGCGATTTTTTAACAAAGCGCGTTATTTGATCCATTTGCATGCCGGTGATGTTCGGATGGCTGATCATTAACTGCACTAAGTTAGGTTCGCCGATTTTGACTTCGTCTTCCAGCCTGAATTTCATTTTGCCCAAACGGCTCATCGCTTCGTCTAAGTTAGCGCCGATCGGAGCGGAACAGCCGCCGCTGGCTTTGACCAATTTTTTGGTCATGACCAGTTTGCCGTCATTCATTTCGGCAATTGCGCGAATATTGCTGTTGCTATTAACCCGTATCCGCATCGCTACGTCGGCTTTGCCGCTGTCCGGGCTAAAGTCAAAATCGCCGACGAACGGGAACGGGTTGTTGTCGACCAGCACCAGGATGCGCTTGATGTAGTTGTCCTTGGTTTGCTTGATTTTGCTGACGATCCTGAACGGCACTAAGGCCGGATCTTCGGCGCGCACAGGCGCTTCCAGCTCGATGACATCATCGGATTCTGCAATCGTTTGCTGAGCAAAATACTCAGGCTTCAAAACGTTATTCCAAATCTTTTCATCTTCAGCAGCGAAAGCGGCAATCGGTAATAATGCAGTTAACAGTAGTGCTGGTAATAAGTTTTTATATCTCATAGCGTGTTCAGGTTTTATTTTAGTTGTGAGCTTATTGCCCTATTCCCATTCTAACTCGGCAAAAGCGGTGGTGACATTTTTGCGGTGATAGTCGTCGAACAAGGCCCAGTTGTTTTTTTCGGAAGAGCCGATGGTTTGCACGGCGTCTTCCAAATGCCGGCCTTTTTTAATCGCGGCGCGGATTTCGGTCTGCAACAAGGTCAGGTAGTGTTTTTCCGGTTGGATGCTTTGCGGCCAATCGCTGACCACATCGCCATGCCCCGGAATTACGTAACGGAACGACTGCTTTTCCAGCTTGTCGATTTCCGCCAGCCAGCCTTTCAAGCTGCCGTCCAACGTCGGCACGTGCTCGGTAAACAGCAAGTCCGACAGCCACATCGTGTCGCTTTCCTGGTCGTACACGCTCAAGTCGTTGTCGGTATGGGCGGCAGGATGGGCTTTCAAGACTAAAGTCCGTCCGCCCAGGTCCAGCTTCATGCTGTCTTTGACTTCGATGTCGGGCGGAATCAAATCGGCGGCGCTCATTTTGACGCCTAACTGCTCAGCAGCTTTGTCCAGATAATACGAGCCGCGCGCGGCCATGGCCCGAGCCAGTTTATAGTGGCCGACGAACTTGACGCCGGGCGCTTTGAATGCGCTGTTGCCGTTGATATGGTCGGGATGGACGTGGGTGTTGATCACGTAGCAGATCGGCGTTTTGGTGGTTTCGGTAACCGCTTGCTTCAACGCCGCGCCCTGCTCGGGATTGCCGCCGCTATCGATGACCGCGACGCATTTTTGCCCGACGATGAAACCCAGGTTGGCGATTTCGCCGTGGTTTTGGCTGTCCGGAAACAGATGCTTGCCCAAATGCACATACACGCCATCGGTAATTTCTTTAACCGGCAAAGCGGCGGCTGTGGTTTGCAGGGACACTATGGATAAAGCAAACAGCAATAAGACTCTCATTAGTTTTCCTTATTAAATCTATTTGATGTGCCGATACTTTTCCAGACACAAAGTCAGGTAGATTTTAGCTAGTTTCTTCGTTTATTGACGAAAAATAATTATTGGTCAAATGAAGCCGATCGCGCAGATTAACCCATTATTCTACGGCTTCGATTCAACCTGAATATCTTTCAACAAGCGGTCTTGTTCGGAGGCTTCGATCATTTTTCTGAAATTATTGACGGCGTTCGTAAACGGCTGATCCTCATTGAAGCCCGGCAAATGGTTTTGACCGCACTGTTCCAAGGCATTAACCACATAAGAAATAGTCAGTTTATTGACATCAACCCCAGGCTGATAAACCTCATTTTCATTATTGTCTTTAAACTCGACAATAATATGGCTTGCCATTAGCTTTAATAAAATGGATTGAATAATGGCTATCGGGATACCCAAGCTTTGAGCTATTTGGGTGGCGGTTAAGGGATTATTTTTGGGAATAAAATTTTTAATGATTAGATGAGTGATTTGCAAGGCAATGACTTTTTTTAAGGAATAGCTCAAGTTGGAAAACTCGCTGCTATGTTGGTAATTTTCATAATTCTGCAAAAAAAAGTCTATTTCACTACCGAATAAGACAATCATCCAGGCGATTTGTAACCAGATGACAAATAACGGTAACGCCGCAAGACTGCCATAAATGGCATTATAGGTTGATACGCCAATCTGCAAACTTAGATAAGCCCATTGCACGGAAATATACATAACAGCAGTGACAAAACCGGCAATGATGCCGGCTTTGTAATCGATTTTACGGTTAGGCATAAAAATAAACGTGAAGGCAAACAGCCCCGTCATCAACACCAAAGGCATCAAGCTCAGCAGCCTGATGACCAGCCATCCGCCAGCAGCCGGCAGATGAATGGCACTCATTAACCAAGTTATCTGGGTTTTAAGAAAGACCGTAATACTGCTGGAAGTGATTAACAGGATCGGAGCCAGTAACATCAGAGATAAGTAATCGCTGAACTTGCGGCCTAATGATCTGTCCTGCTCGACCTTCCAGATATAGTTGAATGACTCTTCGATATTGCCGATGACTTTAATGATGGTCCAAAACAGGATAATGATGCCGGTCCCCGCGACAACCTCGCCTTTAGTGCTTTCCAGCAGATTCTGTGCAAAATCGATTAATTGCAATACCATCGTTTCCTGGCTGGGTATTTTTTCGATGAGTTGTTCTCTCATCATCTTTTCAAAGCCGAAACCTTTAGCTATGCCGAACAGCATCGCGATGATAGGCACTATCGACAATATGGTATAAAGCGTTAATGCCGATGCCCGGAGCGAACATAAATCACGCGAGAAACCTTGAACGGATAATATGATTACTTTTAAGGACTTCACTGCTTTGGCTTTTAATGGCGGAAGTTTATCCTCATGTAATAACCATATATCCTTTTTAAAGAAATTGATTATGTTGATTTCCATAAGCTGATCTTATACGTTTGAGTTAAAATTAACTTTAAACAATGGGCTGGTTTAAAGCAGTATGCTCTCTACTCATTCGATCTCAGTAAGCATGATGGATATTGCAACATTTTGCCGCAGTTTTAAAAACTATAAAAAATTTTAAGCAAACAATGAGCATAAGACTTTGGTGCCGCTTACCTGATGAATGCTAAGCCATTTTCTATAATGGCGACGATTCTTGAGGCTGTTTCAGAAAAGCTAAGCCCCTGATGTTTTATAGCTGTTCGCTAAAAGCTCTAAAATGCAAAAAACACAGAGTTAAATCGCATGCAAAACCTTGTTGTACATGATCAAGAAGCGCCGGTACGAGAGATATTAGTTCTTGGCGACTCCCATACAGTCGTTTTCTCTCACCCGCTGTTTAAAGAAAGATTCCCGAATTTCTTTTTCAATGTGGTGACCGTTATTGGCGCTACGGCATCGGGACTGGAAAACCCCAATTCAACAACGAAGGCCTATCCTGTCTTCAGAGATGCTGTCCGGGAAAGCGCTGCAAAGCTAGTCGTTGTGATGCTGGGCGAAGTGGATACCGGTTTTGTCATTTGGTACCGGGCGCAAAAATATCAGGAGTCTGTCGCTGCAATGATGGACCAAGCCATCGCCAGCTATTCGGGGTTTTTGGCTGAATTAAAAATGCGCTTCGAGGTTGTCTGCATCAGCACCCCGCTGCCCACCATTCAGGATGGCAACGACTGGGGCGATATTGCCAATGCCAGACGGGAAGTCACCGCCTCACAAACGGACAGAACCGCGCTGACCCTGGAATTCAACCGGGCCATGCAGCGGTTTTGCGCACAAAACCGCATTCGCTACCTCATGCTGGACGATTTGTCTCTCGGTGAACACGGCATCGTCAAGGCTGATCTGCTCAACAATGAGCGCAGTGACCATCACTATGATCCCGACCCATATTCCCGCTTGCTGGTTGAAGGATTAACGGGAGTGCTTTGATACTGATAATAATTAAATTTGCAAAGCAGTGTGTCCACTCGCCCCGGCAGCTTTCTAAGCT
>Ga0208628_1000497_pt1 | contig 18919 bp, 20 predicted proteins | sample LakWasMet16_LOW5_2_FD_183864 | JGI IMG/M metagenome (GOLD analysis project Ga0208628, IMG submission 183864) | Freshwater sediment methanotrophic microbial communities from Lake Washington under simulated oxygen tension - Sediment Metagenome... | ecosystem: Environmental > Aquatic > Freshwater >... | reverse complement strand
GTCGTAACCACGATCGAGCAGTTCATCGAGATTGGTCGGCGTGAGGAAACTGGCGATCACATCCACTTCAATCAATGGATTGATCGCACGGCAACGCTCGGCCAGCACTTCGGCCTTGCCGCGACCGTACTGGCCTTCAAGCGCGAATAATTGCCTGTTGGTATTTGAAACGCAGATATCGTCGGCATCAATCAGCGTGAGTTTACCGATGCCGCTGCGAGCCAATGCTTCAACGGCCCAGGAGCCCACGCCGCCCAAACCGATGATGGCAACGTGCTTCTGCGATATTTTTTCAACACTACCGCGGCCATACAATCGTTCAATTCCGGCGAAGCGTTCAGTCAATATTGGATTCATGGGCACTATTCTAAAGTCTTTCGATGCCCGATGATGGGTGCTTGTTCAAGGAAACCTATGCAACGTCTATTAATACTGCTCTTGTTGTTGTTAAGCGCCTGCGTCAGTACGCCAAAGCGCATTGAACCCGAACCGACGCCACTGCCGAGCCAGCCGGTACCCAGCCAGGTCAAATGTATCGATTGCGGCGTTGTGCAGGATGTCCGCACCGTTACCTCTACCGCGCAGAACAACGCCCCCAAAAAGCCCCTGCTTAGCGGCATCGTAGGCGGCGTCGTCAGCAAACCTTCGGCGAGCAAGCCCACCACGCGTTATGAAATATTGATCCAGATGCTCAACGGCAAGAAAGTAGTCGTCACTCAAACAATACTGTCGGCAGGCTTGCGCATCGGCAGCAAAGTGCGTGTCAGCCAAGGCCGAATTCTTGCAGTCGGACCCTAATTCTGTAAGGCTATGGCTTCATTAAACAGGGGTGTTGGCAATGAAGAATTTCGTAATCACGTTTGCAATTGCCTTCGTTTTGGGAATTGCGCTCACTGCGATCGGCATCAATTACCTCAATAAAGGTCCGGATTATCCGAAAGGAGTCATGACCGTGATGGGCATGAAAATGTCAGCCTTGAAAAACAACATCCAGCAAAATCGTTGCGCGCCTACCGACATCATTCCGCATTTGCAGACCTTGCGTTACGTCGGCAACGACATCGAAGCGGCTTTTGGCGAAATGAGCGACAACGATCAGTTCGTCCGTTACGCCAGCGATTTCCGGGCTACTGCCGATAGTGCGCTGACTATGCCTCCGGCAAATTGCGCAGCCGCCGAAGCTGCCCTGAGCAAGATTGGCAAGGCCTGCGAAAATTGTCATCGGGACTATAAATAGTCGACCTTTAATTAACCAATTCATAACTAAAAAGCCCGTTCGCGGGCTTTTTTATTGCATAAAGCATGATGTGATTACACAAACCTGAACATGCGGCAATGCAACATGCAAACTTCATCACACTAGGTTAACGTCAGGTCGCCCTGCTTGGTTGGTGGGCAAATCCAATATTACTAATTGCTATTTCATCTGGGGACACACATGACACATCGCAATCGCAGTTTGGTACTTGCAGCCGGTTTGGTTGCACTCACAGGTTTCGCAGTCACCGCAAATTCGGCACGTGTTTTACCTTTCGGCAACCCGCTGCGCATCAGCATCAATGCAGATGCCAACAGTGGCGGCACCGTGCAATTCAAAGTTACCAACACCAGCAATCAAGCCATCAAGGTACCATCCTGGCAATTGCCTTCAGGCGCAATGGATTCCGATTTATTCGACGTTTATCACAACGGTGAAAAAGTCGATTACGTTGGCAAGATGATCAAGCGCGGCCCGATCAGCGATGCTGATTTCATCACGTTGCGTCCAGGCGAAACCAAACTCGTCAATGCCGATCTGTCGGCTGTTTATGACATGACTACAGATGGCGAATATTCGATTCGCTTCAAATCCTACCTGCAGGGCGCAAAAACGGAAAAAGGCCAAATGCTGACCACGACCAACGGTCGTATGGCATTGCTGGAAACACCGGATCTGCGCGCGAGAATTTCATCTGCTGCCCCTACCGTCAGCGATATGCAGATTGAAATGAATCAAATTCAACAAAAAGCCGGCAATGCTTCAACAAAGGCCACTACCGTGGTTAACGGCGTCACCTATGTTGGCTGCACCTCGGCACGTACAACGACTGCAGGAAGCGCTGTAGTTGAAGCACGCAAATATGCAACCAATGCCAAGAACTACCTGACAGCCGGCACCACCGGTGCACGCTACACCACCTGGTTCGGCAGCTACACAAGCACTCGCTACAACAATGCGAAGGCACATTTCACGGCCATCAATACCGCATTGGCGCAGACCGGTGGCCAAATCAAGATCAATTGCGGCTGCAATCAAAACTACTACGCCTACGTGTATCCAAACCAGCCTTACCAAATCTACGTCTGCAAAGCCTTCTGGTCTGCAGGCCTGACCGGTACCGACTCGAAAGCCGGCACCTTGGTACATGAAACCAGCCACTTCGATATCGTCGCCAATACCGATGACGTTGTGTATGGCCAAAGCGGTGCGAAGAGCCTGGCAATCAGCAACCCGACCGATGCCGGTCGCAATGCCGACACGCACGAGTATTTCGCGGAAAACACACCATTCCAAAACTAATTTTGGCTTGAGTAACATTGAAAGACCCGCTTCGGCGGGTCTTTTTTTATGCGGAGTCAATCGACATTCGCTATGCTTGCATCAAATCTGAGGAGAGCACGATGTCGGGATTTGAAACACCACTGCTGTACACCATTGCCGTTATTTTGATTATCGTCGGGCTAGTTGGCACCGTGTTGCCTGCACTGCCCGGCTTGCCATTGATGTTTTGCGGCATGTTGATCGGTGCCTGGGCGGGCGACTTCAAGGAAGTCGGCGTCTGGACTATCGTGTTTCTTGCAATCCTGATGCTGATCTCGGTCGGCGTTGATTTCATGGCAACCCTGATCGGGGCAAAAAGAGTCGGTGCCAGTAAAAAGGCGATGTTCGGTGCGGCAATAGGCACGTTTGCCGGATTATTCTTCGGCATCCCGGGCTTGTTGCTCGGTCCATTTATCGGCGCGATCATCGGTGAAATGATCGACGGCAAGGAATGGCGTGCCGCGACGAAAACCGGCTTTGGTACATGGCTTGGTTTGGCGATTGGCACGGCACTCAAACTGGCGCTTGCCATATGCATGCTGGGCATTTTTGTTCTGGCCTTGATTTTTTAAGTCGGGCCAGGGCCCGACCTACAAGGCTCTCAAGGTTTCCATCGGCGGAACCTGAGTCACTTTTCTGGTGGCCCAGAGACCAGCCAACAAGGCGAGACTGCTTCCACCAATAACACCGTAAGCGATCAACGGCCAGTTGAAAGTCCAAGGCAGATTGAACACTTGTTCGGAAATCAAACTGGCAATCACGCTAGCTGAAATGGAAGCGACAAGTCCCGACAACAAACCCAAACTCGCAAACTCCGTTGCCTGAGCAAGTCTCAATTGTTTTTTCGACGCTCCGAGTACGCGCATGACGCCCGCTTCTCGCATGCGATCGTCCTGTGAAGCCTGAACTGCCGCCAGCAACACCAGCAAACCGGCCAGCAAAGAAAAGTAAAAGACCGATTCGACCACCCGGCTGACTTGTTCGATGGTGCTGCGAACCTGCTTCAATACCGCGCCGACATCAATCACCGATAAATTCGGGTACTCGCGCACCAGATTGTCCATCACCGAAATCTTGCCCTCCGGCACGTGCATCGCCGAAATATAACTTGCCGAGTAATTTTCCAGACCGCCGGGTGAAATCACCACGAAGAAATTCGGCTTGAAGCTTTCCCACTCGACTTTACGAAGACTGGTGATTTTTGCAGTCAGTGTCTGGCCGGCAATATCGAAACTGACAACATCACCAATTTTCCACGACAGGCTTGACGCGAAACCCTCTTCGACCGACATCTCCCTATCGCCGCTGTGGTTCGCAGACCAATATTTTCCGGCCACCAACTTATTATCCTCGCCAAATGCTGCGACCGACGAAAGATTGAACTCGCGTTCTGCCAATCTTTGTGCCCGCATGCCGGCAGCTTCGTAATCGGCACCCGTCACTTTTTTACCATTTACTTCCTGCAGGCGCGCACGCACCATCGGGAACAATTGAACGTTCTTCAAGCCTTCGTTATCGATGAATTTTTTCACGCCGTCGAGTTGATCGGATTGCACATTGATCACGAAACGATTCGGGGCATCGGCGGGCATGGTTTGCTGCCAACGCGAGAGCAAATCGGTGCGCACAAATGTAAGCAATAGCAGCGCCATCAAGCCCAGGCCCAAGGCGGAAACCTGTGCCAGCGTCATGCCTTCATGTCGGCTTAGGTTGGCCAAGCCATAACGCCATGGCCCGCGCAGCCCTTGCCGTACTTTTTTCAACCAACGCAGCAATAACCAGGCTATGCCCGCAAGCACCGCAGCGGTAATGCCGATACCGCCAAGAATGATACTGGCCAATGTGGCCGAATCGGCTTTCCACCAAAGCAAGCCGCCCAAGCCCGCCAATCCCAGCAAACCGACAACCCAGGCACTGGGCTCGGTCAGCGGCACATCACGACGCAGAACACGCAGCGCCGGTACTTTTCTCAAGGCCAAAATGGGCGGCACCGCGAAGGCAATAAGAACCGTAAATCCAATCGCAAATCCGGCAAACACCGGTTGCATGCCGGGCTGCGGCAATGCAACGCCCATTGCGCTGGAAAGCCAGACGCCAACGGCCATCTGCAATAGCCAGGCAAGTGTAATGCCGATCGCACTGCCGACCAATCCGAGAAAAAACAATTCGCCCAGTTGCAAGCCGGCGATGGTCGATTGGCTCGCACCTAGGCAACGCATGACGGCACTTCCGTCAAGATGGCGGGCACTATGACGTCTCGCGGCCAAGGCTACTGCGACGGCTGCCAATATCAAGGATACCAATGCGGCAAGACCAAGAAACCGACCTGCACGTTCCAGTGCGGATCGAACTTCCGGGCGTGCATCGTCACTGGTTTCCAGCCGTTGGCCACGTTGAAGATTCTTTTTGGTGCTTGCGATAAAACCTTGTACGTCCGATTTTTTACCGGACACAACCAAACGATATTGAATTCGGCTGCCGTTCTGCACCAGACCGGTTTTGGATAAATCATCCAGCGCGATAAAAACACGTGGTGCTACATTGAAGTAATCCAGTGCCGCATCGGGCTCCTGGATCATGGTGGCAGTGTAGACAAGCGATACATCACCGACGCCGATTCTCTGTCCGGTGGCCACTTTCAGCTTGCGTGCAGCGTCTTCGGACAACCAGACGGTTCCCGCGACAGGGCCGCCCTGCACATTCTCGATAGCGGTTTTATTCTCACGGCGAATCCGGAACTCGCCGCGCAACGGGTAACGGCTATCGATCGCACGAATATCGGCCAGGCTTACCGACTCTCCCGCTTGTACCATGCTGGGGAAACCGGCCGTTTCGGCAACATCGAGTTTCAACTTTTTCGCCGATGCGGCGACATCCGGATTGATCGGAGTATCGGCACGCAAACCGGCATCGCCGCCAAGCAATCGATTGGCTTCCTGCTGCAAGCCCGATTCGGCACGGTCGGTAATCAGGCCAACGGCGGTAACCGCCATTACCGCCAAAACCAAAGCCATCAGCATCAGGCGTATTTCGCCTGCGGCAAGGTCACGCCAGGTCTGGCGCCATGCGAGTCGTATGATTCTCATTGCAATAGACGACCTTCGGCAAGGCGAAGAATTTTAGAACAGCGCGCCGCCAATTTTTCATCATGGGTAACCACTACCAGCGTGGTGCCGGAGGTTTGATTCAATTCAAACAGCAAGTCGACGATGGCACGGCCGGTTTCGGTATCCAGATTGCCGGTCGGCTCATCGGCAAAAAGTACCGAGGGCTGCACGACGAATGCACGTGCAATTGCGACACGTTGCTGCTCGCCACCCGAGAGCTGGCGTGGATAATGCTCCAGGCGCTCACCCAGTCCGACTCGCTGCAAAATGTCCCTGGCCGCCGCCTGAGGGTTGGCATCACCACGTAATTCCAGCGGCAGCATCACGTTTTCAATCGCGGTGAGTGCTGGTAACAGCTGGAAACTCTGGAACACGAAGCCGACCTTGTCGCCCCGGAGTTTCGCTCGGCCATCTTCATCAAGACTCGATAAATTCACGTCCAGAATTTCAACATGACCTTCACTCGGGGTATCCAAGCCTGCCATTAATGACAGCAAGGTACTTTTACCCGAGCCAGATGCCCCCACTATAGCTAGTGTCTGGCCCTGGTTAATCTGGAAGCTGACATCCTGCAAAATGCGAAGTTCGCTGGTCGGCAGACGCACGACTTTGCCCAGGTTTGATACATTGATTGCGTTCGCCACGTTTTAATCCCAAGGAAATAATGTGCTGAAATTTTTCTCTAGACTCTTTCATGTAGCCTCTCACACCCGAGTTCAAGGCTGCGTGTTGATGCTTTCGCTATTCATCACCATGCCAGCGCTCGCCGCCGAGCAAAAGGTGCTATTGGTCATGGGGGATTCACTGTCTGCGGCCTACAACCTGCCCTCACAGCAGGGCTGGGTCGCCTTGACGGCGGATCGCATGAAGAAAAGTCATCCGCAATGGAAGGTGGTGAATGCCAGCATTAGTGGTGAAACTACATCAGGCGGCCTTTCCCGCTTGCCGGCTGCCTTGAAAATTCACAAGCCAAGCATGGTAATTATCGAGCTTGGAGCCAATGATGGTTTGCAGGGATTACCTTTGGCACAGACGCGAAAGAACTTATTGCAAATGATCCAGCTATCGAAAGCCGGCAAAGCGAAAGTCTTGTTGATCGGAATACAAATCCCGCCAAATTACGGCAAAACGTATACGCAGGGATTCGCCGCCAATTACATCGAATTGGCGAAGCAGGAAAAAACCGCGTTGCTACCTTTTCTTCTGGAGCCGATTGCCACGGACAGAAAATATTTCCAGGCCGACCAGAAGCACCCCACCGCTGCCGGACAAATCAAGGTGCGCGATCATGTCTGGCCGGTGCTGAAACCTTTGTTGTAAGGTATTCCTGAGCCAAGCTTTATTGATGAACCTTTTTCATCGAATACAATGGCATGGACGCTTTCAATTTATCCGTTAGAGCAAGAAATGACAGAAATAGCCAAGACAAAACCGATTAATTTGACCAAGGTTTATATCAGTGCCGGATTTTCGCTGGCACTTATCATCTTTGGCTATTATGCGTCCCGCTTATTTCCGGCCGTCAACACCGATGCCATCGAGGCCATGGTTGCACTGGGATCCTTGTTATCCACACTCTGGGGCTTGAAGGCCAGCGGTCTATTGAAGCCCGCTTATTTCTGGCTGGCCGCTTCAATGATTTTCGTTGCCCCTGCTTTTGCGTATCTCGTGAAGCAGTTGTAAGTGAAGCCGGAACCCTAATTCAAGAACCGGCCAAATCCACCATGTCTGCATTCTCGTGCACGAAAATGCCCGCTTCTTTAAGACGCAATAATTCAACGACGGCATCTGCCACCGTTTCTGCCGGAATGGCGCGATATCGGCGCAACGGCCCCCGCAATATCGGGTTATAGATAAGCGACAGTTTCTGCGCGATCGCTTCGCCGGGACGGCTATCTTCGCGTGGTCCCAGCAAAACACCCGGCCGCAAAATATCAACGCGATGGAATTTCATCCGCTCAAGCAAATCTTCGGTTTCGCCTTTTACGCGCAAATAGAAATTACTGGTTTGCCGCGTGGCGCCGACCGACGACACGAATACAATCTGCTTGGCATTTTGTTGTTTGGCAATTTCGGCGAACCGGCTGACCAGATCACGATCAACCGCAATGAAGGCTTCACGCGAACCAGCTGTTTTTATCGTCGTGCCAAGCGCCGAAATGTAGGCATCGATTTTTCCGGAACTCGCTTTGGCGATAGCATCGGACAAACCCGCAGATGGCTCGCCATTCTCGCCCGCCACCAAATCCATCACGATGTTCTTGATCTTCGGATGCTTTACGCCAACCGGCCTGCGAGTAGGAACGATCACGGTCGCAATGGTTCTATCGGCAAGGCAGCGCTGCAAGACAGCACCGCCGACCAGTCCGGTAGCACCGGCAAGCAAAACGGTTTTTTTGCTTATGCCCACTCGGTCAGACCTTCACGCTCGTACAGAGTTTTGAACGAAGGGCGCGCTTTCATTTTTTGCGCCAGCGCATTCAAATTCGGCCAATCGGTTGCGGGTCTCGGCATATTACGGGTCCATCGCATCAGCATGGTCAGCATGTAATCAGCAGCCGAAATTTTATCCCCGAGCAAATACGGGCCATTCTCGGCAAGATGCGCGTCAAGGCGATTCCAGCAAGCTTCTACGCGTTCGCGAACCGCTAATTGTGCGGCGTCGCTATTGGCTTCTCCTGCGGCTTCGGCGGGATACCACCACTGACGCATCGCCGCTTGCAGCGGATTCACCAGATTGAACATCCATTGATAATACTGTGCGCGTTCCAGCGTGCCTGTTTTCGGAGCCAGACCGGCTTCCGGATAGAGATCGGCCAGATGCATAACAATTGCCGGCGACTCATATACCGCCTTGCCATCAATGATCATGGTGGGCACGACACCGTTTGGATTGAGTTTTAAATACTCGGCTGTTTTTTGTTCTTTCGACTGCAGGTCGACTTTGACCAATTCGTGTGGCGCGTTCAATTCGATCAAAAGCCAATGGACGACAAAGCTGGCCGAACCCGGGGCGTAGTAAAGCTTCATTCAATTCACTCCGTTACAGATGCAGCATCATCGCAAGCTTCTGGACCGGGGGCAATAAAAAACCCCGCCTGTTGCCAGGCGGGGTTTTTAGAATTCCGAAACCGGAACTTACATGGGCTGTACTTCGTCAGCTTGCATGCCTTTTTGGCCTTTCACGAGCTTGAAGCTCACTTTTTGGCCTTCTTGCAGCGACTTGAAGCCGTTACCTTGTATTGAACGGAAGTGTACAAACACATCTTCGCCGCTTTCCGGGGTGACAAAACCAAAACCCTTAGCGTCGTTGAACCACTTCACAGTACCGATTTGACGATCTGACATATTACTAATTCCTTGAAACATATTGAGTGAGACGCCAGACAAAACATTCGTTGGCGTAACTGCTGCAAGGAAGCAAGGCGTTGATGAGTGGATCATGGATCTACAGCACCGGCTCGCGATTCGCTCGAGCCTTAAACAAACAGTCGGGCGCACCTTACCTTATTTTGCGGACAGATGCTAACTTTTTAACAAATTAGATTCTTTTTATTCATAAACTTCACCTCTACAAGGGAATAAAGACAACATTCACTACAAGTCGGAGAAGCACATGAAAATGATTTTTGCCATTGCATTACTTGCCAGCGCAGGCACGGTACAAGCCGGAGACGCCAAATACAGCGATCTCGAAAAACAAGCCTGGAATGAACAATGCACTTCGGTTTACAGCGGCGATGATGCTTCGTGCAAATGCCTGCTCGACAAGCAAGTCAGCAAGCTGGGCGAAGAAAAAGTAAAAATCAATTTACTCAGCATGGTCAGCATGCTGCCGGATGCCACCGAAGACCAGATCACCAAGAGTGATGCTGAAGCACTTGCATTAGCCGGTGACGACGAAAAACTGAATGCTGCGAAAGACGAATTCCAGGCGAGCCTGGATGAGAATCTGGGTGAGTGCATCAAGTAATTGTTTCACTTCTTTGCAAAACAAAACGGCAGCCAAGGCTGCCGTTTTCGTAGGAGGCCGCTTGCGGGCGACTTGCAAGCGACAATTCGGGCCCAAGGGCCCTCCTACGTATTCGTTTACTCCACCGCCACCGAAATCTTGCTGATGCGGCTTTGCCATTCTTTCGGCCCGGTTTCATGCACCGAACTGCCGAGTGAATCAACAGCCACCGTTACCGGCATGTCTTTGACTTCGAATTCGTAAATCGCTTCCATGCCCAAATCTTCAAAACCCACTACTTTGGATGCTTTAATCGCTCTCGACACCAAATAAGCCGCACCACCGACCGCCATCAAATACACCGAACGGTGTTTTTTGATCGCTTCAATCGCTATCGGACCACGTTCGGCCTTGCCGATCATTCCCATCAGGCCGGTTTGCGCCAGTACTTGTTCGGTAAATTTATCCATCCGTGTTGCCGTGGTCGGGCCCGCAGGACCAACGACTTCATCACGCACTGGATCGACCGGACCGACGTAATAGATGAAGCGACCTTTGAAATCAACCGGCAGCTTCTCGCCCTTGTTCAACATTTCGACCATGCGCTTATGGGCGGCATCGCGACCGGTCAGTATCTTTCCGTTCAACAATAAAACATCACCCGGTTTCCAGCTTTGAATTTGTTCAGGCGTTACCGAATCCAGATCAACACGAATGCCTTTGCTGCTGTCGTAGGTTAGCTTGGGCCAATCTTCCAGTGATGGCGGTTCCAGCATGACCGGGCCACTGCCATCCAGAACAAAATGTGCATGCCGTGTTGCGGCGCAATTGGGAATCAGGGCGACCGGTAAATTGGCGGCATGGGTTGGGTAATCTTTGACTTTGATATCGAGCACCGTGGTCAAACCACCGAGACCCTGTGCACCGATGCCGAGTGCATTCACTTTGTCATACAGCTCAAGACGTAATTCTTCGGCACGATTTTTCGCGCCGCGTGCCTGCAGATCGGTGATATCGATTGGCTCCATCAAGGCTTCCTTCGCAAGCAGCATCGCTTTTTCGGCGGTACCACCGATACCGATGCCCAGCATGCCAGGCGGGCACCAACCGGCGCCCATCGTCGGCACGGTTTTCAAAACCCAGTCAACGATGGAATCGGATGGATTCAACATCGCGAATTTCGATTTGGCTTCGGAACCACCACCTTTTGCGGCAACGATAACGTCGACCGTATTGCCCGGAACAACCGTCATATTCACGACAGCCGGCGTATTGTCTTTCGTGTTCGTACGCTTGCCGGCGGGATCGGCCAACACCGATGCGCGCAGTTTGTTATCGGGATAATTGTAGGCACGGCGAACGCCTTCGTTGACCATGTCTTCGACCGACAGGGTGGCATCCCATTGCACATTCATGCCGATTTTCAGAAACACGGTAACGATACCGGTGTCCTGGCAAATTGGACGATGTCCTTCGGCACACATACGCGAATTTATCAAGATTTGCGCGATGGCATCTTTCGCAGCCGGCGATTCTTCACGCTCGTAAGCAGCTGCCAGATTCTTGATGTAATCGACTGGATGGTAATAACTGATGTATTGCAAACCATCGGCAATACTTTGAATGAAATCGTCTTGTTTGATCGTCGCCATAAAAACTTCCGCTAGTGATTAATCAATTTGTTCAAGAACTCCCTGCTTTTGCAGGGAATTTCTCAGCCAGCTTCGAGCAACTGCCAGCGCGCATAGGTAGCATCCAACTCCACCTGCAATGCCGCCATTTTACTATTGAACTCGGTAATGCCAGCAGCATTGTTTTTCGAATAAAACGAAGGCTCTGCCATCTGTGCCGTCATCTCGGCAATCTTGTTTTCGAGCTCTTCGATCTTCAATGGCAGAGCTTCCAATTCCTTGGCTTCCTTGAAACTCAATTTTCGCTTAACAGGAGTGGCAGGCTCGACTTTCGTCAATACGGCTTTGACGACTTCGACCGGCTTGGCGAAACTCGAATTGGAAGTATTATTGCCGGGGCGTTGACGCAGCCAATCGACATAACCGCCGATGTATTCACCAATGCGGCCATTGCCTTCCATCACCAGCGTGCTGGTCACCACGTTGTCGAGAAATGCCCGGTCATGCGAGACCAGAATCAGCGTGCCCGGATAATCGGCCAGAATCTCTTCCAGCAATTCCAGCGTTTCCACGTCGAGATCATTGGTCGGTTCATCCATCACCAATAAATTGGAAGGCTTTGCAAATAATTTCGCCAGCAACAAACGATTGCGCTCACCGCCGGAGAGCTTGGTGATTGGCGCGCGGGCACGGTCCGGACTAAACAGGAAATCCTGCAAATAGCCCATCACATGCTTGCGACTGCCATTGATTTCGATGAATTCGCGGCCTTCGGAAACATTGTCCAGTGCATCCCAATCGTCGCGCAACGAGCTACGCAGTTGATCGAAGAAAACGATTTCCAGATTGGTGCCGATATTGATTTCGCCGCTGGTCGGTTTCAGATCACCCAGCAATAATTTCAGCAAGGTAGTTTTGCCGGAACCGTTCGGACCTATCAAACCGATTTTGTCGCCACGCTGGATCACGGTATTGAAATCTTTCACCATGACTTTTTCGCCAAACGCGAAATTCACGTGCTTGGCTTCGAATACCCGCTTGCCCGACTTGCCTGCATCGGCAGTCGCCAAGGTGACCGTCCCGGTCAATTCACGGCGCTGGGAACGTTCATTGCGCATGGCTTTCAGTGCGGTCACACGGCCTTCATTGCGGACGCGGCGCGCCTTGATGCCCTGGCGAATCCAGACTTCTTCCTGCGCCAGTTTCTTGTCGAATAATTTATTTTCCTGCGCTTCGGCATGCAGTCTTTCTTCGCGACGGCGCAAATAGTTTTCATAATCGCCCGGCCAGCTGGTGACCTGGCCACGGTCAATTTCGATAATTCGAGTTGCAAGATTCCTCAGGAATTGCCGATCATGGGTTACGAAAACCACAGTACCGGCATAGTTTTTCAGGAATTCCTCGAGCCAGGCAATCGATTCGATATCAAGATGGTTGGTGGGTTCGTCGAGTAACAAAACGTCAGGCGCAGCGACCAAAGCCTGGGCCAACAAGACACGACGTTTCATACCGCCGGACAATGCCGAGAATTCGGCTTCTTCATTCAATTCAAGTTTGGAAATGACTTGTTCAACGCGTTGATCAAGAGCCCAACCATTGCCAGCATCGATACGGGCCTGGACGTCGCCCAATTCATCCATATCCACTTCGGCCGCGTGAATCAGATGATGGTAATGCGCCAGATCCGCACCGAGCTCACCCAGGCCCATCGCGACAACGTCGAACACGTTGCCAGTCAATGCCTGTGGTACTTCCTGGGCAAGGCCGGCAATCTTGATGCCGCCGTTACGGACTTCACCGTCATCGGGTTTGATTTGACCGTCCAGAAGACGCATCAAGGTGGATTTGCCTGCACCATTGCGACCAACGATACAAATGCGTTCGTTGGTTTCAATACTCAGGTTCACTTTTTCCAGCAGCAAAGGGCCACCGACGCTGAAATCAACGTTTTGGAGAGTTATAAGAGACATGCCGCCATTTTAACAGGCCGAACACACCATAAGGCAGCGATATTTCGTATATTGGAGACGGATTCGGGAGATAAATATGACTCGCAGCTCAAAATTCCGCGCTTGCCCGCTTTGCGAAGCCATTTGCGGACTGGAATTGCAATTCGAGGCGGAAAAACTGGTCGCCATTCGTGGCGACGATGCCGACCCCTTCAGCCGTGGCCATATCTGTCCAAAGGGCAATGCGATTCTGGATCTGGAAGCCGATCCCGATCGTTTGCGCAAACCGATGCGGCGCATCGCCAGTCAATGGCAGGAAATAAGCTGGGATGAAGCATTCACCCTGGCCGGCAATGAACTGGCCAATATCCAGAAAGAATACGGTGCCAACAGTATCGCAAGCTATCTGGGCAATCCGAATGTGCATCACTTCGGCCACATCGCGTATTTGCCGTTTTTGCTGAAAATCATCCGCAGCCAGAATGTATTCAGTGCGTCGTCGGTCGATCAATGGCCGCACCAATTGGTAAATGCGCAAATGTACGGGCATCAATTTCTATTGCCGATTCCCGATATCGATCACACTGATTATTTTCTGATGCTGGGCGCCAACCCGATTGCATCGAATGGCAGCCTGATGACGGTGCCGGACGTGAAAGAACGAATCAAGGCACTGACTGCGCGCGGAAAACTTGTCGTGATCGATCCGCGCCATACCGAGACAGCAGCGATTGCCAGCGAACATCATTTCATCAAACCGGCGGGCGACGTGTATTTCCTGATCGGATTCCTGCAGGAAATTTTCAAAATTGGCCCTGCCCGCCTGCTGGCTTATGATGAAAAAATTGTCGGCTGGAGTGAAGTGATTTCCGCGATCGAAAATTTCCGGATAGAAAATGTCTTCGAACTAACCGGCATTAATCCTGAAACCATCCAAACGATGGCATCGGATTTTTATCATGCCGATAAAGCGGTGGCCTATGGCCGCATGGGACTGTCGGTACAAGAGCATGGCAGCCTCTGCCAGTGGTTATTGCAATTGATCAATATCTACACGGGCAATCTGGACAAGGTCGGTGGCGCATTGGTGAATGAAGCTGCCTTGCCAATCACCGGCAAAGGCACTTCCGCCGGCGCGCGTGGCCGCTGGACCAGTCGTGTCAGAAACCTGCCGGAATTCGCCGGCGAACTGCCGGTATCGGTGTTGTGCGAAGAAATTACGACTGAAGGTGAAGGTCGAATCCACGCCTTGATCACCAGTGCGGGAAATCCGGTGCTATCGACACCGAACGGCCAGGCACTTGATCAGGCATTGGAGAAACTTGATTTCATGGTCAGCATGGATGTCTACATCAACGAGACCACGCGTCATGCCGATTTGATTTTGCCGCCCGCTTCATTCCTGACACAGGACCATTACGATTCAGTGTTCAATGCATTTGCCGTGCGCCGTGTCGCCAGATTGAGCCAGCCGATTCGCGAACGCGACCCTGATGAACGCGCCGACTGGGAAATCATTAATGGCATTGGCGCTGCGTTTGCGAAAGCGAGCGGCAAGGATTGGCAAACACTTCCGCCGCCAAGACAAATGATCGCAATGGGCATGGCCCGCGGAAATTCCGGCTTGAGCATGCAAGACCTGGAAGCGGCAGAACATGGAATTGATTTGGGTCCATTGCGTCCCTCACTAATGACACGGTTGGAAACGGCTAGCGGCAAGATTGAAGCGGCGCCGGAGTTATTCATGCATGCCTTGGCAGAACTCCATATTCCTGCCGAAGCCGACAAGAAATCACTGCAATTGATCGGCCGTCGCGATATTCGCAGCAATAATTCCTGGATGCATAATTCACCGCGTTTGGTGAAAGGTAAAACCCGCCATCAATTGCTGATGCACAAAGATGATCTGCTTGAACGCGGCATTAGCGACGGAAAATCGGTGCGTGTGCGATCGGATGCCGGCGAAATTCTGGTGGAAGTCAAAACCAGCGAAGAACTCATGCCCGGCGTTGTTTGCCTGCCGCATGGTTTTGGCCATCAGCGTAACGGTGTGCAAATGAGCCAGGCCGAAAAAGTATTGGGCTCGAGCTATAACGATCTGACCGGCACCGGATTGCTCGATGGACCTTCCGGGAATGCAGCATTGAATGGCGTCCGAGTTTGGGTGGAAGCCGTTTAGGTCGGGCCCTGGCCCGACATGAATTGCCGCAACGTCAGTCAAGTCGGGCCGGGGCCCGACCTACGTAATCTTGATGATGACTTTGCCTTTCGCACGTCCGGCAACCAGATATTCGAATGCCTCGATACCCTGTTCAAACGGGAATACCCGATCAATGACCGGCTTGATCTTTCCCTGCTCTATCAATGGCATAAGTTGATTTAACTGCTCGCCACTGGACTCGGTCATATAACGAAAATATCGGGCATTTTTTGTTTTCGCTGCGGCATAAACCTTGCGCGACATCATCCACATCACGAAACGTACGATCGGATTCGAGGCAAATTTTTCCCGCATCTCAATATCCGGTGGCCCGGCAACGCTGATCACTACACCACCGGATTTTATTTGCACGAATGCCTGCAAAGTTTCCTTCCCCCCGAGCGTATCGAACACGGCATCGTATTGATTATGGATCGCGCCGATATCGACTTGGTCATAGCAAAAAACCTTGTCCGCGCCGAGTTTCTGCACCCAGTCGGCATTCTTCGAGCTTGTAGTCGTGTGCACGATCAAGCCCATCTGTTTGGCATATTGAATTGCAAAACTGCCAAGCCCGCCGGAACCGGCATGAATCAGGATGCTATCGCCGGATTTCAAATGAGCCCGATCAACGAAGCCCTGCACCGTGGTTAATGCCACCAAGGGAAACGAAGCGCTTTGCTCGAAACTGCATGTACTCGGCATCAACGCGACAAAGGCTTCCGGCTGTACCGTGTATTCGGCGAAGGCCCGCAGGCTTTCACGGCTTGCGCGTACATAGACTTTATCGCCAACTTTGAATCGCGTGACTGAACTACCAATGCCATCCACCACACCTGCAGCATCGAAACCCATCGTGATGGGGAACGGCATCGGCATGACCTTTTTGAGATCGCCGTGCAGCAGTTTGTAGTCAATCGGATTCAAACTCGCTGCATGTACCTTGATGCAAACCTCGTCAGCTTTTGGCAGCGGTCGTTCAATGGTGTTCAAACGCAGACTATCGCGTTCGTTGCCATATTGCATGGCCTGCCAGGCGCGCATCGTGCTCATGGTTTCACCTCATCTGCTTGTCGCCGCCTTGCATTGGGACAAAGGCAGTTTCAAGGATTGTAGCACCTGGCCATTGCTCGAATTTTCCAGCACGGCGAGCAAACCGGTCTGGCCCATTGCACCGGCATTCGACAAGGAAATATTGAAATCTTTCGTAGTCACCTTGCCATTAAAACGATAAGGCCCAAGCCATTGCCTGACGACACGATCATGCCTCAGTAATTTTCCGGCGTTTTCACCGGCACGTACCTTGCTGCTCAAACCATCCTGATAAACCGCCAGATACCACTGGGTATTCGGAAGCCCATTCAAAGCCGACAAGGCGACTTTTGCCTTCCACTGCTCACCTGCGCCATTCGCTTGCAAGGCAATGGACGCCATTGCCAATTCGCCATTGGCCTGTTTGATAAAATTTTCGGAACGGTCCGGCCACGACCAGCTCACACCGGTTTGTTCGCCAACCATTACTTGCGGTGTATACACTTGACTGGAACCCTTTCGTTGCACGCGGGCATATTGCCTCTGGGTATAGGCTGGATTCGCAAATCGATCCGGCCAGCCGATGTCATCCCAATAATCCACATGGAATGCCAGAAAATTCGCGTTGATATCGGTTCTATGGGCTTGTTTCGATATCCAGGCATCCGCCGGCGGACAACTGCTGCAACCTTCCGAGGTATATAACTCGACGACAGGCGTAACAAATTTGCCGCTATGCGTCTGGCAACTCATCGGCGCCGCAGCAAAGGCCAAGTTTGAAACCAATGCCATTCCGGCTATCACAATAAAATTTTTCATATCACCTCCGTTTCATTACCCAACAGAGTCAGCCAGCGCCGAAAAAGGTGCGCAGCCTTGAAAACACTACCTACCCGAAGACGCCATCAGGATACTACGCGGTTTTTTCAGTAACCCGGCGATATTCGCCCTCGCCCTTACTTCGTGCGATTCAAGAAAAAATTCCGACAAATAAATACGCGGCGAATCGAGCAGGTTTTTCAGGAATTTTCGACGATAAAACTGGAACATCCATCCAGGCAATTTGCCGCGATACTCACTGGCAATGGCTTTGTCATAGGCAAGAAACTGGGCAGGTTCCGCGCCTAGAATCGCCATGTCGCAATCAAGAAAAAGCTTGCTGTCTTCATCAAGATTATCTGGCTGAAGATGGCCATGTCTGGCCGTGAGTTCGATCAGGTTCGAAAGTTTTATCAGATCTATCGATTCACTCGCCAGATATTTGCCGACGGCTTCGACGGCGAGTTCGGCACTGCGCGCTTCATTATCCTTGCGCCCGGCCAGATATATGGCGTCGTGGTACAACACGGCAAGAAAAACTTCTTTCGGATATTTCCAGTCGATGCTTGTTGCGACATGCCGGTAATGTACAGCGACCTCATGCACATGCTGGATATTGTGATAAGCCCGGGGCGGCGTTTGATACGCCGCCTCGAGTTCTGCCCACATCGCTGCGGGCACTTCCAATGGAACGTGACTATCAGTGGTGATGACCACCGGCTCCGTGTACGTGGCCGTGCGCCAATTCTTCCAGGCTGGCATCACGCACTTCCATGACTTCGATCGCGAAATGCAGGGTTTGACCGGCCAAAGGATGGTTGCCGTCAACGGTGACTTCGTCATTTTCGATTTTGGCAATCACGACTGACATCGGGCCTTGCGGGGTTTGCGCCTGGAATTCCATACCGACTTCAAGCTTGTCCACGCCCTGGAAAGCAGCGGCTGGAACTACCTGAATCATGATCGGGTTTGGCATGCCGTAGCCTTCTTCCGGTTGCACGACAACATTGAATTTGTCACCGACCGATTTGCCGGTCATTTCCTTTTCCAGACCAGGCACGATGTTGCCGGCGCCATGCAGATAAGCCAGAGGTGTACGACCTTCGGAGCTGTCAATCACTTCGCCTGCAGCGTTGGTCAAGGTGTAATTAAAAAGTGCAACGGTGCGCTCAGCGATTTGCATGACTGGTTCCTTAAAATGATGAAAGCCCGCCATGGCGGGCTTGAGGGCCGTTATTTTAGGTGATTCGGCACCGCAATGCATTAATAAACAGGATTCAGTTTCAATAATCGGGGCAAAACATCGACTAGAACAAGCTTTTTATGTGATTGACGATTTTTTCCGGTCTGGTCGTGGGCGCATAGCGTGCCACGACATCGCCCTGCTGATTGATCAGGAATTTGGTGAAGTTCCATTTTATGGATTCGGAAAACAGGAACCCGCGTCTTTGTTTTTTCAGGAATTGATAAAGCGGATGCGCATCGGGGCCATTCACGAGAATTTTTTCGAACATCGGGAAACGCACGCCATAATGTTCGCTGCAATGCAATTGTATCTGGGAGTTGGCCAATGGCTCCTGATTAGCGAATTGATTGCAAGGAAAGCCGAGAATGCATAAGCCCTTGTCTGCAAACTGGTTATGCAAAC
>Ga0208628_1000494_pt1 | contig 19087 bp, 7 predicted proteins | sample LakWasMet16_LOW5_2_FD_183864 | JGI IMG/M metagenome (GOLD analysis project Ga0208628, IMG submission 183864) | Freshwater sediment methanotrophic microbial communities from Lake Washington under simulated oxygen tension - Sediment Metagenome... | ecosystem: Environmental > Aquatic > Freshwater >... | reverse complement strand
TCCGGTGGAGCCTGACGTGTAGATGCAGTAGGCCAGGTTTTCAGGCATCAGCAGGATGTCGGGATTGCTATCGTCGGCATCGGCGACAAGCTCCCATTCGCTATCCAGACATAGAACGGCCGCCGTACTCGCCGCCAGTTTTGCTTTGCAGGATGCCTGGCTAAGCACTATCGGCGCGCCGACATCATGCACCATGAAATCCAGCCGGTCTTGCGGATAGCCGGGGTCGAGCGGCACATAAGCGCCTCCGGCTTTAAGGATGCCCAGTAAACCGACCACCATTTCCAGCGAACGCTCAACGCAAATGCCTACCAACACATCCGGCCCGACGCCTTTGCCTCGGAGATAATGGGCTAACCGGTTAGCTCTGGCGTTCAGTTCCGCATAACTTAACGTCTGTCCCTCAAAAACGATTGCCGGAGCATCCGGTTTTTTTTCCGCCTGCGCTTCGAACAGTTGATGAATGAATCGGCCTTGCGGATAGTCGACTGCCGTTGCGTTCCAGTCGAGCAGGATTTGCTGCCGCTCCGCTACACTCAACAACGACAATTCGGATAAACGCGTTTGCGGTTGCTCGACAAAAGCGTCAAGCAGGCCTTGCAAATGCAGCAGCATCCGTTTGACCGTTTCGGCTTCGAATCGACCTGCGGCATAGCTTATTTCCAGGCGCAGGTTTGTTCCCGGATAAGCGGACAAGGTCAACGGATAATTGGTTCGATCGACAACACTGACCGCGTCGATAGCCAAACCGGCTAAATTTTCGGTCAAGGCCTGATCGATCGGGTAGTTTTCGAAAACCAGCAAACTTTCGAATAACGCCGTGCCGCGCGGCACCTCGGACCAGCCTTGAATTTGCGTCAACGGCGCAAATTCATAAGCGCGCATGTCCTGGTTTTGTTCGAGAATTGCCTGCAATCCCTCCAGCACCGTGCAGTCCGGCGCTATCTTGATGCGGAGCGGCAAAGTATTGATGAACAGCCCGACCATGTCTTCAACGCCGATTAAATCAGCCGGTCTTCCCGACACTGTAACGCCGAAGGCGACATCGTTGTCGCCGCTGTAACGGCTGAGCAATACCGCCCATGCGCCTTGTACCAGCGTATTCAAGGTTAGTTGCCGCTGTTTGACGAAATGCTGTAATGCCCGGCTGTGCGCCGCCGATAAAGTCAGGCTGTGCTTGGCATAGCCGTGTTGCTGGGCGATGTTATCGATGATTAACGGCGTCGGAGCGGTAAAACCGCTCAACGCCGTTCGCCAGTAAGCTTCGGCTGCCCCCATATCCTGACTTTGCAGCCAGCCGATATAATCGCGATAAGGCCGCACTGCCGGTAACAAGGCCTCCTCCCCGCGCCGTAACGCCTCGTAGGCGGCAAATACGCCTTTTAACAGTAACGGCCCGCTCCAGCCATCCAGCAACACATGGTGATACGTCCATAAAAAATAGTATTCCTTATCCGAGCATTGCACCAAGCCCAAACGCATCAACGGCGCTCGGGTGAAATCGAAACCCTTGGCCTGATCGTCGGCCAACAGCTGTCGCCAACGTAGCGCTTGCTGCTGCGCCGAATCATCACGCCAGTCGTATTCGATAATCGGCAGTTGCGCCTGTTTGTGTACGATTTGTAAGGGTTGATCCTGATGCTCAAGCTGAAACCGCGTACGCAAAACCGGGTGATGATCGACCAGTTGCTGCCAGGCTTGTTTGAAGGCCGGAACATTGAGCTCGCCGAGCAAGCGGCAACCCAGTTGAATGCAGTAAACGCCGGGTTCGGGATCGTAAAAACTATGGAACATCAGGCCGGATTGCAACGGCGCCAACGGGTAAATATCCTCAATCCGGCGCGGCTTCAAGGCCATCGCATCCAGGCCCGGTTGCGATAAGGCGGCTAACGGAAAATCCGACGGCGTATAAGCGCCGGAATCGGGCAATAGGCAATGCGCTATTAACGCTTGAAGCTGCCGCGCGTAATTACCGGCCAGGCTTTCAATCGTATCCTTACGATAGCGCTCCCGGCTGAATCGCCAGCTCAGCTGCATCCGTCCCTCCGAAATAGCGCCGACGATTGCCAACTCATGCGTCCGAATGCCGGTCGGATCGCAGCTCGCACCGGTCGCTTCGCGGCTCGGTATGAACGGCGCATCGACCGCCATGACCGTATCCAGCTGGCCGAGATAATTGAATATGATCTGCGCTTTAGGCTGCTGCGCTAGTAACTCCGCATCCTGCGCAACGTAGCGTAATAAACCGTAACTCATGCCGTTGATCGGAATTGCGCGTAATTGCTCCTTCACCGATTTCAGTGCATCGCCCAACGCAGCATGGTCGGCAATGCTCAATAACGCCGGATAAACCGTGGTAAACCAGCCCACAGTGCGGGACACATCCAGCTCGCCGGCTATGTCCTCGCGGCCGTGGCCTTCCAAATCGATCAACACCGATTCGCAGTACATCCAGTCGCGCAATGTCAGCGTCAGCGCGGTCAGCAACACTTCATCTATCCGGGTGTGATAAGCGCTTGGAACATCCTGTAACAAGGCGCGCGTTTCGGCGTCGGTCAGCATAACCGTGACTTCCTCTTCCATGGCAACTTTGTTGCCGCCTCCGGGCCGGTCTACCGGTAACACTAAAACCGGGTTGCGTCGGGCATCCAGCCAATAGGCTTTGTCGAGCGGCAAACCGCCGGAGCTTACTTGTTTAACGATTTGTTCAGACCACTGTTTGAAGGAGGTGGTTTTTGCCGGTAATTCCGGCGTCTGTCCCGACATCAGTTGCCGACAGGCGACCGCCAAATCTTCCAGTAAAATCCGCCACGAAACGCCGTCGACGACTAAATGGTGAATCGCGATCAATACCCGGCTGCCTTTGCCCTCGCCCAAATCGAACCACACCGCGCGCAATAAAGGCCCCTCGCTTAAATGCAACCGGGCTTGCTGAATCGATGCCGCCGATTCGAGCAGCGTTGCTTGCCGTTCCGCCGGGACGCCGGATAAATCGATGCATTCGAAAACGGCCTGCGTTTCGGCCTTAAGCATGTGTTGCTGCCACTCTCCGCTGTCCCGGCTAAAGCGCATCCGCAATGCATCATGGTGAATCAACAGCTGCTTGACGGCGCGTTCTACAATATCCGAGGTCAAGCCGGGATTTATTTCCAGAAACAGCGCCTGATTCCAGTGATCGGGATTGCCCAGGTTTTGCTCAAAAAACCATTGCTGGATCGGCGTCAACGGCACCTTGCCGAATACCGGCCCTTGTTCGGCCGAAATGCGCTGACTTTGCCCGGCCGCCAACGCCAAGGCAGCGACGGTCTGGTGCTGGAATAGCAGTTTGGGGCTAATGACAACACCGGCCTGCCGTGCGCGGCTTACGACCTGAATGCTCATTATCGAGTCGCCGCCCAATTCGAAGAAATTATCGTGCCGCCCGACCCGATCAACTGCCAGCAACTCTCGCCAAATATCGGCCAAAATACCTTCAACCGGCGTTTGCGCTTGCTGATAGTGCGGCATCGACAGGCCGCTCCTATCCGGTTGCGGTAAACGCTTGCGATCCAGCTTGCCGTTGGCGCTGAGCGGCATACTTTGCAACGTCACAAAGACGTTTGGAACCATATACTCCGGCAACGCTTCCCTGAGCCACGCTTTCAACAACTCGCTGTCAGGCGAATCCTCATGGGCGGCAACCAGATAAGCCGCCAGCCGCTTATCGCCCGCTTGGTCTTCCCGTGCAATGACGGCCGTTTCTTTAACAGCCGGGTGTTCAAGCAGCCGGGCTTCGATTTCGCCCAGCTCAATCCTGAAACCGCGAATTTTGACTTGGTGATCGATACGCCCCAAATAGTCGATGTTGCCGTCCGGCCGGTAACGCACCCAATCGCCGGTTTTGTACAGTCTGCTGCCCTGCTGATCATAAGGATTGGGAATGAATTTTTCCGCCGTCAGTCCGGGGCGATTGAGATAGCCGCGCGCCAAGCCGATGCCGCAGATATGCAGTTCACCGGGCGTGCCGACCGGAACCGGGTTGAGCTGCCGGTCGAGAATGTAGAGTGTAATGTTGGCTATCGGTCGGCCTATCGGAATCGCGGTTTCTGCGCTGCCCGGCAAACAGGGCCAATAACTGACGTCTACCGAGGCTTCGGTCGGGCCGTAAAGGTTGTGCAGTTCGGCCGGTAATTTTTGCTGAAAGCGCGACACCAGATCGGCCGGCAAGGCTTCGCCGCTACAGATCACGCGCTTTAGCGAGGTGCAGTTTTCCACGCCCGGCGTGTCGATAAAGGCTTGCAGCATCGACGGCACGAAGTGAATCGTGCTGACTTGCTCGCGCATAACGGTATCGATCAGCGCCAGACTGTCCTTGTGTTCGTCGGGTTTGGCAACGACCAGTTGCGCGCCGGTCATCAACGGCCAAAAGAACTCCCAGACCGAAACATCAAAGCTGTACGGCGTCTTTTGCAAGACGCAATCGCCGGCATCCAGCCGGTATTGTTGCTGCATCCATTGCAGGCGGTTGAGTATGCCCTGGTGCGGTACGCCCGCGCCTTTCGGTTGCCCGGTGGAACCGGAGGTGTAGATGCAGTAGGCCAGATTCCCAGGCCTCAGTTTTACGCCGGGATTGGTCGCCATTTCGTGCGCAAGTTTCGGCCAGTCGCTATCCAGGCACAGCACTTTTGCCGAGCCGAAACCGAGTCTTTCCAGCAATCCCGCCTGGGTCAAAACAATCGGCGGGGCAACATCGCTCAGCATGAACTCAAGCCGGTCTTGCGGGTAGCTCGGGTCCAGCGGCAGATAAGCGCCCCCGGCTTTCAAAATCCCCAGCAAGCCGACCACCATTTCCACCGAACGCTCGACGCAAATGCCAACCAGTACATCCGGCCCGACGCCTTTGCCCTGTAGATAATGGGCTAACTGGTTAGCCCTGGCGTTCAGTTCCGCGTAACTTTGCGTCTGCCCTTCAAAAACCGCCGCAACTGCATCCGGCGTTTTTTCCGCCTGCGCTTCGAACAGTTGATGAATATAGCGGTCCTTCGGATAGTCGACTTCGGTCGCATTCCAGTCGAGCAGCATCTGCCATCTTTCAGCCAATGTCAGCAGCGGCAGTTCGGAAACAGGGACATCCGGGCAGTTGACGATGCCTTCCAGCAGCTGTTGCAAATGCTCCGCCATGCGCACCATAGTCGCGGCGTCGAACAAATCGGTGCTGTAATTAAAACCGCAACGCAAGGTGTCTTCCGACTTCGATACATTCAAGGTCAAATCGAACTTGGCGGCGTTCATGTTGGCATCGGCCAACTTAAAATGCAGTTCCGAGATGCTTAGCGCATCCATCGGCGCGTTCTGGTAAACCAGCATCGTCTGGAACAACGGCGTCCGGTTCAGTTCCCGTTCCAGTTTCAATGCTTCGATCAAGCGCTCGAACGGCAGGTCCTGGTTGTTTTGTGCATCGAGAGTATTTTTCCTGACCCGGTCCAGCAGTTCGGTAAAAGTCGGATTACCGGACAAATCGGTTCTCAACACCTGGGTATTGACGAAAAAGCCGATCAGGTTTTCGATGTCCCGCCGGTTGCGGTTTGCGATCGGGTAGCCGACACAGACATCGTCTTGCCCGGAACAACGCGACAACAAGACATTGAATGCGGCCATCATCACCACGAATAAAGTCGTGTCGGCCTGGCGGCTTAACCGGATCAGTGCGGCCGAGGTTTCAGGACTCAGCCCGAACTCATGGTTTGCGCCGCGATACGACATGACCGATGCTCTGGGCCGGTCAGTCGGCAACTCCAGCGCTGTAGGCGCGGCCTCCAGATGTTGCATCCAATAAGCGATTTGCTTGTCATACAGCTCGCCGCGTTGCCATACGGCAAAATCGGCATATTGAATCGGCAACTCAGGTTCTAATGAGGGATTGCCGTTTTTGAAGGCTTGGTAATAAGCGCCCACTTCCTTGATAAGCAGCCTTAGCGACCATTCATCCGAAACAATATGATGCAAGGTCATCAGCAATGCATGGCGCTCGTCATCCAGCTGAACCAGAACCGCCCTTACCAGCGGCGTTTGCTCAAGATCGAAAACGCGGTGCGCTTCCTGCTCCTCAAGGGTTTTGAGCGTGTCTTCCTGTTGAACTGCGTTCAGCGCCGTTAAATCGATAGCGTCAACGGTTATTGCGGCCGAGTCGTCGATGACTTGCCGGGCTTCGTCTTCGATGATCCGAAACGTCGTTCTTAACGCTTCGTGGCGGCGGACGACTTCGTTCAGCGCTTGTTCCAATACCGGTACGTTCAGGTTGCCTTGTACCTGCACCGCCCCGGCCATGTTGTAAAACGGGTTATCGGGTTCCATTTGCGCCAAAAACCATAGCCTTTCCTGCGCGAACGATAACGGACACGGCGCAACATCCGCTCGCTTAGCAATGGACTGGTTAACGGAAACCGATCTTTCCTTAATGCGTTTCAACAGCAGGGCTTGTTTTTCTTTAGACAGATCGGCGATTCGTGCGGTATGACTGGGCATGTTTAAAAAATCCTGATTATCAAGGTTAGTCTCGTGAAATCCTCTAGCGGGACGGGGTTTGCAACCCCGTCCCTAACGTTTGTTACGATGTCTGAGCTCATGGCTCCAGATGCCGGCCTGGGCATTCGCCCAGACCGTAACGTTTAAAATTTTTGAATGGGCAACTATCACTTGCCAACCAGCAAATGACTGACTTCTTCATCCGAAAGCTGTTCGAGTTCTTTTATCAACTCGTCCAAAGAACGGTCATCGTGCTGTTGAATTTGCAGCCGGGCTATCTCGGCAGCCTGCAATTCGATGGTCGGCGATTCGAACAGCATCTTCGCCGGAACATCCATATTGAAAACGCATTGAATACGCGACTTGACTTGAATGGCCGCCAACGAATGCCCGCCTTGTTCGAAAAAATCCGCATCGACGCCGATTGCTTCAAGGCCCAACACTTCGCGCCAAATATCGGCCAGATCCGCCTCGATCCAGTTCGACACCGGTTTAAATGCCCGTGCTTGGGCCGTCGGTTGTTTGATGTTTAGCAGCGCCAGGCGATCCCGTTTACCGTTCGGCATTAACGGCAACTCGTCCAAAGCGACATAGCTCGACGGCACCATATAATCCGGCAACGTTTGCTTAAGATAGGCCTGTAAAACGGGGGCTTCCGGCATCACGGCGAATTGCCGCCCAACCAGGTAGGCAACCAGCCTTTTATTGCCGGGAGCTTCCTCTGTAATTAGAACAGCGGCATCCTTAATGGCAGGATGCTGGTGCAGGCGCTCTTCGATTTCGCCCAACTCGATCCGATAGCCGCGAATCTTGACCTGGTTGTCGATGCGGCCCAGAAACTCAATCTCGCCGTCGGCGCGAAAACGCGCCAGGTCGCCGGTTTTGTAAAGCCGCTCGCCGTTCGCAGAGAACGGATTGGGCATAAATTTTTCCGCAGTCAACGCAGGCTGATTCAAATAGCCTTGCGCCAAACCGGCGCCGCCTATGCACAATTCGCCGCTGACGCCTATCGGCACCGGTTGGCGTTGCCGGTCCAGAATATAAATCCGCACCTTGTCGATGGCTCGGCCTATCGGCAGCGTGACGCCGGTGTCAGCTGTTGTGCTGCGATAAACGCTGCTCCAAACCGTGCCTTCCGTAGGGCCGTATTCGTTGTAAAACCGAACCTCCGGCAGCTTGCGGTGATGCTCTGCGGCTATGTCGCCCGGACAGGCCTCCCCTGCGACGATAACCGCTTGCAGGGTATTTAACTTTGGAAGATTTCCGTCATTGATAATGGCCGTATAAAACGAAGGCAGGGCCAGCAAATGCGTGACCCGATGTTGCTTGATCAGTCCGGCCAAGGCGGCGGGATCGGTCAAGTCCTCCTGCTGCGGCAGGCATAAACATCCGCCTTGGCTTAGCGTCCAGAATATTCCGGCAACCGAACTATCAAAGGCAAACGAGGACAGCAGCAAAAAGCATCCCAGCGGTTCGCTGTAATAATTCGTCCTGGCCAGTGTCGAGTGCAACAGATTTCCGTGGCTGACCGCGACGCCTTTAGGCTGCCCGGTGGAACCCGAGGTATAGATGATATAGGCGGTATTGTCCGGCGCTACCGAACGGGAAGCTGTGCGCTTTGCGTGGCCTTTGGCTGAATCGTTATCCAGGCAAAGCATCTCGATGGCGCGATGCTGGAACTTGCCGGTCAACGCGCTTTGGGTCAGTAACAACTCGATACCGGCATCGCTGAGCATAAAATCCAGCCGGTCTTCGGGATAGCTCGGGTCCAACGGAACATAGGCCGCCCCGGCCTTGAGCACGGCCAGCAAGCCGACAATCAACTCCGCGGAACGCTCGGCGCAGACGCCAACCCGGCATTCGGGACCGATGCCCAAATCCAGCAGCCGTTCGGCCCATAATGCCGCACGGCTGTTAAGTTCGCCGTAACTGATGCGTTGATCGGCGAAAACCAGTGCCGTTTTATCCGGCGTCAGTTGCGCCTGCTGTTCAAAAAGCCGGTGAATTAATAAGCCATCCGTAGGGTGCTTCGGAGCCTGACGAATCAAAAGGGCATCCTCTGTAAAACGCGCTGTCGAAGCCAAGGCGCGCACGGCGCGCCCTACGCCGCTCCAGTCATCAAGCAACTGTCTGGTTTCCGCTTCAGGCAGCAGCGGTAATTGGCTCAACGGCAGTTCGGGGTTGCCGACCGCGCCTGCCAGCAGTATTTGCAGATGCACGACCATTCTTTCGATAGTCCCCGCGTCGAATAAATCGGTACTGTATTCGAAACTCCCCAGCAGCTTGCCGTCGCGCTCATCGACAAACAGGCTCAGGTCGAATTGGGCTACCCGGCTATCCATCCTCAGCGGCACGGCCAAGACATCCTGCATCCGAAAATCAGGCATCGGCACGTTCTGCACCGCCAGCATCACCTGGAACAAAGGCGCATGACTGGTATTGCGAACCGGATTCAGCGCTTCCAGCAATTGACCGAAGGACAGCCCCTGATGATCCTGATCCCGCAAGGCCTGTCCGCGCAGTTGCAACAGCAGCGCCGAAAACGGCAGCTCGGCCTCGACTTGGCAACGCAGCACCAGCGTGTTGACAAAAAAGCCTATCAAAGCCGCCGTCTGGCTTTGGCTGCGCCCGGCCGCCGGATAACCGATGCAAATATCCTTGCTGCCGGTATAACGGTACAGCAGCGCGTTGAACGCGGCGGCCATCACCATGAACAGCGTGACCTTGTATTGTTTGCCCAGTTGTTGCAGCGCGCGGCTCAGCTCGGCGGAAAGTTCGAAATGGTGCATGTCGCCGCGGTAGCTGGGCGTCGGCGGTCTCGGCCGGTCGGTCGGCAACGCGAGCAACGGCGGCGCGCCTGTCAGCTTTTGCCGCCAGTAATCCAGATGCTTGGCCCCTTTTTCCTGCTGCCCGCGTTGCCAGACGCAATAATCGCCGTATTGAATCGGCAGCTCCGGCAAGGCCGACGGCTTGCCTTGGCTGTATGCGCCGTACAATGCGGCGACTTCCTGCATCAGCACACCTACCGACCAGCGGTCCGAGACGATGTGATGCAAAGTCAACAGCAAGATATGCCGACGCTCGCCCAATACGGCCAGCAGCGCGCGTAGCGGCGGCTGTTCGGCAAGCAGGAACGGGCGGCGAATAAAAGCGTCGGCGCAATGTTGGAACTGCGCCATCGCACTATCCTGATTGAAGCGGACGAGATCCAGGCGGGTCAGCGGTAATCCGCCGCCCGGTTCCACCTGCTGGCCCTCTGCGGTAAAACGGCTGCGCAGGATTTCATGGCGTCTGACCACCTCGTCCAGACTGTGCTGCAAAGCTTGCGCGTTCAGCAAGCCGTCGAACTGCACGGCACCGGCGACATTGTAGATCGGGTTGTCCGGCTCCAGCTGCGACATGATCCACAAGCGCTCCTGAGAATACGATAAGGGCGACGGTTGGTCGCCGTTGCGTTTGGCAATAACGCCGTCGGCCGGGGTATCGGTTTTTCTGAGTCTGGCAATCAGCTGTGTGCGATTAGCTTGTTGGTGTTCGACTTGTGTTGTTGTGTCGGTCATGATTTGTTTACCCTCGTTCCCGCGCGTTGCGCTCATCGTTATACACAAGTGTCTGCGAGATACCCTCGTTCCCACGCGCCGCGTGGGAACGCAGTGCAAGACGCGCTGCGTCCCGTATGCGCTAGTTCCCAAGCTCCGGCTTGGGAATTCAGTGTGGGAAGCTCCAGCTTCCCGTCTCGCGAAGCTGGAGCTTCGTCATCCGGGTTCCCAAGCCGGAGCTTGGGAACCCGCGTAATTTTCTATACGTTAATCGTAACTCACGGCGCAGCGCGCCTTGACTGCGTTCCCACGCGGCGCGTGGGAACGAGGAATTGCGCATCACTCACTCGCCACCCAAATGAATATCATCCTTGCCATACAGCCTTCGCGCATCGGCAAAGCCCTTACTCTGACAAGCGGCCAGCACCTTACCGATTTCCCTGATATAGGCGTCATCATCTTCCGGCTCCAAGGCCATGAAATATTGCAGCCAGGGTTCGCGGCCTATCGCATAGATATAAACCCGCTCGGATTGCACCGCGTCCAGCAGGCTCAAAGCCGCATCGGCATCGCTGCCCTTCGAACGCCTCGTCTGGCAATGCTTGCGCTCCGGCAGTTTCGGCAACAGCGGCCCGTACACCCAGGACAACGGCGCGCCTATGCATTCCATGCCCAAGAATACGGTCTGGATTAGGGCCGTACTCGGCGCACAGGTTCTCGTACATGCGCCGGTCCAGGCAGTTGGAATCGGCGGCAAACAGCAGGCGCTGCTCACCGGCGCTGATCAGGTAGGCGCTTTTGGCAAACGGCAGGTCGTTATGCTCGCCAAGAAACGGCACCGCGACGATCTCGCCGCCGGGAAACGCAATCGTATCCAGCGGATCGACTTCGATCACATGGCTAAAACCCAGCTCGCGGGCCAGCAGTTTCATCGAAATGTCCCCGTAGAAAATGCCCGAGCTTTTCGGCACCACCAGACAACCGATTTTGTGCCGAAGCCGCAGCAATGTTTCAAATACGTAGTGATCGTGATGGACATGGGTGATCAGCACATAATCGATATGCGGCGGCAAGTCCTGGAAGCTGTAACGGTCGATGCCGCCCAGTTATCGACCAGCGCCTCTACCGCTGCCGAGTCGGCCAGGCGGTACAGGGTTTTATCGTTCATGATGTTGTTCTCCAGTTATGTGCTAGTTCCCAAGCTCCAGCTCTCATCGTTATACACAAGTGTCTGCGATAGATCGTCATTCCGGCAGTCTCTTGCCTGGCGTTAGGCGGGAAACATGCCGATAGGCAGACCTTCCAGGTTTTAAAAACCTGGAAGGTCTAACTGGCAGCGTTCTTAACAGGCGGGACGGGGTTTGTAACCCCGTCCCTAACGTTTCTTCAATCTCTACGCTATGCGGCAACACGTAACAGCCGCCAAACGTTTCGAACGGGGCAACATGCCCCGTCCGGCTTTGGGAATAAGTCTCGTGCTTTTCGTGGACAAATCGATTTTTCCCGGTTTATACGTATTGTTCATTCCGCAATCTCAAAAGCCTCCGTCGCCTGATACTCCGCCATCCGGTCGACAAACTTGGCGATGGTCGCGGCCTCGAACAAAATATTGACCGGCACCTCGATATTGAACAGCTCCTGCACTTTTGCGGTCACCTGCACGCCGGACAATGAATGACCGCCCAGCTCGAAAAAGTCGTCATGAATGCTCAATTGCTGAACGCCCAGCACTTCCCGCCAAATGTCGGCCACCGCTTGTTCCGCCTCATCGCGCGGAGCAACGTACGACACTGTGTTGTCGGTTTGGGTTGACGACGTGGGCAATGCGTTGCGATCCAGTTTGCCGTTCGCGTTCAACGGCATCGCGTCCAGCCATAGCCAGGCCTTGGGCAGCATGTACTCCGGCAAACAGTGTCTGATATGCGCTTTTACATCTTCGGTATCCGTCGTATTCCCGGACTCCCCGACCAGGTAAGCGGTCAGGCGTTTATTGCCCGGCATATCCTCGCAAACGGCTACCGCCGCCGCTTTTATCGACGGATGCCGCAGCAGACAGGCTTCGATTTCGCCCAGCTCTATCCGGTAACCCCTGATTTTGACCTGCTGATCGAGACGACCTAAAAATTCGATATTGCCGTCGGCCAGATAACGCGCCCGGTCGCCGGTTTTATACAGCCTGCCCCCTGTCGCGCCGAACGGGTCGGGGATGAACCTTTCCGCCGTCAGACCGGCTTGATCGAGATAACCGCGACTGATGCCTTCTCCGCCGACCAGCAATTCCCCGGCGACGCCGACCGGCAGCAGTTGCAACGTATCGTCCACTACATAGACACGCATATTGCCGATCGGCTTGCCTATCGGCACGTTGGCCTCGCCTTGCGGCTGCGTAACCGCGTAAACGCTGCTCCACACCGTGGCTTCGGTCGGGCCGTATTCGTTAAACAAAGCCGTATCCGGCAGGCGTTTGAAATGCAGTTCGGTGAGCGGGTTAGCGCAGGCTTCCCCGGCAACGACAACGGTGTTCAAGGTTTTCAGCGCGACCGTCGGCGCATGCTCCAGCAGCAGTTCGTAAAGCGACGGCAGCGCCAGCAGATGCGTTACCTGCCGGTATTCGATCAGTGCGCCCAGAGCGGCCGGGTCCTTAACCTGGTTCTCCTCCGGCAAACACAAACAGCCGCCCTGGCTCAGCGTCCAGAAAATCCCCGCCACCGAACTGTCGAACGCGAATGACGACAGCAGCAGATAACAGCCGACCGGCTCCTGGTAATAGACATTTCTGGCCCAGGTCGAGTGCATCAGGTTGCCGTGACTGACCACCACGCCTTTGGGCTTGCCGGTCGAACCCGAGGTGTAAATGACATAGGCCGCATGGTCGGCATGCAGCGGTATTTCCGGGTTGTCGTTGCTGCAATTGCCGTAAGCGTCCATATCGTCCACACACAACGTCGCCATCGTGCCGCAGTCGAGACCGGGCAACAACGCGGTATCGGTCAACAGCCATCTGCAACCGGCATCCTGCATCAAATAAGCTTGCCTATCCTTTGGATAAGCGGGGTCGACCGGTACATACACCGCACCGGCTTTGAGTATCGCCAAGATCCCCACCACCAGTTCCGGGCAGCGCGAAATGCACAAGGCAACGCGTCTTTCCGGCCCCGCGCCCTGCGCCAGTAGACACTGCGCCAGACGGTTGGCCTGGGCATTCAGTTCGGCATAGCTAAGACGCCGCTGCCGGTAAACCAGCGCGACGGCGTCCGGGTGCTGCCGGGCAACGGCTTCGAAAACACTGTGTATCGTGTTGCTGTGCGGATAATCGATACCGGTTGCGTTCCATTCCGCCAACTGTTTGCGCTCAGGCGCTGTCAACAGCGGCAGTTCCGACAAGCAGCTGTCGGGATTGGCAAGCATGCCGTGCAGCAGGCATTGGAAATGGGCTATAAATCTTAACACTGTGGTGCGGGACAACAGCTCGCTGCGGTACTGGAACGAAGCGGCCAGGCCCTGCTGGGTCTCCGCCATCAGCAAGGTCATATCGAATTGTACGGCGACGTCCTCCAGCGCATAGCTTTCGACCGACAGCCCTGCCCAATCCAGCGCGATGCCCGGCATACCCAAAGCCAGTTCGGCAGTGTCGGATGCGCCGCCGCTCTGTAACCCGAACCAGGCGCGGTAAAACGCCGACGCTCCCTGCTCCCGCTCGGGCTGCAACTTTTCCACCAGCAACGAAAACGGATAATGCTGATGCGCCAGCGCATCCAGCACGGTCGCGTTGACTTCGGCCAGATAATCGCTAAAACGCTGCTCGGCAGTGGGGTGCGATCGCAGCGCCACCGGGTTGACGAAATAACCGACGGTATCGGCAAATTCCCGCTTCGGCCTGCCCAGCGTCGGCGAGCCGACGATGATGTCCTGCTGGCCGCTGTAGCGGTAAAGCAGGGTTTTGAACACGGTCAGCAACAGCGTATACAAGGTCGTGTGCTGCTCGGCGGCCAATAGCTTGAGTTTTTGCAGGATATCCGGTGCGATAGTCAGCGTTTCCGCTTGTCCCCGGCATGACGACGAACAGGCTGTTTTCCGTTCTCCAGGCAGCGCCAGTTTCGGCAGATCGCCGGACAACTGTCGTTGCCAGTATTGCCAATCCTGTTCGGCGCGCCGGTCGGCCAAATACGCCGATTGCCAGGCGACATAATCGGCATAACTCGCCGCAGGCTCTGGAAAATCCGGAGCCTGCCCGAGATAATACGTCTTGAACTCTTCCAGCAGAATCGACAACGAGCGGAAATCGACGACGATATGATGTGCGCAAAATACCAGCACATGATCGTCGTCAGCACAGCTGAACAAGGCGGCTTTCAGTAACGGACCTTGCTCCAAATCGAACGGTTTGCGCACGAAAACGGCGATAGCTTCTCTGCGTTGCCGCTCGTCGTAGCAAGTCACGCTGACCAATCGATACTGGGGCTGGGCCAGCGGGATACGCACCGTTTGGGTCTGCCGGTTAAGCCGGAAGCCGCTGCGTAATTGCGCATGGCGTTCGAACAGCGCGGCCAGTGCGCCGTTTAATGCCGACTTATCCAGCTTGCCGCGGACATGCATGGCAACCGGCATGTTATATAGCGAGCTGTCGGTTTCTATACGGTTGACGGTCCACAGCGCCTGCTGCCCGAATGATAACGGCTGCTCATCGTTGTCTTCAACCGCCACCGGGGCGATTTGCGCTTGGCCGGATTTCGCCAACGTTAAAGCCTGTTCGGCGCACCTAGCCAGGGAATGGTTGCCGAGCAGCTGCGCCACCGGCAAATCGATAGCCAGTAACTCGTCGATAACGTATTTCAGCTCCACGGCTTTCAGCGAGTCCATGCCAAGACTTGGCAGCGATTGCGCTATATCGACAGCCTCGACCGCCAAGCCGGACAAAGCCGCCGCCTTTTCAACCAGAACTTGCGCCAGTAAACGAGCGCCCTCCGCATCGACAATCGACAGCAATACCTGCCTCAATAAAGTCGGCTCCACGCTTTGCGCCGGTTTAGCCGTGTCGGGTTCTACGCTACCTCCGCCGTTCAGCTCATCGACGGCAACAACCTTAAGTTGCTGCTGCTCGAAGGCCTGCCGACAAGCCGAACGCCTGATTTTGCCGCTGCTGGTTTTCAAGATCGCTCCCGGTTTCAACAGCATCACGGTATCGGCCTGTATGCCGCATTCCTCGACCAGCCTACTGCGTATTGCCGCAAACTCGGCCCGGTAGTCGAGCTGTCTTAACCGGTTGCGTTTCAGTTCGGCCAACACAACCAGCTTTTCGCCGTCGTTTCCGTTCACCGCAAAGGCGGCCGCACAACCGAGGTTTAGCGCATCGGTCGCCGCTTCGGTTGCATATTCCAGGTCGTGAGGGTAGTAATTGCGGCCGCGGATGATGATCAGATCCTTCAGCCGTCCTGAAACGAACAATTCGCCGCCCTCGATAAAGCCCAAATCGCCGGTGCGCAGCCAGCGGTTTTGATCGGTTGCAGCGCCGATAAACGCCTGCCCGGTGGCCGCCGCATTTTGCCAATAACCTTGACTGATGCTGGGGCCGCCGAGTTGAATCTCGCCGATTCGATCGGCTTTGCACGGCTCGCCGGTTTCGGGGTCGACGATACGAATCCGTTGCCCGGCATCAACATCGATGCCGCCGCAGCCGACCAGCCGGCGGGTCTCGTCATCGCCGCTGGTGGCCGGATGCACCTTGCCTTGTTCCAGACCGGCCTTATAAAAAGCCGCCACCGTAGGCTCGGCATTTTTATCGCCGCCGGTCGCCAGCAAGGTTGCTTCCGCCAAACCGTAACAGGGATAAAAAGCTTTACGGCTGAATCCGCAGGCTGCGAAAGCGGCAGCAAATCGGTTCATCGTGTCGGGGCTAATCGGTTCTGCGCCATTGAAAGCCAGACGCCAGCTGCCAAGATCCAGCCCCGCTTTTTCATCGGCGGTTATTTTCCGTGCGCACAACTCGAACGCAAAATTCGGCCCGCCGCTGGTATGGGCGCGGTAATCGCTGATGGCTTGCAGCCAGCGGACGGGTTTTTCAAGGAACGCCATCGGCGACATTAAAATGGCGCTGGCCCCGCAATACAAAGGCTGCATGACGTTGCCGATCAAGCCCATGTCATGGTAGAGCGGCAACCAGCCGACCACCGTCGAATCGGCGTTGTGGACGAAACTCCGCTTGATCAGCTGCTGATTCGCGATCAGATTGCCGTGGTTGATTATTACGCCCTTGGCGCTGCCGGTGGAACCCGAGGTGTATTGCAAAAAAGCCGGATCATGGTCGTGCAAGGTCGGCAAGCGCCAGGCGCTTGCGTCGACGGCGGCAAGATTGTCGGTAATCAGCCATCGTTTATCTAACAAACCGGCACTGTCGACTGCAAACTGGCGCACCGTATCGGCGACGCTTTGCGTGCTGAGTATCACCGCCGCCTGACTGTCATCGATGATCGCCTGCAACCGCGGCATGTGTCGGCCGTTGCTCGGCGGATACGCGGGTACTGCAATCAGTCCGCCGTAAAGGCAGGCGAAAAACGCCACGATATAGTCCAATTCCGGCGGATACAGCAAAATAGCGCGCTCGCCCTGCAAGCCCAGCGTCTGCAACTGCGCGGCCAGCTGTCTGGCCTGCAAGTCCAGCTCGCCGTAAGTCATCGACTGAATGGGTTGTTCGCCGTTTTCCAGGAACGTATAGGCGGTGCGATGCGTTTGCCGCTCCGCCCGCAACTGCAATAACTCAATCAGGGATCCGGCGTTGCTGAATGATGCATCCTCATCTACGCCGTCAAAACTGTGTTGTTTGTTTAACATATTCGCCCTACTCTCTTTGAATGAGTCGTCTGTTGAATTGCCGCCCTGTAGGCCGTAATAAACCCGTTTGAGCGACAGCGAAAACGGGAGGTTCCTGCAAAACACCATCGGGAATCGCCGGAAAAGCCACCTCGCGCTATGCCCTTCGACAAGCGCAGGACAGCCTTATTCCGGCCTGCGTTGCCGATAATCAGCGGCAAGTTCCAAATCGGTCGGCACATGAAAACCCAGCCGATCCCGGCAATAATTTCGCCAGTCTTCCGAAACGAGGTCAAACACCACATCCTCCCCATGCCACATCGACGCGGTAACGCTAAAATCCTGATGCAGATAGACCACGGCGTCGTCCGCCAGCGTTGGCCGCCAACTGGAAAATTGATCGAACACTTTGGCCGGGTAGGCTTTGCAATACGGACGAACAGGTCTTTCCGACCCAATGCCGCTGTCTTGCTCCACCTGTTGCAGCAGGCTTGCAACTTCCACCTGTGCGGCCGCCAAGGCGATTTGATAAGGCGTTCTGAGATCGCGGCCGCTATTGACTGCATTGGCTCCGGCTTTGTGTAAAAGCTGGACAATAGCCAAATAGCCATGACCGGCGGCCCAGTTCAATGCCGTCCAACCGTAATTGTCCTTTTGCTCCAAATCCTCGCCATCATCAATCAAGGCTTGCACCCGATTAATGTCGCCCGCTTTCGCGGCTTCGATCAGCTGCGCTTCATTCATAAATCATTTCCTATAACCAGGTGGAAAACTCAATAATGTTAAAAATACTGAAGAAACTCATGACATCGCCGAACCGGGATTAAATTACCCCAACACAGAGCAGACGACTGGCGGTAATTTTTTCCTCATAGTTGCCTATTCGTGAGCCGATTGCAGTTTTTAGGCTTACGCTTTTCTGCCGCGTTCCCGGTTGGAATTTGCAGTGGCGATAATGCCATGCTGCGTCATTTCATCGATAACCTGTCGTACACAGGCGTCCAGGTCTGTTGTTCCGGTATCCACGGTGAGTTCGCAATTTTCGGGTATTTCGTAAGGTGAGGTGATACCGGTGAATTCCGCTAATTGTCCGGTTCTGGCTTTTTTGTAAAGGCCTTTTACGTCGCGTGACTCGCAAATTTCGATCGGTGTGTCGCAATAAATTTCGATAAAGTCGCCGCGTTCCACTATGCCGCGCACCCGTTCGCGGTCTGCACGATAGGGCGATATGAAGGCGGTCAGTACAATGATGCCCGCTTCCATAAAAATCTTGGCCATTTCACCGATGCGACGAATGTTTTCCTGGCGGTCTTGCGCCGAAAAGCCCAGGTCGCCGCACAAGCCGTGGCGAACATTATCGCCATCCAGCACGAAGGTGCGACAGCCCCGTTGGTGCAGCGCTTCTTCGACGGCATGAGCCAGTGTCGATTTGCCCGACCCGGATAATCCGGTGAACCATAAGATCGCGCCGCGATGGCCGTTTTGCGCTTCACGCCGGGCGCGGGTTACGGTGGCGCGGTGCCAGACGACGTTGGTTGAGACCGATAGTTGCGCATTCATATTAACAATTGTCCGGCTTGCCGCCGATTAACATCGCCGATTTTCGCCGCTTCGATATGTTGTGATTCATTCATAACCGTCCCCAATATATTTGAAAACTCAATACCCGTTCGGAACTAAATTGCTCCAATACAGGGTGGACGATTGATTGTGATTTTTCCCTCACCACTGTTTTCCAGATAATCGATCCGGCTTGGCCTTGGAAAAATCGGCTGCCGGAAGCAGGCATCAAATCATCCGGCCGGTATCACGAAAAAGAATTTCAGATGGCACACACATCGTTATACCATAGCGATTAATGGTTACTGCACCGGAGCATCCGCCTTGAAAAAACTTTTAGCCTTGATTTTCGTAACCCTGCTTGGCAGCGGCGCTGTTGCCGCGGAAACAGTTATCGAAGTCATTCCCTTAACCAATCGACCGGCGTTCGAGATAGTGCCGTTGCTGGCTCCATTGCTTGGGGATACCGCCCAACTGGTTGATAACGGTTCCAATCTGCTGGTCAAAACTACGCCCGACAAGCTGGCTGAAATCAAGGCTATTATCAATCAACTGGATGTACGCCAAAGCAATCTGCTCATCACGGTCATTCAGAGCAGGCAGACTACCGCCGATGAACTTAACGCGGCCGCCAGGGCTCAACTGAATATCCCGGTCAATGACCCATCAAGATCCGG
>Ga0208628_1000493_pt1 | contig 19092 bp, 27 predicted proteins | sample LakWasMet16_LOW5_2_FD_183864 | JGI IMG/M metagenome (GOLD analysis project Ga0208628, IMG submission 183864) | Freshwater sediment methanotrophic microbial communities from Lake Washington under simulated oxygen tension - Sediment Metagenome... | ecosystem: Environmental > Aquatic > Freshwater >... | reverse complement strand
CCTGTTTCGCGATCCGTTCAGCGATGACGTCAACGAAGCGGATGACGTATTCAACAGCCCGACCACGCGCTATGTCCGCGAGTACCTGTATAGCACCGCAAAGTTCGGCGGCTTTATGGCCGTGGTCGGCGAAAGCGGCGCGGGCAAATCGACGTTACGCAAAGACCTGGAAGACCGCATTGCCCGCGAGGACGCGGCAATTATCCTGATCCAGCCCTACGTACTGGGCATGGAAGACAACGACATCAAAGGTAAGACGCTGAAATCCGCGTCCATTATCGACGCGATCATCAACACCGTAGCGCCCAACGAGAACCCCAAACGGACCATGGAAGCAAAATCACGGCAGCTGCACCGAATCCTGAAAGACAGCCGCCGTGCAGGATTTGCGCATTGCCTAATTATCGAAGAAGCCCATGCCCTGAGCACGCAGACATTGAAGCACTTAAAGCGCTTCCTGGAGCTGGAAGACGGCTTTAAAAAGCTGCTGTCGATCATCCTGATCGGCCAGACCGAACTGAAAAACAAATTATCCGAGCGCTCGCCGGAGGTGCGCGAAGTGGTGCAGCGCTGCGAGCTGGTCGAGCTGGCCCCGCTGGATGCATCGATCGACGACTACTTGCGCTTTAAGTTTAATCGCGTCGGTGCCGATATCGCCAATGTCTTTGAGGCCGATGCGATTGATGGTATCCGGGCCCAGCTGATCTTTACCAAATCGAATACCAAAACCCGAGAGACGATCAGCTTGATGTATCCGTTGATGGTCAACAACTTAGTCACTGCCGCATTGAATCAGGCCGCCCAACTGGGTTTTGCCAAGGTCAGCGGCGATTTAATCCGGGAGGCTTAATCATGAGCAGCTATCAATTACTCGATGCGCCTTGCGCTCCGGACCTGCGCCGCCGGATCATCCTGGCGGCGGCAAAACTGGAGTTCCTGGGGTTAGCGCTGATCAAGGTGCAGATCGGCCGAGGCATCACCATGATCGTGCAGCCGTCTTATGCCACGCGTAAGTTGCAGTCCGCCTATACCGGCCAGGGCTGGGAGAACGGGACGTTTTACAAATCCTATGCGGCAATTATTGATGACGTCAAGGTCGTCTGGCATAAGCCGATGCGCCATCCGGACGCGTCCAACGTGGTCCGTTGGCCGGGGCATCGCAACCGCCGCGCGGTGCGGTAATGGACGGGATTCTATTGCTGGCCGTGGTGCTGATGGTGATGCCGTTAATGATGCGGTTTTGGTAATAAGATTTTTTAACAAGAGAGATACGACAATGGCAGCAAAAAAAACCAGAATTAAACAACAGGCGATGATAGCCGTGCCGCAAAGTCATGACGACTGCGCTGCCGACATCAACGCCATCGGCCGCTTGAGCCGGGAAATTACCGTCACCCAGGCGGCGATGAACGATGAAATAGCGGCCATCACCGACCGCTATACGGCAGTATTTACCCCGCTCCAGGACGAGGTTAAATCGTTGACCGCAGGCGTGCAGAGCTATTGCGAGGCCAACCGGGACGAGCTGACCTTGAACGGCAAAACCAAATCCGGCCAGTTTGTGACCGGGACGGTGATGTGGCGACAAAAACCGCCATCGGTTGCCGCGCGCGGCGTTGAGTCGGTCATTGAGGCGCTGAAACAGTTTGGGCTAAACCGCTTTGTGCGGGTCAAAGAAGAACTGAACAAAGAAGCGATCTTGAACGAACCGGCTGCCATTACAGGCGTTGCCGGGCTGTCGATTAAAAAAGGCGTTGAAGATTTTGTCATCGAGCCGTTTGAGCAGGAGGGTCTATGAACGAGTTGCCATGCACGCCGGCCGAGTTGAGAGCACAGGCCAGCCGAATCAGGGAATCGGCACAATATGCGCAGGGCAAGACCCGCACTGACGAACTGGCGGAAGCGCAAGCGCTGGAGCGCCAAGCCGATGAATTAGAGAGGTCAAATGAGCTGTAGCTTCGATTGCCCCTACTGCGGCAAGGCCATCGACATCATTCAAGGCATGGAACTGGCCGCCGGCAACGAGTGGACGGCGCTGATCCAGAGCGTACCGCCGAGCATGATCGGCGCACTGCTGCGCTATCTGGAGCTGTTTAAGCCCGGTAAGCAGGCGCTGCGCTGGTCGCGGCGGCTGGCCTTGACGCAAGAGCTGATGCCGATGATTAAATCCGGCACGGTAAAACGCAACGGCGTCGAATACGCGATGCCGATGCAGGCCTGGGAAGGTGAAATGATGAAACTGGTCAGCAACAAGCCGGCGTCATTAGTGCTGCCGCTGAAATCCAACGGCTATTTGTTATCCATCATGGTCGGCCGGGTTGAGAAAAACCTGGCTGCCGCTGAGTCTCAACAGATCGAGGCGCAGCGCAATCGAGGCCAACATGGCGCAGCACCCGGTTTGCAGTCGGTTGGAACTGTCGTTGAGCAATCCGCAAAAGCACCCAAGAACAAACCGCCGTCCAATTGGGCCGGAGCCGTTAGAAAAACATCTTAACTCTGTGAGAGAACAAATTATGCAAAACCTACTGGTCACCATCGCCTTAATCGCAACCGCTGCGCAAGTGGCTTACGCACAACCTAAACCCAAAAATGCCCAAGAAACCCAAACCGCTTTAGCGCCTTGCTCAGTTACCGGGGCTACAACCGATTTGCTAATGAGCGATGACATGGCTGACTACATGCTGCACTACGGCAACGGCCAGGTACTGGGCGAAGAGGACATGGAATAACACCAACCAACACCATCACCATAACCGGGGGGCACATCATGCAACATCACAACCGACTCGATCATTTCGACCGCAACCGCTTTTACAAGCTGCTGCGCGTCGGCAAAGAAGATTTAGGCTACGACGACGAATTTTATTACGGCATCTTTTTACCCGGTCACGGCGCCGGCCTGAAAGACGGCCGTTACTCGGCAACAACCATGAGCAATACCCAGCTGTTTAAAGCCGTCGAGGCCATGAAGACCAAAGGCTTCAAGGTCAAATACAAGTCGGGGAACAGAAAATCGGGAGCCAAGAAACCCCAGCGCAAACTGGCCGACGATGCCCAGTCCCTGAAAATCCGTGCCTTGTGGCTGGAAATGCATAATCAGGGCATCGTGCGCAATCCGTCCGAAGCCAGTCTGGCGGGCTATGTTAAGCGCTTGACCGGCGTCGACGCCTTGCAATGGCTCAGCAGCAGGCAAGCGTCCGGCGTCATTGAAGCGCTGAAAAAATGGCAAGCCCGTTGCGTCAAACCTACCGCGAGCGCAGCAGAACAATGAGCGAGCTGCCCCGCCACCTGCTGCCCGGCAGTTTGCTGGAAATCGCCGAATACTGCGGCGACGACACCATGTGGCTTATCTGGAGCGCTTACGGCGGCATGCGGCTGTCGGTACCGGCCAATATGACGCCTGAGCATCCTCTGAGCCAGTTGTTGGGCTATCCTGCGGCGTGCCAGTTCAGTAAAGTATTTGGCGGGGCTGAGCCCTTGACGATCGCCAAGGCCGAAGCCGCCCGCCGGGCGGTCAGGAACGAGATGATCCGTCAGGACCATCTCGCGGGTTTTACCATGGGTAACCTGGTGCGCAAATACAAATTAACCGACCGCCAGATCAGTACGATTATTCATGCCGTCGAGCCGATGATGCTCAATATGGATTTATTCGAAATTTAGGCGATTTAAGGCCCGAAAACGAACTAGGCTACTATAACGACCTAGTAAAAGTACGTAGCAAGGTTTAAACGGGCTCATAAATCGTTTATAAACGTATTCGGGTGTCGCCCAACGACTGCATCCTGTACTATTTCATCTGACCATTGCGAGGACAGTCTCGCAATGGTCTATCCTTCCCTCAAAACACCCCTGCGAAGCCCTTCTCATTCCTCCGGACGATGATGCCCGCTAACCTGTGCTGGAAATTTATTTTCCTATCGCACAGGATTTCGAGCATGTTTAAAACCAAATACGCACTACGCAACGCCGACCCCAATCAACCAGGCGCCGGAGCTGTACCCCAGAATAATCCAGCCTCGACCACTCCCCCCGCCGCCGGAGCTCCGGCGGCGGTTGATGTGCAGGCGCAAGTCAATCAGGCATTGCAAAGCCAACAAGCGGAGTTTGCCAAGCAATTGAAAGAAGCCACTGGGCATAGCGATTTGAAATCGCTGACCGAGGCGAATCTTCTAGCGCAAGGTAAGTTGCAAGAACTGGCGGACACCCATAAGGCCGGCGAACAAAAATACAAGGGGCTGTACGAGCAAACGGCGATTAGTAACGCGCTACTGGCGGCCTCAACCCAGGCGCTCGATCCGGTCACGGTTAAAGAGCTGCTGGCCGGCCGCGGACAAGTTGATGGCAACGGCAACGTTACCATTGACGGCAAGCCGGTTGCCGAGGCAGTTAAGCAGTTATTAGCTGATAGACCGTTTCTGGCCAAGCCCGAAGGCGGCACTGGCTCGGGCGCTCCACAAAATGCCGGCGGCGGCAAGCAGCTTGCCCGAGCGGAATTCGAAAAGCTGGACGCTGCAGCTAGAGACAAATTCATTAAAGACGGCGGTAGCGTCGTTTAATCCCATCACTTACAGGTAGGCAAATACAATGGCCAATACGTTAACCAATCTTATCCCGACTATGTATGCAGCGCTGAATGTGGTTTCGCGCGAATTGGTCGGCTTTATTCCTGCGGTATCACGGAACTCCATGGTTGAGCGCGCGGCGTTAGATCAAGAGGTTTTGGTTCCGGTCGCCGGTATCGGTACATCTGCCGATAATACGCCGGGGGTTACTCCGCCCGACACCGGGGATCAAACTGTCGGTAATGTTGGCGTTAAGATTACCAAATCAAAGCATATCCCGATCCGATGGAATGGCGAGCAAACGTTGGGTATGAAAAATGCCGGCACTTTTGACGATACCCTGAAGCAACAGTTTGAACAGGCATTTCGACAACTGGCTAACGAAATCGAAACCGATCTGGCCGGCGCCTATAAATTTGCATCTCGCGCCTATGGCACAGCCGGCACCACGCCGTTCGGTACGGCGGGCGACTTGACCGACTTCGCCGGGGTGCAGCAAATTTTGGACGATAACGGAGCGCCGAAAGGCGACCGGCATTTGGTAATCGGATCGGCCGGCATGTTCAATATTCGCGGTAAGCAGTCAGGGCTATTCAAGGCTAATGAGGCCGGCACTGATGAGCTGTTGCGTAAAGGCACATTGACCGAAGTTGAGGGGCTTGCTCTGCATAATTCGGCACAAGTGCTGGCTCATGCCAAAGGCACAGGTGCAGCGTACCAAACCAATTTGCTTGCCGGTTACGCGGTCGGCGATTCTGGTATCGCTGTCGATACTGGAACCGGTACTGTGTTGGCCGGCGATGTGGTTACGTTTACCGGCGATACTGATAAGTACGTTGTCGGCACGGCGTTGTCGGCCGGATCGCTGGCGCTGAACAAGCCTGGCTTGCGTAAAGCTTTGGCCGATGATGTCGCCATGGCGCTGGGTAATAGTTACCGGGCTAATTTGGCTTTTCATCGCAATGCGATTGTTTTGGCAACACGCGCGCCTGCCTTGCCCGAAGGCGGCGACGTGGCAGTCGATACTTTCATGCTGACCGATCCAGTGACCGGTTTAACGTTTGAAATTGCGCTTTATAAGCAATTTTTGCAAAACGTTATTCATGTACGGCTTGCCTGGGGCTGGAAAGCAATCAAGTCGGAACACATTACGCTCTTATTGGGGTAGGCCATGGAGAGGAAAAGGACAGTGACCAAACTAGCCACCGATACGCTGTTATTTGCCGGCTGGCCCGATAAGACGGTTGATGCCGGGGAGCTAGGCGTTATCCAGTTTGACCAAAATGGCGGCGCGCTTGTCAGCCCAGCCCAAGCGGATTGGCTGGCCGAGCAGATCGCTGCCGGTAATCTGACGGATCCGGAAGTATCGGGCAAGCCTCTTCCGGAAATTGACGAGGCTGTTAAGACCGTCGCCATGCGTCGGGAAGCGCTCGAGGGCGGCCCCGCAACAGCCGACGTGCATCCGGATGAAGTGGAACACTGGCAGGCCCACGGCTGGGAAATTGATCCATCGGAAAGCAGCGAGGGCTAAGCGGTGCTGAATATTAGTCTTGACCTGGGCAATATCCCCTCGGTATTGGCGGCATTGGGCGATCCGCGCATGGCGCAGAAGATCGCCAATGTCGCTGCCGAGTGTTATAACGATGATGTGCATGACTGGATTGATGCCGGCAAAGGCTTTACTAACCGTACCGGCCAGTTGGAAAGCAACACCAACTGGCACGGCAACGGCGACGGGTCGGCAACTGTTTATGCTAATACCGACTATGCCGGTTTTGTCGAGGACGGCAGCGGTCCGCACGTCATTAAGCCAAAGGACGGTCGAAAAGGGTTGAGGTTTGGAGTCAGTGGCGGTGGTTATATTATTCGTCGCGGCGTCAATCATCCCGGCAGCAAGCCGCATCCGTTCTTTTTTGCCGATATCAGCCGCCGGGAAGCCCATATTCAAGACAAGGTGCTCAGTGTTCTGGCCCAGGCGGCGAATCATGGCTAACTATGCCACTTTGCTGGATGTGAGTGACCCGGCGTTGACGATTGAAGAGCGCCACCTGCTAAAAGCGGATGTGGCGGTGGATGCGGCTTTACGAGAGCGCGGCATCGATCCCGCCTTGGTGACTCTGCCACAAGCATTGCTCACTGAGCTGGCCGTTAACCACGCTTGCCGGTTTTCTTCAATTGAAGGAGCCATCGGCGAGAATTCGCCGCTGATTGCTAAGGCGCGGGAATATAAAACGACCATCGATATGCTGGAAAAATCCATCAGCCGCGAGGCGCTGGGCGTGGCGGTGGCCTCCGGTTCCGGATTCGGCAACGTTATTTTAGGACGCGGTTAAATGATTACGCCTCTGCCTAAAATGCGTACCGACATCAAAGCGTCTGCCGGATTACTGACTGCCCACTGGCAGCAGCGCTATGGCAAGGCTGGAAAACATATTATCGGCTATAAGCGCAATCAGAGCGCAAACGACTATCCGTCGATCTGTTATGTGCCGATTAAATCCAAATTGGATCAACCATACGGTGTGCATGCTGTCAGCTTGGTCATCGGCGTTCATGAGCCAGGCATTACCGATGATGTCTTCGACGGCTTTATGCAATTGGATGCCGCAGCAGAATTATTGATGCCGCGGTTGCTGGCTGGCGGAACGGACTGGAGCATAGAACACGGCTTAATTACCTTGACCGGGGATCTTGGCACTCGTCACCCCTTTTATGAGGTGGAGCTGCAATTCAACGTGATTTATTCGCCGCCGCTCGATGAAACCGGCATGGGCGATTTCGTCACTTTTCATGCCGACTATGACCTAGAACCGTTTGCCGGCTCAGTAGAGCATGAAAAATGGCTGCAGGAGCCTGCCGACCATACCACCAGCGCCCCCGATTTAACCGACACCACGACTTTACCTCAATAACTCCCTCTAAAGCCATGCCTGCTGCCTAAAGCAGGCTGCGAAACCCTTCGCATACTGCTTTCATCTCCCACTCTCTAGACTATAGCCAAGATCAAACCGCTCTGGCGGTTTGCCGATGACTTTCTGGAGATCACATATGAAATTGGGCGAACCAACCAAAATAAAGCCGAAAGCCGGCCTGAAGTTACGCAAGGAAAACGGCCAGTTTTTGGACGAAGACGGCGAAACCGTTATCGCGTCCAGCTACTGGCTGCGCCGCAAGAATGATGGCGATGTCGAAGAAGTCGCGGACGAAGACGGCCAGGAACCCGCCGCCGATCAACAAAAACAAAAAACAAAAGGTTAAGCCATGCCAGACAATATCCCCTTTTTAACCATCCCGCTCGATTGGCGGGTGCCCGGCGCTTATATCGAGATCGACCATACCAAGGCCGTGCGCGGCTTGCCGGTCATGAGCCACAAGATGCTGATCTTGGGCCAGCGTCTGAGCACAGGCACGGTCGCCGCCGGTGTATTGACCAGAGTCAGCCGCAAGGAAGACGGCGTCAATTACTTCGGTCGCGGCTCGATGCTGGCGCAACAGATTGAAGCGGCGCTGAAAGTCAACCCGTACACCGAATGCTACGCGCTGGCGCTGGATGATCTGGTGGCAGGCGTTAAGGCGACCGAGACGATTACTTTTACCGGCGAGCCGACCGAATCCGGCACCCTGTACTTATATATAGGCGGAAGGCGGTTGACGGTCGGCATTTTGGCGGCGGCCACAGTCACCGATATTGCGACTGCTGTCGCGGCGGCCATTAACGCCGATCTGGATGGCGCGGTCACGGCCACCAGCGCGATGGGCGTGGTCACTGTTACCGCCCGGCATAAAGGCATTGAAGGTAATGACATCGATTACCGCATCAACTATTACAGCGGCGAATTCCTGCCCAAAGGCTTGGCCGTGGCGTTCGCGGTCGGTACAGCCGGAACCGGCAACCCGGACGTGGCGGCGGCGATAACCGCCATGTCCACGATGAACCCATATACCATCCTGTGCGGCTGGACGGATGCCGCCAACATCGAGCTGTTGGAAAACGAGCTGCACAGCCGTTGGGGCGGCATGGATATGCGCACGGGGCATGTATTCGGCCATAAAAACGACACTTACGCCAATTTGGCCACCTATGGATCGGCACGGAACAGCGCGCACACCACGTTCAGCGGCTTGAACAAGTCGCCGACCTTGCCGTGGGTGATCTCGGCGCAGTTCGGCGCGGCCTGTGAATTCTCAGGCGCCAACGATCCGGCGGTGCCATTCCGCTCCATCCGTTTGCCTTCAGTGCTGGCCCCGGTCGAGGCCGAGCGCTTTACCGATACCGAGCGCAACCTGCTGATGCATGACGGCATCAGCACCATCATCTTCGACCAATCCGGCGCGGCGATGATCGAGCAGGTTTTGACCACTTACCAGCAAAACAGCTTCGGCATGGAGGATGTGAGCCTTTTAAAACTCAATACCAAGTGGACGGTGGACTACATGCGCTATGCGTTCCGCTTTGCGGTGCTGCGCGATTATCCACGGCACAAGCTGGCCGGCGACGACGTGCTGGGCAAGATCCAGCCAGGTCAGCCGATCGCCACGCCGAAGCTGGTAAGAAATACGCTGATCGCCACGGCGATGGAACTGGAAAAGGCCGGTCAGCTGGAAGATATCGATCAGTTCATCAAGGATCTGATTGTCGTTAGATCGACCAGCGACCAGAACCGCGTTAACGCGATCATCCCGCCCAATACCGTCAATCAGTTTGATGTGTTCGCGGCGGCTGTTCAATTCATTTTATAAGGGGGGAGTATGGGCCAAGTTACAGGGCGGGTTTTTATCACCGCTAACGGGAAACGGCTTTCGACAAAATCCGGCGCGACATTGAAGTTCGGCAATGTGAAAAGGGAGATGGTGGCCGCAGATCACGGCACAGCCGGTTATAAAGAAAGCACGGAATCGGCCGGCGTGGAATGCACCATCATTCACGACGGCAACACATCGCTGGCTGAAATACAGGCCATTGTCGCGGGTTCCGGCTCGTTCGACACCGACACCGGCAAATCGTTTGTGTTGTCCGGCATGGTTTGTCTTGAAGCGCTGTCCCTGGCGGATGGCGAGGTCAAGGTAGCGTTTGGCGCTATGGATTGCAAGGAGGTTTGATGAGCTTATTGGACAAGCTAAGATCGGGGAAATCGATCATTAAAATCGTAGCGCTGAACGATATCGAATTCGGCCTGCGTTTGTTGTCTGAAAACGATTATCTGGAAGCCGGTCTGGCGGTCATCGATTTTTTCAAGGCGCGCAAGATCGACGATATGAACTTGGCCAATTCAGACCTGTTCGAGTCCGAGAAAACTATTCAGCTGCTATTGCGGGCGCTGGTCATCCCTGGCAGCGGCGATCCGGTCACGGAATCGGTACTGCAGTTGCGCAAGTCGCTTGATCGGGAAGATAAGGCGTTTTTGATTAAGCAATACCTGGAGTTCGAGAAGGAATATTCGCCGGTGGCCGGTTACAACATGGCCGAAGCCGAATTCGAGATGCTGTTCGATACGCTAAAAAAAACGCCAGAGACAGTGAGTTTGAACGATTTAAATTCAGAAACGCTGAGAAGGCTTATCACTGCTTTGGTATTCCCGCCTTCGAGCTAACAACCGGGCAGTGGCTGTGGCTGCTGGCGATGTCGGCGGCCGAAGTGAAAGAAAGCAATTAACCATCTGGCAATAGTCACCTATGAACTCAGACCTTAAATTATTCATACGCATTAACGGCGACAAGGCTGCGGCCGACATGCGCCGTTTTACCAGCGAAGGAACTAAAGGTCTGGGCAAAATGTCAAAAGAAGCCCGGCAGTTAAGGCAGGACTTTGCCGGGTTTTCTACCGCAACCAAATTGTTCGCAGCGGCCGGCGGTCTTGAAACCATACGGCGAACCATCAACACCAACCTTAATTTTGAGCGCGACTTGCTGGAAATGAAGCAAAACGCGGGGATGACCATTCGGCAGGTAGCTGAATTGCGGCAGTTAGCAATGGGAGCAGCCACTGACAACTTGCAGCTTCCCGATGCCGTGGTTCAGGGCGAAAAAGCCTACGCACGGGCAGGCATGAAGTTCGAGGAAATAAAAGAGTCAATAGTCGAGGCAACAAGATCCGCCACAGTGATGCGATCCACGGTCGAGCAGATCGCCAACATGGACTTTGACCTGCAAAGCAAATTCAACATATCGGCCAAGGACATGAAGGCCGCGCATAACATGGCCTATTACCACGGCAACGAAGGCCGGTTTGAAACTGCCGCTATGGCGCAGTTGGCTCCGGTTTATCTGAACGCGTTAAAAGGCGTCGGCGTTTCCGGCATGAAAGGCTGGAACTTTACCGGCGCATTGACTCAATCGATTATGAAATCAGCCCCGGCGACCGAGCCGAGCCAGGTGGCAACCCTGATCCAGCAGGGCGTCGGCCATATCGCCGCCTATGCCAAAGACTTGCGCAAGGTCGGAATCAACGTTAAACAGTATGGCCCCAAAGGCCAGTTCGGCGTCGAGGGCCTGTTAAAGTTGGCCGAAGTTATGAAGGCGAAAGGGCTTAACGATATCTTTAAGCTGGAAAAAGCGGGCATCAGGGATCAGGAAGCCAAGAAATTCTGGCTGCAAATGATGAATGACTCGGGTGAGATCCGGAAACAAATGGGCGTCGCCGATCAGGCCGCCAAGGGCGATCGGATAGGTGCGGATCTGGCGGAAATAAAAACCGCCAGCTTCGGAAAAATCATGGCGTCCGAGATTCAGATCCAGAAGATGGCTTTATCAGACCCCGCGCAAAAAAGCTCGACCGTTGCCGGGAATATCGCGGGCTATGCTTCAGAGCATGTAGGCGATATCGGCAAAGGCGCGGCAGCGGCCGGAGCTCTATATTTAATGAGCAGATTCAATAACAACCGTAAAAGCCGTCTGGCCGACGAGGCGTCTTCTTTGGCAAGCGCTGCAACATCGGCATCCGTTCAAAGCGTCTTGGTGACTAACTGGCCAGCCGGCCTACTGTCGGTCGGAGAAAGAATGGGCAACGGCCCAGGCAGCAAAGCCGGAGGCACCGGCGCAACGCCCGGGAGTGTCGAGGAATCTGCTAAAGGCAGCAAGCTTGGTCGGGCCGGAAAAGCACTAGGCGCAGCCGGCGCAGTATTTTCCGGATGGGAAATGGGCCAGGCGATCGGCGGCGTCGCTAAGGAATTGATCGACTCTACAATTCAGGCGGTAACGGGGCAGGAATCCGCTACCCTGGGAACAGCCATTTATGACATGCTGCATAAATCCAAAATCGATACTGGCGGCGAACTGCACATTAAGATCGACGCGCCTTCCCCGGTCACCGTCACCTCCATGAGAACCAAAGACCCGCGTATGAATTTAAACGTGGATTCCGGTCTTACTATGTCGGGAGCTCGGTAATGGCCGATGCCGCACAAACATGGCGCGATAAGATGATGCCGGCTTCTTTCCGGGGCGTGTCGTTTAGCGTGGTTTCGACCGAAGGCCAGGTAGGCCGGCGCAATGCGTTGCATGAATACCCGCTGCGCGACCTGCCGTATGCCGAAGACCTGGGCCGAAAGGCGCGCGAGTTCACGATCGAAGGCTTCGTGATCGGCGAGAACTATATGGCCGGTCGCGACAAGCTGATCGAAGCCTTGGAGGCGTTCGGTTCCGGCGAGCTGGTGCATCCGTACCGGGACCGCATGCAGGTTGTAGTCAGTTCGCCGGCCCGCGTGTCCGAGTCTACCGCCGAGGGCGGCATGGCCCGGTTCTCGATGACCTTTTCCGAGTCCGGCGAACCCGTTAATCCTGCCCCGCGTGAAGATACCGGTGCGGCGGTCGAGGCCGCCGCCGATGAGGCCCAGGCGGAGACTGAATCGAGCTTTGCCGATTTTTTTAACGTCGAGGGCTTGCAGGACTTCGTGCCGACCGAAGCGCTGGCGACGGTTAACGAAGCGCTGGACGGCGTGATGGATGCCGCCAACGGTTTAATGGATGGTAGCCTGTTGCCGGAGTTTACCCAGCAGCTGTTCGGTATTGCCAATACCGTTTCCAGCCTGATGCGCTTTCCGGCCAATTTAGCCAGCGGCCTGTTCGGCCAGATCCGGTCATTGGCGGCGATCGCAACCAACCCATTGGGCGCCTTGTCGTCCTTGCGATCGCTGTTTAGTTTTGGCAGTAGCGCCAAGCCGGTACCGCATTCGGTACCGCCGACCGCCGCAGCGCCGACGCTGATCGCAACCCCAAGCCGGATACAACAGGCCGCCAACCAGGCTGCCGTGATCAGCCTGGTCCGGCAGGCGGCGGTCATCGAAGCGGCCAGGGCGTCGGTCAAAGTGACCCCGGCCAGCCACGACGAAGCCCTAGCGCTGCGCGATGAAATCGCGGGGCAATTGGAAACGCTGGCCGAGACTGCGCCGGACGCTGTTTATAGGGCGCTGACCCAATTGCGCGTGGCCGTCATTAAGGACATTAATGCCAGGGCGGCGGACTTGTCGCGCACAGCGCAATATCCCGTTCCGACTACCCAGCCGGTGCTGGTGGTGGCGCATTATTTATATGGCGACGTGGCGCAGGCCGACGCTATTGTCGCCCGGAACAAGATCCGCCACCCCGGCTTTGTGCCCGGCGGGCGTGCGATTGAGGTTCCGACCTTATGACCGTTGAAATCAAGGTAAATGGCGACTATTACGGCGGATGGGAGGAGGTCACGATTGAGCGCGGCATCGAGCAGATCGCCGGCACGTTCGAGTTGTCCGTGACTGATCGTTGGAATACCGCCCAAGGCCAGCAGGCCAGGCAAATCAAGGATGGCCAGTCATGCGAGGTATTGGTCAACGGCCAGACGGTGATTACCGGCTACATTGACACGGTAAAGCCCCGCTACGACAAGCAATCGCACAACATCAGCATATCCGGCCGCGACAAGACCGCCGACCTGGTGGACTGTTCCGCTATCTATAAGAGTGGGCAATGGAGCAATAAGAAGATCGAGCAAATCGCCGCCGATCTGTGCGCGCCATTCGGCATTCGGGTCATTGTGGCCGCCGATACCGGCGCAGCGCTGCCGGTGTTTGCGATACAGGAAGGCGCGAGCGTGTTCGAGGAACTGGAGCGTGCGGCCCGGATGCGGGCGCTGCTGTTGGTATCGGACGGTCTGGGCAACCTGCTGTTGACGCGCGCAGGAACCGTTAAAGCGCCTGCCGGATTAACAGAAGGCGAGAACATTTTAACGGCTGAAGGCGAATTCAGCCGGAAGGACCGGTTTAGCGATTACATCGTCAAAGGCCAGAGCAAAGGCGACGACGACAACTACGGCGAAACGGTGGCGCATCAAGTCGCCAGCGTCCTTGACGCTGGGATTACCCGGTACCGGCCGTTGATCGTGATGGCTGAAGACCAGGACGGCAACGCGACACTGCGCCAGCGCGCCGAATGGGAGCGCAATGTCCGGCGCGGACGCGGTACCCGAGCCACTATCACGGTTCAGGACTGGGGTGTGGACGGCCAACTGTGGACGCCCAACACCATCACTCGGCTGACTTCGCCGCTTTTGTCGGCCGATCTGGATGTGCTGATTGTATCCGCCAGCTATTCGCTGAACGATTCCGGCACGTTGACTACGCTGCAAGTCGCCAACCCGCATGCGTTCGACATGATCGAAGGAGTCAAGCAAACTAGGCTGGAAAAGAAGATCCGCAAGGCGCAGGGCGACGAATCCAGTATTGTCCAGCCGGAATGGGAGTGGAAGCCATGATCCGTGCTATCAATAAACTGACTGCGCCACTGGCCCGCCGCGTCAATCTGATGGTTGCGCGCGGGGTGTTGGCGCTGGTCAACGATGCCGCAAAAATGCAGGGCGTGCAGGTCAAGCTATTGTCCGGCGAGGTGCGCGATATGGAGCGTTTCCAGAATTACGGTTTGACCAGCCAGCCCCACGCCGGGGCCGAAGTGGCTGGCGTTTTTGTCGGCGGCAACCGGAACCACGGCCTGGTATTGGCGATCGATGACCGCCGCTATCGGCTTAAGGATCTGCAAGGCGGGGAAGTCGCATTGTATGACGACCTGGGCCATGTCATTAAATTGTCTCGCACTGGCATTGTGATCACCGGCGCAACGCATGACATTAATATCGTTAACTGCCCGAAGGTGATTGTCACCGGCGGCGATGTGATAGCCGATGGGATCAGTTTAAAAACACATAAGCACGGCGGTGTCTCTACAGGCTCCGGTCAAACGGATGTGCCAGTATGACCGACATAAAAACCATATTCATCGACCTTGGGCATGGTGTCGATTATGCGCTTGACGGCCTGGGCTTTGCCGAGGACGACGGGCTGGAAACCGCCGTGATTTTGAGCCTGTTTACCGATCGTCGCGCTAATGCCGACGATGCCATCCCGGACGGATCGAAAGACCGGCGCGGCTGGTGGGGCGACAGTTTTGCCGACGTTAAAGGCGATCTGATCGGGTCGAGGCTATGGCTGTTGAGCCGTGAAAAGCAGTTGGCATCAGTTCTGGTTCGCGCCCAGCAATACGCCGAGGAATCGTTGAAATGGCTGGTCGATGATAGCGTGGCGGAATCGGCTGTTGTGGTCGCCAGCAATCCACGCTCCGGCATTCTGGCGCTGGGGGTGTCGATTACCCGGTCTGGGCATCCCGTTAAACAATATAGATTCGAACAATTTTGGAGCGCATAGAAAATGGCCTTTGCTAGACCGACCTTATCCGATCTGATCGTCCGCGCGTTCGCCGACATTCAGTCGCGCTTGCCGGACAGCGATGCAACCTTGCGCCGCTCTAATCTCAATGTATTGTCAAGGGTACATTCGGCGGCGGTTCACGGCTTGTACGGGTTTATCCAATGGCTGGCCGTACAGATCATCTTCGATACGGCCGAAGCCGAATATTTGGAACGCTGGGCGTCAATCTGGAAGGTTTACCGCTTGCCTTCCAGCTTTGCTACCGGCACCGTGACGTTGACCGGCACCAATGGCGCCACCATTCCCGCATTGACCGAGCTGCAACGCGCTGATGGTGCTTTATATACGGTCGATGCCGATGTCGATATCGCGGCGGGCACCGCTGTTGTTTCAGTGACTGCCGTCGATGCGGGGCAGGCCGGCAATGCCGCGACTGGTTACGCCTTGACGCTGACTACGCCTATTGATGGCGTCGTTTCAAAAGGGACGGCCGGCGCTCTGTCCGGCGGCGCTGACGCGGAAACAGATGACGCTTTGAGGGCGCGATTTATCGCCCGCATCCAGCAGCCGCCGCATGGCGGAGCCAAACACGACTATGAAGCCTGGGCGCTGGAAGTTGCCGGAGTCACTCGCGCTTGGGTTTATCCGCAAGAATCAGGCATTGGTACAGTGACAGTGCGCTTTGTGCGCGACAACGACGCCAGCTTAATTCCTGACGCTGGAGAAGTCGCTACGGTTCAGGCTTATATTGACGAGCGCAGGCCCGTCACTGCCAAAGGCTCTTACGTGGTCGCCCCTATCGCTGCGCCGTTGGCTTTTAGCATTGGCGTCACTCCCAATACGGCGGCTGTTAAGGCGGCCGTGACCGCAGAATTAACCGACCTGATCAGCCGCGAGTCAGAGCCTGGCGGAACGCTGCTTTTATCGCATATCCGCGCGGCCATTAGCGCGGCCGCTGGCGAAACTAATTACAACATGACCGCGCCTGCCGCCGATGTGACCCACGCCACTGGTTATATGGCCACGCTGGGAGCGATTACATGGCTATGACCGCCGCCGACTATCTGGCCCAGCTGAAGACATTAATGCCACGCGGCAGCGCCTGGGCAATAACGCAAACCAGTAAGTTATCGATGTTGCTGCTGGCCTGGGCCGATGAATTCGCCAGGGTCGATCTACGCTGCGAGGATCTGGTTAACGAGGTCGATCCTCGCACTACCATAGAGCTGCTGGCTGACTGGGAGCGCGTCGCCGGTCTTCCAGATCCCTGCGTCACTATCGACCAGACGGCCGCACAGCGCCAGGCCGCTTTGGAGTCAAAACTGACCATGATCGGCGGCCAGAGCAGGGCCTATTTTATCGGCATCGCCGAAACAATGGGCTATCCCGGTGCGACCATCGACGAGTATTTTCCGATGACCTGCAACGATACCTGCAACGATTCGCTTTACAGCGAGGACGATATTTTCGTCTGGACGCTGAATCTGCCATTTTCTACGGGCGGGGTGTTCGTGATGGACTGCAACAGCGACTGCAATGCCGCGCTGCAAAGCTGGGGTGATGAAGCGCTCGAATGCCGGATAAACAAGTACGAGCCGGCTCATACAACAGCAATATTTGCTTACCAATAAGGGGTAATAATGAAACGGATAGACACATCTACCAAGTCAGTCGATTTATTCGGTGCAGGGAAACACGGTTATAAAGACGGCGATAAGGCATCAGGTATCACTCCGACGCAGTTAAATGCATCATCGCTGAATGCTATTCAGGAAGAGATCGCGTCGGTCATTGAGGCGGCCGGGATCGCGTTGGATGGTGAAGTCTACGATCAGCTCGCCAAGGCTATACAGAGCGGAAAGTTGATGACCGCTGAAAATACAGGCACCGCCAATGCCTTGGTTGGTGTATTTACGCCAGCCGCCACGGCGTTAACCGATGGCATGACACTGTTTGTCCGCCCAGCAGCAGCAAATACCTCAGCAACTCCTACATTTACACCTGCCAACGGTGTTATTGCAGCAAAAACCATCGTCAAAGGCAATGGTCTGGCGCTTGTTGCAGGCGATATTGCCGGTGCAGGGCATTGGCTAGAACTGAAATATGATTTGACTCTTGATAAATGGGAGCTGCAAAACCCAGCAACTCCTATTCAGCCTATGAGGTCTATTTTCGAGACTGTTAGCGTGGGCCGTACGTTGACTGCTAACGACTTGGGCAAATCCCTTATAGGGGCATCAGCAACCCCGTTCACTTTAATTTTGCCTTTATTGTCGGCCACTAAGGCGGGACAGCGCATTCAATTTACCAATATGAACGTTGGGGCGATGACGGTTCAACGCCAAGGTTCTGACGTGATTAACGTGCCTACGTCGTTAACGTCATTTGTTTTGCAGACGGGTGACAGGATGACACTCGAAGCCGATGCCTCCGGTTCATATTGGTATGTCGTAAGCATTAGCCCGACAGCAGGTCAGACATGGCAAGACGTTACTGCCAGTCGTCTTGCTGCTACAACTTACACGAATTCGACAGGTCAGCCAATCATCGTAGCAGCTAACATCGTCAGCTCAACATCGACAGCAGGTTCTATATCAATAACCTTTAGCGTCAACGGTGCTGCTCAACCTGCAGCAATGGGCTATAGCGCAGGTGTAGGATATAAGTTGAAGGATTCGATCACGGTCCCGACAGGCTCAACGTACTCGCTGGCAATCGCGGGCTCGGTCGGCGCAACGCTCAGCAGCTGGTTTGAACTCAGACAATAGGAATAGTGATGAAATTATTTAAAGATAAAGATGGTCAAGTGTTTGCGTTTGAGGATGACGGTTCGCAAGATGATTATATATCGCCAGAGTTGATACCGATATCCGAAGAAGAGGCCAATGCGCTTCGCTTCCCAAAGCCGCCCATTACTCAATTAAAGGCGGATGCTCTTAAGCAAATAGACGGTGATGTTGATGATATATACAGGGACGTCATCGGTAATCGCGAATCAGAATATGCTTTGGCAGAAGCAGAGGCAAAAGCCTTCGCTGCGGCTGGCTATCCTGATTCCAATGTGCCTGCATCAGTTCAAGCTTGGGCCGCAGCGAAGAATAAAACAGCGACATGGGCAGCTGACGATATTATTGCGACGGCAGATAGTTGGCGAACTGTTCAAGCAAATTTGAGAACTAAGCGGCTGGCCATGAAAGAAGCCGTGCGATCTGCTGTTGATCAGGCTGGTGTGGATGCAGCTTTGGCTGAATGGGGTGCTTATGTTGTCACAACGCGCACTACTCTTGGCATATAAACGATGGCCAGCACTATTCGCGTAATTTTCACCAAGCGGAAATGGAATCCGGGATCTTGGTTGATTCGATGGGCTCTGCCACGCAGTCGTTTTTCCCTGGCTCTGTCATCCCATGCATTGATCAAAGACGGCGAGTACTTCATTGAAGCGAACATGTTGCATGGGGTTCGACGGTCTAAAGATGCGCTAAGCGGACTAACCATCGTTAAGATCGTCGATTATTTAGTTTCCGATGCTGAATCCGGGCTTACCTGGGCGCGCGGTCAAGTTGGCAAAAAATATGATTGGCCAGGTGCTTTTGGGCTTGCTCTTAATCCAGATCGAGATTGGCAAGAGCCTGATTCTTGGTTTTGCTATGAGCTGGCTGCTGCAACGATTGTGAATGCTGGGCGTGATGCTTTTGCTTCAAAAGGACATATTACCGAAGCAACGCTGTTTTCGATTAAGCCGTAATCGCGGATATAAAGTTTAAATAACGCAATTCATTTGCGTATTGTGCAATACTAGGATTACGCTAAATATCGCGCAAAACTTCTCCAAATATCGCGCCGCGCTTCATTAT
>Ga0208628_1000492_pt1 | contig 19120 bp, 16 predicted proteins | sample LakWasMet16_LOW5_2_FD_183864 | JGI IMG/M metagenome (GOLD analysis project Ga0208628, IMG submission 183864) | Freshwater sediment methanotrophic microbial communities from Lake Washington under simulated oxygen tension - Sediment Metagenome... | ecosystem: Environmental > Aquatic > Freshwater >... | reverse complement strand
CATGGGCATCTGACATAGATCGCTATCTTATCCCGTAATGCAGCAATTCATGACTGGTTCCATCCTGATGAGCAAGGGGATAGACTCAGCACAGATTGTTTGTGACGGTGTATCGCCGGTCTTCATTCGGCGGTGCGTAATGCAACATCATCGCGGTTCGGAGGGATCAGCTCTTTATGCAACCCACAGATATTCGTGACCCGGCGTATTTTTTAAAAGTTGTTGATTGCCAATTGGCCTGCCCGGCGCATACGCCGGTTCCCGAATACATACGAATGATTGCAGCGGGCCGTTACGACGATGCCTATATGCTGAACTGGGAATCGAATGTCTTTCCCGGAATTCTGGGAAGAACCTGCGACCGACCTTGCGAACCTGCCTGCCGTCGCGGTCGAGTCGAAGAGAACAACGGCGAGAAACCGGAACCGGTAGCCATCTGCCGACTCAAGCGAGTCACCGCCGATTTCAAGAACGATATTCGCCATCGCTTGCCGAAAGTCGCAAAACCAAACGGCAAGCGTATTGCCTGTGTGGGCGCAGGGCCGGCATCGCTCACTGTGGCAAGAGATTTGGCGCCGCTGGGTTATCACGTCACTGTGTTTGACAGTGATCCGAAAGCCGGCGGTTTCATGCGCACGCAGGTGCCGCGTTTCCGTTTGCCGGAAGCTGTTATTGATGAAGAAACGGGTTACATCCTGGATTTGGGCGTGGAATTTCACGGCGGAAAAAAAATCGAATCACTGAAAGCCTTGCTGGCAGAAAACTATGATGCCGTGTTCGTTGGTTGCGGTGCGCCGCGCGGACGCGATCTTGATCTGCCGGGCCGCTGGGAAGCGAAAGAGAATATCCATATCGGCATCGACTGGCTGTCGTCGGTGTCGTTCGGCCATATCTCGAAAATCGGCAGACGCGTCATCGTATTGGGTGGTGGCAATACCGCTATGGATTGCTGTCGCTCTTCACGCCGTCTTGGTGGCGATGAAGTGAAAGTGATCGTGCGTTCGGGCTTCGATGAAATGAAAGCCTCGCCATGGGAAAAGGAAGACGCGATCCACGAAGGCATTCCGATTCTCAATTACATGGTGCCGAAAAGTTTCGAGCATCGTGACGGCAAGTTGATCGGCATGATGTTCGAGAAAGTGAAGGCAGTGATTGATGCAAAAGGCAAACGCAGCCTGATGCCGACTGGCGAGCCGGATGAATTGGTCGAATGCGATGACGTGCTGATTGCGGTTGGTCAGGAAAATGTATTTCCGTGGATTGAACGCGATATCGGTATCGCGTTCGACGAGTGGGGTATGCCGGTAGTGGATACGCATACCTTCCAGTCCAGTTTGCCGAAAGTGTTTTTTGGTGGCGATGCCGCCTTCGGTCCGAAAAATATCATCTGGGCGGTGGCGCATGGCCATGAAGCGGCGATCTCGATCGATAAATTATTGAATGGTGAAAGTGTTGTCCTGCGTCCACCGGCGATGATGAATCTGGTATCGCAGAAAATGGGTATCCATGAATGGAGTTACGACAACGAAATTTCGCCGGACGAACGATTCAAGGTGCCGCACGAGAAAGCCGAAAAAGCCTTGAAGAGCATCAGTATTGAAGTGGAGCTGGGTTTTGATCTGAAGCTCGCCTTCAAGGAAGCCGAGCGTTGCCTGAACTGCGATGTGCAAACGGTATTCGCAAAAGATGCCTGCATCGAATGCGATGCCTGCATGGATATATGTCCGATGGATTGCATCAGCTTCACTCAGAATGACGAAGAGGCCGAGCTTCGCAAGCATCTGACAGCTCCGGCAGTGAATTTATCGCAGGATTTGTATGTGTCGGGACCTTTGAAAACGGGGCGCGTGATGGTGAAAGACGAAGACGTTTGCCTGCATTGCAGCCTGTGCGCGGAACGTTGCCCGACTGGCGCCTGGGATATGCAGAAATCGGTATTGGATCTGACGCGTGCTGGCCCCGGTTGCCGCAGTAAAACAAGGCAGGCCGCCTGATGACAATGACGATGAATAAACCTATCGAAGCTGTAAACGACTTTGTCGTGAAGTTTGCCAATGTGAATGGTTCGGGTTCGGCATCGGCCAATGAACTGTTTGCAAAATCAATTTTGCGAATGGGCGTGCCGGTGAGCCCGCGCAATATTTTCCCTTCGAATATCCAGGGTTTGCCAACCTGGTATGAAGTGCGGGTGACTGAAGCAGGCCATCTGGGAAGACGTGGCGGCGTGGATTTGATGGTTGCGATGAATCCACAAACCTGGGTCGCCGATTTGAAGGAAATCGAACCGGGTGGTTATCTGTTCTACGACAATAGCAAACCCATTCCGGCCTCGCGTTTTCGTGATGATATCCATGTTATCGGCGTGCCGCTGACCGAAATCTGCAACGCGGCCTATACCGATCCGCGCCAGCGCCAGTTGTTCAAGAATATCGTTTACGTCGGTGCACTTTCGGTGTTGCTGGATATGGAATGCGCGGTGATCGAAAAGCTGATCGCCGAACAATACAAAAGCAAGCCGAAATTGCTGGACTCGAACGTGCAGGCTTTGCATATGGGGCGCGAGTACGTTCAAAAGCATTTATCGCATCCGATCGGCTTGCGGGTTCAGCGTGCAGATAAAGTGGGTAACCGGATTTTCATGGAAGGCAATAACGCCGCGGCGCTCGGTGCCGTTTACGGTGGTGCCACGGTTTGCGCCTGGTATCCGATTACACCGTCATCATCGTGCGCGGAAGCTTTCCAAAGTTATTGCATGAAGTATCGGGTCGATGCCGAGACCGGCAAGAATATGTACGCGATCGTGCAGGCCGAAGATGAAATCGCATCGATTGGCATGGTGGTCGGTGCAGGCTGGAATGGTGCACGTGCATTTACGACAACCTCGGGCCCGGGTATTTCATTGATGACCGAATTTATCGGGCTGGCCTATATGGCCGAGATTCCTGTGACGATTATCAATGTGCAACGCGGCGGACCATCGACCGGTATGCCGACGCGAACACAACAGGCCGATATTCTCTCCTGTGCCTATGCCTCGCACGGCGATACCAAGCATGTGCTGTTATTTCCGGAAGACCCGAAAGAGTGTTTCGAGCATGCAGCAGCGGCGTTGGATCTGGCAGACAGATTGCAAACCCCGATCTTCGTGATGAGCGATCTGGATATCGGCATGAACCAACGACTGTGCGAACCACTGCAGTGGGATGAGAGCCGCGGATTTGATCGCGGTAAAGTCATGACTGCCGAAGAGCTGGAGTCTGGCAAGGAATTTGGCCGTTATCTCGATGTGGATGGTGACGGCATTCCATACCGGACTTATCCGGGCACGCATCCGAGCAAGGGCAGTTTCTTTACCCGTGGTACGACGAAAAATGCCTATGCCGGTTATTCTGAGCAGGGGCCGGATTATTTGTACAACGTGCACCGGCTTCTGAAAAAATTCGATTCCGCCAAAGCGATGGTGCCGCAGCCGGTGGTCAAGAAAGCAAAACAGACAACGCAATTCGCCGCGATTTATTTCGGGTCGACCAGCCCGGCGATGGCGGAAGCCATCGAAGTGTTGCAAGGCGAGCACACGCATCTCGATACCTTGCGCTTGCGGGCATTTCCGTTCCCGGATTCAGTCGCTGAATTCATTGCCGAGCATCAAACCGTATTTATCGTCGAACAAAATCGCGATGCGCAAATTCGCAGCCTGTTAATCAACGAGTTCGGTATCGATCCGGCCAAGCTGGTGCCGATCTTGCATTACGACGGCACGCCGATCACCGCGCGTTTTATTGGCCGTGCGATCAGTACTGCCATCAATGCAACAAATCTCGCCACGCCGCAAACCTACAAGGTGGCTACGCCATGACCTATCTTGCCAAACCAAAACTGCACCATCCCTCGCTGACCGAGAACAAGGCTTGCCACACTCGCCGCGATTACGAAGGTCGAATCTCCACACTGTGTGCCGGTTGCGGCCATGATTCGATTTCGGCCGCCATCATCCAGGCGTGCTGGGAAATGGATGTCGAACCGCATCGTGTTGCAAAACTTTCCGGCATTGGTTGCAGTTCGAAAACACCGGATTATTTTCTCGGTAATTCGCATGGCTTCAATACCGTGCATGGCCGCATGCCGTCGGTACTGACCGGTGCGAATCTGGCGAATCGCGAATTGCTTTATCTGGGCGTATCCGGCGATGGCGACTCGGCCTCGATCGGCATTGGCCAATTCGTGCATGTGATGCGGCGCGGCGTGAACATGGTGTACATCGTCGAGAACAATGGCGTGTATGGCTTGACCAAAGGCCAGTTCTCGGCAACTGCAGACCAGGGTTCGACTTCCAAGAAAGGTGTGGTGAATGCCGACAGCCCGATTGATATGGTCAGCCTGGCATTGCAGCTTGGAGCTACTTTCGTCGCCCGCAGTTTTTCCGGCGACAAGAAACAATTGGTGCCTTTGATCAAGGCAGCGATTGCACACAAGGGCGCCGCTTTTCTGGATGTGATCAGTCCCTGCGTCGCCTTCAACAATCATCCCGGCAGCACGAAGAGCTACGATTATGTTCGCGAGCACAACGAAGCGGTGAACCGGATTGACGTAATCGAGACGAAGCAGGAAATCGTCGTTGATTTCGCCGAAGGCGAAGTGGTCGAAGTCGAACAACACGATGGCTCGGTCTTGCGACTGCGAAAACTGAAAGTCGATTACGATGCGACCAACCGAATTTCAGCGATGAATTACGTGCAGCAACATCACGCCAAGGGTGAAGTGGTGACCGGCTTGCTTTATGTCGATAACGAAGCGGGGGATATGCACGAGCATATCAATACGACAGAGACCGCCTTCAATAAATTGACCAGCAAGCAGCTCTGCCCCGGCGCCAGTGTGCTGGACAAGATCAATGCGTCATTGAGGTAAACGGACTTCTCGTAGGAGGGCCCTTGGGCCCGACCGGGTGATATACGAACGGTCGGGCCCAAGGGCCCTCCTACGAGTTATCAACGCGTAGTTTGAATCGAACCCAGATCGCTCATCGTCAAGATGCTCGATGCTTTTGAGTTCTGCCTCGAGGCTGCGAGACTGTCCTTGCGACGGCAATCGATAAATGGCGAACGCGCCAGCCAGTTGGTATCGGGATAATAGGCGAAAATCATCTGGCCATTTTTCAGGCTGTCGATCACGGCCTGTGCCACTTCCGGACGAACTGCGGGACAACCCCAGCTGCGTCCGAGACGGCCTTGTACTTTGGCCGCTGCAGGATTCACGTATGGAGCGCCGTGCATGACAATCGCACGCGCCATCGCGGCATCGTTCGTGCCGGGTTCCAGGCCTTCCATCTTGAGCGAATAACCGTTCTTGCCATTATAGGTGCTGGTCGTTTTGAACAAGCCCAGACTGGTTTGATGGCTGCCGTCGCGATTTGAAAAATCGCGGGCGAAATTTTCACCGGTGCCCTGGCCGTGCGCCACATATTCGGCGAACAATAATTTGCGGGCTTCGATATCGAACACCCAGAGGCGGCGCTCGGTCGAAGGCAGTGAGTAATCGATTACCGCCAAGCGCGGTGAAAGCGATTCCGACAGATGTTTGGCGGCACAATCACGTGCTTCAAGTGCAAGATTCAATACGCGCGGATTTATCTCGGGCGCCAAACGCGACAGCATGCCTTGCGTCGTCTCGGCAAATGATTGCGAAGACAGCAGGAACAGGCTTGCGAAGATGAACGAACTTGTGCGCATAAGTACTTATCGGATAAACAAAATTTGTCCGACTATACGTATGCGACCGTTAAAAAATCATTTAGTGGAACCTGAATTCTCTTCGATCCAGGGTGGCAGTTCTTCATCTGCGGGTTCACCCGCTGTGATCACCGTCACATCTTTGCCGGTCGTGCGTGGCAATACTTGTGCATCAGTCAATACGAGTGTGGTGCCGGGGGTGAGAATGTCGTAGACCGATCGGGCAAAATCCACCGGCACTGCAATACGCTTAACGGCTTCAGGATCAAGCGTTCCGGGGCCTTTCAGCTTTTCGGCGCTGGGTGCGTAGCCCGGCATTGGAATGCTCATCCAGTTTTTGGCTTTTTTGTCGGGCACCAATTTGCTCGGTTCCTTCCGTTCACCTTCCATCAGGACGTAAGCCTGGGTGCCGAACGGTTCTTTACCCACGATGCCGACCTTGGAGCGCCCTATTTCGATGCCATTGCGCATAACGATGGCACGTTGATCGGTCGTGCTGATCAGAATGGAGACGGGGCCGGTCGCCGATTTTTCCGGTTCCCAGTGGTAATTCTCGAACCAAGACAGTCGCGGAGCTACCGGCGCCTTGTCGGACGAAGCGAAAGCTACTGGTGCAAATACACTTGGGTGTGCAACGTTCGGTATCGATGTTGTTTCATCGGCGACGACGACGGTCATGCCGAAATCGGTGGTATCAAACAGGACCTTGGCAAATTCATACGGCAATCGTACGCAGCCATGCGAGGCAGGGTAGCCGGGCAATTTCCCTGCGTGCAAGGCAACGCCATCCCAGGTAAGTCTTTGCATGAAGGGCATCGGCGCATCGTTGTAGAGGCTGGATCGGTGATCCTTGTTTTTTTGCAGGATGGTGAATACGCCGGTCGGCGTTTCCTTGCCTTTTTTGCCGGTGCTCACCGTACTTACGGCAATCAGCAAGCCATTGCGATAAAGGTAGGCACGTTGTTCGGTAATGCTGATCACCATGACCAGCGGGCCTTCGGGCACCACTTCCGGCATCCAGATGAATTGGCCGGGTTTCAGTTCGGAAAGTGGCGTGTCGGCGGGAACCGAGGCGGTCGTGGCTTGTGCAAGGGCAAGCGATGGCAAGGAAATCAGCAAGCTGACGATTAAAGTTAAAAAACTACGATGAAACATTTACTCGATACCCCTGCAGAAACTGCCGCTAGATTAAAGCAAAAGCTGGTTTTTACCAGCGATTGGACTACTGTATTAACGGGGAAACCGACAGGAGAGGGACAATGCACGATCTTCCACAATTATGGTTGCCAATTTTATTGACGGCGGTGTTCGTTTTTATTGCGAGCAGCCTGATACACATGGTGTTCAAATGGCATAACAGCGATTACGGTAAATTGGCGAACGAGGACGAGGTGCGTGCTGCCGTACGCGCCGGCAATCCTGGGCCGGGCCAATACGTATTTCCGCAATGCACCGACATGAAACAGATGCAGGAAGAGGCGACGATGAAAAAATTCATCGAAGGCCCGATCGGATTTTTGACCATACGGAAAAGCGGTCCACCGACTATGGGCCCCGCGTTATTGATGTGGTTTGTTTTCACAGTCTTGATTGCCGCGTTCGCAGCCTTGATCGTCGTTCAGGGCTTGGGGCTGCAAGCAAACCCTCGCATGGCGGGGCATATGATTGGTCTGATCAGCTTGCTGGCCTATTGTGGCGGCAGCATGCAGTCCGCGATATGGATGGGAAAACCCTGGAGCAGTGTTGCGAAAGATGTGCTTGACGGGTTCATCTACTCGACGATTAGCGCGCTGACCTTCATGTATTTCTGGCCATGAAATCAGGCATGGGCAAGGCAGGCCATATTGTCTTGCCCATCCGAACCGAATCGGGTCTTTGCCAGTTCACAAATCGTAACAATGGCGATGTGGAGATTCCTGTTGCAAGCCTCCGGCACAGGCTACTATTGCCCTATGCGCTTAATCCTTAAGCATTTTTTATGCTATGTCGCGATCATGCTTGGCGGCGTGACGCAGGGGTACGCACTTGAATTGGGACCTTCCGAAGATGCGAATTTTGAAATCGTCGGAGACAGAAGCAGCATTTACGATGGCGTGGTAACGACGCTTGCGCAGGATGTCTCGGGCTTCATCTGGATTGGCACCCCCAATGGCCTGATTCGTTTTGACGGTTACCAGTTTCGCCGTTATGCATACGATCCTTCCGACCCACATTCCATCGGCGGCAATTTCATCCGGGCATTGCTGGTCGCCAGCGATGGAAAACTATGGATTGGCACCGACGCAGACGGCGTTTCCGTGTTTGATCCAGCGACCGGACATTTCAGGCATTTCAGCAATAATCCCGATGACCCGGGTTCACTCCAGTCGGGCAGTATTCGTTCTTTGGCGGAAGGTCTTGATAAGGAAATCTGGCTTGGCAGCACCGGTGGCGGCCTAAGCCGTTTTAAGGAAGATAGCGGAAAATTTCTGCGCTTCGACAAACATAACGGCGAATCGGGTGCGCCGAACGATGCCAGAATTTCTTCCCTGCATGTGGATGCACGCGGTGATCTTTGGGTAGGTACGTGGAATGGTCTCGACCGGCTAAGGCGAGGCAGCAATACCTTCGAGCCGATTTACTCGGATGCCGAAAGTAGCGATAGTTTGTCTGGCAAAAGTATCAGAACCACGTTTAGCTCGAAGGATGGCCATCTGTGGGTTGGCACGAACGATGGCGAAGTCATCGTCATGAATCCGGCGGCGGGCATTGGTTCGAATATCGTGCTGTCCAGACAAATGGTCGGCGGCACGATACTGGCAATCTCCCAGCCGAGTGCCGATCGAATCTGGGTGGGTCATACCAGTGGCATCGATGTTTTCGATCGCAGCGGAATGAAGCTGATAAAAAAGTTTCGTAACGACCCCACCAATCCCGATAGCGTCACCGCAAGCGAAATCCGCGCCTTCCTGATCGATCGTGCCGGCGGTTTATGGGTAGGCAGTTTTGGCGGCGGCGTGCAACGCGTCAACATGAATAACGACGGCTTTCGCGTGGTACGGCAAGAACGCGATGCAAGCAATGCCGTCAATGTGCTGAGCGTCACCAGCGTGCTCGAGTTATCGAATGGGCAGTTATGGCTGGGTACCGCGGCCAATGGTGTTTCAATCCTCGACGCGTCCTTGAAACCCGTCGCCACGCTGCATCAGAAAGTCGATGGCGCAAGCATGAGCGACGATATGGTGACCGGCTTGGCCCAGACTACGAACGGAACAGTTTGGGTGGGAACGGAAAGGAATTTGTTTCGTTACAGCGGCCCCGCAATCGGACTGCATCGCGACAACGCCAGCGATGGTTTGCAAGGTGCAGCCGTGCGCCGTTTGCTGGCAGGCAGGCAAGGTGAATTGTGGATTGGCAGCACCGATGGATTATTCGTTCTTGAATCCAATGCACTTGCGATTTCACGTTTGACCGACACCAGGAACAAGCCCGTGACGGGATCGGTAAACGCGATCGCCGAAACCGCCGACGGTGGCATGTGGGTCGGCACCAATTCGGGTTTGTACCATCGCGCCAATAATTCCCGCCAATTGATTCCGGTCGAATTCGAAAAGGGACATGCACTGTCGCATTTATCCGTTGTCGGCCTGCTGGTGGATTCGAAGCAGGGCTTATGGGTGGACACGCCGCATGGTCTGCATCGCATGCTGCGCTGGAACGGGAAGCAGGCGGCATTCGAGTCGATCAGTGCCAAGCACAAGATCGCCGGCGGTCCCTATGGTGCGAATTTACTGGAAGATGCGAAAGGCAGAATCTGGACGCATAAATTCGTTTACGATCCAGCGAAAAACCTGGTTTATGAATTGAATCGCGCCGACGGTATTTTCTTCGGCACTGGCTGGTTCCGTTCCTATGCAAAGACACGGGACGGAAAATTCCTGTACGGCGGCAATCAAGGGCTGTTGATCATCGATCCGGCACAATTCCGGCCTTGGGCGTATGCACCACCGATCGTCGCCACCGAACTCAGGATAAATGGCGAAAGGCAGATACTTTCCGATCTGGTATTGCAAGGCATCAAGCTGTCGCCTCAGCAACGCAGTTTCAGTCTCGAATTTTCCGCGCTCGATTACACATCGCCCGGATTGAATCACTACGCATTCCAACTGGTAGGGCAGGACAAAGACTGGATCGAAACTGACGCCAATTTGCGGGTCGCCAGTTATGGAAATTTATGGCCCGGCGACTATCGCCTGAAAATTCGCGGAAGCAACCGCAATGGTGTCTGGAGCGAGCAGATTCTCGAGATACCGGTTCAGGTGCTGCCGGCCTGGTGGCAAACCTGGTGGTTCTATTTGATTTGCACGGTATTGGCGATCACCGCAATCATCGTGTTGGTCCATGCGCGCACTACCTATCTGCGCAGCAAGCGCATAGAGCTGGAAGAGAAAGTGCTGCAGCGGACCAACGAACTGGAAGTGATGACGCATGCATTGGCAGACAAGTCACGTGCATTGGAAGAAGCGAGTCTGGCGGATCCGTTGACCGGATTGCGTAATCGCCGTTTCTTCGATCAGCATATCCAGGCCGATATTGAAAACTGTTTCCGTGCCTACGATGCGAGTCGCGACAACAATACATCGCTGGATGACATCAAGGGCCTGGTCTTCTTCCTCATTGATATAGACAACTTCAAACAGGTTAACGATATCCAGGGTCATGCGGCCGGCGATGCGGTGTTGGTGGAAGTCTCGCAACGGCTGCGACAGGTATTCAGGGAAGGCGATTACCTGATCCGCTGGGGCGGAGAAGAGTTCCTGATCATTACCCGTTCAACCGCCCGCGAAGATGCCTATACGCTGGCGGAGCGCGTGCGCTCGCGTATCGTCGATGATGATTTTGATCTGGGCGATGGCGTTACCCTGAAAAAATCCTGCTCGATCGGTTTCGCCTGTTTCCCGTTCATTCCGCAAGCTCCGCGTGCGCTGGGCTGGCATGACATCGTCGAAATTGCCGACATCGCGTTATATGCCGCGAAGCGCGCCGGCAGGAATGGCTGGGTCGGATTATCGGCTACGCCGAGCTGCAGGCCGGAAAAAATACTTGAGCACATCAAGCACGACATCCTCGATTTGATCGATAAAAAAGAATTGCAGGTGATATCGAATATGGACATCAAGACGGTTACCCATGCCTGGGTGCATGCCGCATCCGCATTGCATCGCGAAGAAATTTTCAGACCGGCAAACAGCTAGGCCGATCCGCAACATAATCCCGGGAGTGGAATGATGGAACTCAACGGCTACCTCAAGATGATGGTTGATCGTCAGGCTTCCGATATGTTTTTCAGTCCGGGCGCTCCGCCCAATATAAAGATTGAAGGTCTGGTTCGACATATTGGTGCAAAAGAGTTGAGTGTCGCCGAAGTAGCCGCGATGGCCGCTTCGGTGATGAATGAACGGCAGAAATCGGAATTCGAGGAAAACTGGGAAATGAATCTTTCCTGGGCGATAGAGGATATCGGTCGCTTCCGGATCAATATTTATCGTCAGCGCGGTGAGACAGCCATGGCTGTGAGATACGTCAGTAATCTGATACCCAGTCTGGAACAGTTGAATTTACCGACAATCCTGAAGGATCTGGTCATGTTGCCGCGCGGCTTGATACTTTGCGTCGGCTCCACCGGCTCGGGAAAATCGACAACGCTTGCATCGATGATCGACTACCGTAATCAGGAGCGCACAGGTCATATTCTGACCGTCGAAGAACCGATCGAATACATGCACAGCCACAAGCGTTCGGTGGTGGATCAGCGCGAAATCGGTTTTGATACCAAGAGTTACGCCAACGCGCTGAAAAACGCGATGCGCGAAGCGCCGGACGTAATCATGATCGGTGAAATCCGGGATATAAACACCATGCAGCAGGCAATCGCCTATGCGGAAACCGGTCATTTGTGTTTGTCGACGTTGCATGCCAACAATGCCAACCAGACGCTGGACCGAATTATCAATTTCTATCCCGAGACCGCACGCCAGCAAGTGCTAACGGATTTGTCGCTTAATTTGAAGGCTGTTGTTTCGCAGCGCTTGTTGAAAAGTACCGATCCACAAGCAAAGCGGATTCCTGCGGTGGAGATATTGCTGACTTCGCCTTTCGTCGCCGACATGATTGCCAAGGGTGAAATTTCGGCAATCAAGGAATCGATGAAACACAGCACAGATTTGGGAATGCAGACTTTTGATGAAGCGCTATTCAGGCTTTATGTATCGAAGAAGATCAGTTACCAGGACGCCATCGATGTGGCTGATTCGCGGACCGATCTTGCATTGCGAATCAGGCTGGAAGGCATGACGCCCGAATCTGCACAGGGTGACGAACTGCAAATGCAGGATGAGGTGGAGCCGCCATCGCGGGATAACTGACCGGAAATACGCGATCAGCTTTCCTGGGCAACTACATGGATCTCGTGGTCTTCGATTTGCACGATATTGCCGGCGACTATCTTGCAGGTTTTGCGAAGCTCTGTTTCGCCGTTCACGCTGACTATGCCGCTGGCAACAATCGCCTTGCCCATGCCGCCGCTGCCGCAGAGGCCGACCAGTTTCAGTAACTGGTTCAATTCGACATAGTCGTGTTCAAGCGTAAATTCGATGATTTTCATTTGTCCATTGTAACGCAATCGGGCTGCCGGGAAATTTCATTCCGGCAACCCGTTGCAATCAGCAGTTAGTGCAAGGCTTATACGCTTTCAAATTCTGCAATTTCTTCCAGAAACTTCTGTGCATTGTTTAAACTTTTGCCGGCCGACATGCGTTCCATCTTTCTCGAAAGGTCAGGGCGTTGTGAGGCCCAGGCCATGAAGCCGATAGTTGCCAGCAGGCCGGTGAACCCAATGATCCACCAACTGAGAATCATCATTGGCGGGCCTTTAGCATAGATGTCAAAACCAAAGGCCCAGGCAAAAAAGACCATGGTCAAGGGGATCCACAACAGCCACCAGACCAGTCCCAATATCGTGCCGCACTGAACATAAAGCTTGCGAACGCGGCCCAGTTGCTTCTGGATTTCAAGCACCGGTGCCGAGTAGTCAACGCGGCTCATCGTGCCTTGCATCACGGCACCAAAAATAATAAGCAGTACGCCATAGATGTGAAGCGACAAGCCTGCATAGAAAAGATGCGGGATATTGCTGGTCGCATTCCAAAAACCGGCTGCAAGCAGTGCCATCACAGCGCCGGCAACCATCTGGAAACCCTGTCCCCAGATCAGCGGGCGCAGCTTGCCGGATGCCTTGCTGCGCTTGTCCTGCAATAAGGCTTTCTTGTTCAAGGCCAGATGTTCTTCAAGTCGGCGATCAAGACTTTGCCAGGCCATTTTCATTTCATCGAGTTCCATATTGTTTCCTCATGATTTTGTGTTGATGTCGTTGCGAATGCGTTGTTTTAGACGGTTGATCTTTGTTGCCACATTGGTCTCGCTGATACCGAGAATATCGGCGATTTCGCGATGGCTGTGTTCTTCCAGATAAAGCAGCATCAGTGCGCGGTTTAATGAATCCAGTTGTCCGATAAATGTTTGCAGCAAGTTGATGCGTTCATCAGCCTTGCCCGCATCGTCGTCATTTCCAATTTCCAGATGGCTTTCATCCAGTGGAACCGAGAATTGCGAAAGTTTGTCTTGATGACGAACATTCGAGATCGCCACGTTCAGCGCTATCCGGTACATCCAGGTGGAGAAGCTGCGTTCGTTATCGTAGGTGTGAAAGGATCGCCATAGCTGGATCGCGATTTCCTGAGCCAGATCGGCACGGTCATCTGCTTGCCAGCAATAGGTATTCACTACCTTGTAGACGATTTTTCGATGTCGCTGCAGTAGCGACTCGAACTCTTGTTTGCTGCTTATGGTCATGGATACGCTATCTGTAGTCATTGTCGATAATCTGCCTTGCTGTTGACACATGATTCGCAGCGAAGGCAGAAATATCACACTATCGGAAAAATCGGCGGTATCGCTTACTATCCGGGTTAATGAATACCAACGCCAGCAAACCCGAAAGCCACGTTCTGGATGCCCTTGTCATTGGCTCCGGGTTTTCCGGTTTGTGTATGGCGATCAAGATGCAGCGGGCCGGTATGACTTATGTCGTGCTCGAGCAGGCAGGCAGCATCGGCGGCACCTGGCGCGACAATACCTATCCCGGTGCGGCCTGTGACGTACCTTCGAATCTCTATTGTTTTTCGTTTGCGGCGAATCCGGATTGGTCGCGTTCGTATCCGCAGCAGGCGGAAATCCGCGATTACATGAATGCATGCGCCGATCGTTTTGAAATTCGGTCGCATATTCGTTTCAACAGGCATGTCTGCAGTGCGCGCTTCGATGCATCGCGAAAAACCTGGCGACTTGAAGTAAATGATGGTGCGGAAGTTTTCGAGGCGAAAGCACTCATCATGGCAACCGGCGGTTTAAGTCGCCCGCAAATGCCGGCGATTGAAGGCATCGAGAATTTTACCGGCGAGTTGTTCCATACCGCACGCTGGCGGCACGATATCGGCCTGGAAGGAAAACGCGTCGGCATTGTCGGTACCGGTGCGAGTGCGATCCAGATCGTTCCGGAAATTGCCGATATAGTGACGCGGCTCGAAATATTCCAGCGGACGCCGCCATGGCTGATTTTCAAGCCCGATTTTGCCGTCCCGGCTTGGCGACGCTGGTTGCGAAAGAAGTTGCCAATCCTGCAAAAACTCAATCGTGCCTACGTCTACAGCTGGCATGAAAGCTGGGCGATTGCGTTTACGCGATTACCGTGGCTGTTAAAAATAGTGCAACTGCTGGCCAAAGCTTTCGTGGCTTTCAATATCCGCGATAAAACCCTTCGCGAAAAACTGAAGCCCGATTATGTCATCGGTTGCAAGCGCGTGCTGTTATCCAATAATTATCTGCCGGCATTGAATAAGCCGAACGTCGCACTCGTCACCGATGCGATCGAATGCATTACGCCGGATGGAATTCGAACGCGCGACGGTAAGCAGCATCAACTCGATATCATCATTGCGAGTACCGGATTTCTTGCGGCGGAGGCGGGTTCGCCATTTCCTGTTTATGGCTTGGGCGAAAAAGAATTGAATCAGCATTGGCAAAAAGGGCCGAGTGCTTATTTGGGAACGACGGTCAGCGGCTTCCCCAATTTTTTTATCATGACCGGACCGAATACCGCGCTGGGTCATAACTCGATGATCTACATGATCGAGTCGCAGGCGAGTTACGTGATGTCGGCGTTGAAATTCGTCACGCAATCCTCCGTTGCCTTCGATATTCCGCAGCAAGTGCAGGACGAGTACAACACGGCATTGCAAAAACAACTTGCCAGAACGGTATGGAATACCGGTGGCTGCTCAAGTTGGTATTTGGCCAGCAATGGCCTTAATACGACGCTTTGGCCGGACTTCACATTTGTCTATCGGTACAAAACCCGCCGTTTCGATGTTGAACATTATCAACGGCTTGTGTGATTTCACGTGATTGCTGCTATGCAAGATGACGCTTAGTTAAAACCTGTTACATTCAGGTCGCCATTCGGCACCGTATTGAGTCGCAAGCCTTAAATACATCAGATCCATACTCTTGGGAGGGAGCATATGAATCGCATTTTCGTTGGCCGCCTGTTGGCCGTTCTGTTCTTTTGTTTCTGCTCGTTGAATGCCAATGCACAAGCTGGCTATACGCAAACCAAAAACCCGATCGTGCTCGTGCACGGCTTGTTGGGATTCGATTCGGTACTGGGCGTTTACGACTATTGGTACGGCATTGGTGGTGAATTGAAATCCGGTGGCGCGAAGGTATATACCGCGAGTGTTTCCGCCAGCAACTATTCCGAAGTGCGTGGCGAACAGCTGATACGCGATCTGGATAATTTGCGTGCCGTCACCGGTCAGAAAAAATTCAATCTGATCGGTCATAGCCATGGTGGTCCGACCGTGCGTTATGTCGCTTCGGTGCGGCCTGATCTGGTCGCATCCGTGACTGTGCTCGGGTCACCGAATGCCGGTGCACCGATGGCGGATTTATTGAGCACTACTTTGCCGCCTGGCTCGGCAGGGCGAACATTTGTTGCCGGTTTCGTGAATGCGCTGAGTGCATTCCTTGGCGGCTTGTCCGGTAATACCGATCCGCAAAATGCATTGGGTGCATTGGCATCGTTAAGCACCCCTGGTTCAAACAGCTTCAATTCCCGCCACCCGCAAGGCAAGCCGACGAGTTCATGCGGCAACGGCGCGAATCTGGTGAATGGCGTGCGTTATTACTCGCTCAGTGGCACATCGGTGTTGACCAATATTTTCGATGTCAGCGATCCATTGATGGGCGCGGGCAGTCTGGTATTCGGCTTCGAGCAGAATGACGGACTGGTCGGACGTTGTTCATCGCATTGGGGCACGGTATTGCGCGATGATTATTCGTGGAATCATCTCGATGAAGTGAATCAATTTCTGGGCCTGCGTGGATTGTTTTCATCCAGCCCATCCAGTGTTCTGCGGGCACAGGCCAATCGTCTGAAAACGCTTGGTTTGTGAGCAAGACCCGTTCGGTAGTTCTCGGTGTTGCGATGCTTGGCATCGCAACACTGTTTTTTTTATGGCACTCGAATCGTAATGCCCATGAAATTGTCGATCCTGAAAATGCGGCGGTAGCTGGAACCGATTCAGCCGGCGCGCAGCAAGCCACGACATCAAACAAGAATTCGATATCGCCCGAACCCGCGTTTTCACTTGAAAAAAGTTCTTTGCGCGGTACCGAAGTGGATGGCGCCGTAGCGCTGGATGCAAATGGCCGAGTGGCGCTTGATCTGGGCATGCGTCGACTATTCGACTATTACCTGAGCCTGATGGGCGAGCAGGATCTGGTTCAAATCCGTTCACTGTTGAAGGATTATTTGCTGGGAAAATACAGTCCGGCCAATACGGATGTGGCTTTGAAATTTTTCGACCGGTACACCGATTATCTGAATGCACTCACGGATCTGAATATCGGCGGTTTGAGCAAGCCCGAAGAGCGGCTTGAAAAAGTCACTGCGTTAAGGAAAAAAATGCTGGGAGAGGAAATGGCTTTCGCCTTCTTCGCCGAAGAAGAAATGCTGGCCGCGCTGACGCTAAAGCGAATGGCCATTGCCAACGATAAAAAATTGAGTGACGAAGAAAAAGCCAGACAATTGGCCGCTCTGGACGCTTCCCGACATTATTCGGCCCGAGCCGAGGCCGACATGGCTGCGCTGGTCACCGAACAAACCCGGCAGCTCGACGCACTCAAACTGACCGACCAACAACGTACTGCAGAACGCGAAGCCCTCTGGGGAAAAGAAGCGGCCGGTCGTCTGGCACAACTGGATCAGCAACGTGCCCAATGGGATGCGCGTATTGACCGGTATCTGCTCGAACGTTCGCGCATTGATGCCAATCGTGGTTTATCGCAAGCGGCGCGTGCGCAGGCGATTGCCGCATTGCGTGCACAACAATTCAACGCCGCGGAACAACGGCGTATTGCCTCGCTGGAAGCGATAGGACAGTTGAAGCCGGGCGGGTAATGCCCCGTAGGATCGACGGAAGTCGAGATAAACCACGCGATTTATCGCGACTTCCGTCGCTCCTACGATCAATGCGAGCCTTGCGGCATAATACCGGGCATGTCATTACCCGATTACCAAAAAACCTTGCGCGAACATGCGCATGTATTCGCACACTCCGATGAAATGCGCAGCCAGCTGGAAGCGCATGGAGATTTGTCGGATTGGAATGCGTTCGCCGAAAGTTGGAATGACCTGGCGCTCGATAACTACATGGCGGATCACGGCCGTTATCGTCGCCGCCGTCATGCGGTATTCGAAGCCTCGGCAGACGATATAAGCAGACTTCCACATCAGCCACATTTCCAGACGCTCGATTACAACTCGCTCAACGGTGGCGTTGAACGTTGGTTCGAGCCAATCAAGGACGAACAGGCCAATGGTCGGAGCCTGCAAACCATTCTCCGGTTTTGCCGCGATTTGTTTTCGGGCTTGGCACCATCCGTAAAGCAATGGCTGGTGGAAGTTCACCAGTTCCGGATTGAAGCCAGTGCCGATGCTCCGGGCCTGCCCACGCCGGAAGGCATGCATCGCGATGGCGTTGATTATGTGCTGGTGTTATTGATCAAGCGCAGCAATATCGCGAGCGGTACCACGATGATCGGTTCACTTGATGGAAGTCTGTCCAGCAGTTTTACCTTGACGGAACCTTTCGACGCGGCACTGGTTGACGATGCGCGTGCCTACCATGGCGTTACCGCCGTCCAGCCGCTCGATTCGGGTCTTCCGGCTTATCGAGACGTGCTCGTGGTGACTTTCCGCAAACGTTAGCTTCTTTTCTTGCGGGAGGATTTGCGTTTAACCGGCGTCAGCGCTTTGAGGTAAAGCTCGTACAGGGCATCCACCTTGTTGATATAGGTAATCGTTTCGGCATAAGGCGGAATGCCGCCATAGCGCGTCACCGTGCCGATGCCGGCATTGTAGGCAGCCGTGGCGAGACGCCGGTCGCCCTTGTAACGACGTTGAAGTTCACTCAACATTTTTGCACCGGCATTGATAGATTCGCTCGGTGAAAAAGGATCTTTCACTTTGTACTGCGCCGAAGTGGTCGGCATCATTTGCATGATGCCCTGTGCGCCTTTGGGTGAAACCGCATCGGCGTTGAAATTGCTTTCCGCATGGGCGACCGCACGCAACCAGGCGTCTTCAATCTTGTTGTTTTTTGCTGCCGATTTGAAAAGATCGGAATGCACATCGATTTTCGGTTTCCCCACCGAGCCCAGGCCGGAATGCGCAAACGCACCCGGTGGTGGCGTGACGGTATAGGCAAGTACCGGCGTTGAACCGGGCAGGTTGCGCGTGCTGTAAACGGTTTTTCCGTCCTGTTCGCGTTGGTAAAGCACGCCGCTTTGTTTGCCGTTTGCGCCCCACAGGTTTGGAACCTTGGCGGCATTATCGTCAAATGTCTGTGCCGTGCATTTGGAGCCAGGCTCTGGCGCAGTCGCAAGGCTCACAGTGCCTTTTTGTTCGCAGCGATACACAGTGCGCGCCTGCGCTTCCGGAAGACCGACCATGGCAAACAACAATGCAAGCAGGCAGAACGGATTTTTCATTCGTGCATCATAGTCGGCTTGCGTGAACCGGGCCTGTGCCATCGGTAGGGGGCGCGTTTCTATGTGATTTTGACGGTCGATGGATTAATCTTCGCAGTCTTGTTTGTTCAACTTTCCGGGGTGGCTATGCGAATTCGAATCGGACTCTTCCGTCTTGCGGCTTTATTGCTGTTTCTCAATGTCGGCGATCTGGCTGCACAAAATGCGGCCGGCATGGGCTATCAATTGCCTCCGGCTCCCCT
>Ga0208628_1000486_pt1 | contig 19483 bp, 8 predicted proteins | sample LakWasMet16_LOW5_2_FD_183864 | JGI IMG/M metagenome (GOLD analysis project Ga0208628, IMG submission 183864) | Freshwater sediment methanotrophic microbial communities from Lake Washington under simulated oxygen tension - Sediment Metagenome... | ecosystem: Environmental > Aquatic > Freshwater >... | reverse complement strand
TGACAATTTTGGGCTTCTAAAAACTAAGCGTTATCATCAAATAGTTTCTTTTGAACAATTGATGAGGATGCGTCGGTTGTGTTTTTTGAGCTCCAACTTGGACGTCCCTATGTCCCGTTTTCTGGCTTGGTTCTTCAAGCTGATTTTTCAGATAATCAAGGTGATGTTTGATCAGCTCAGTGGTTTGCGTGTTCCGGCATTTAAAAAAGGTATTGATCACATCGTTTCGGTAGGATGCAATGGATGGTATCCAGTCCCGGCGGCGTCCGGGTGATATTAACCGACCAGTTGCCGTTGCCGGACTGCGCTTTGTTTTTGTTGCCGCGCTGCACTTCAATCCTGACCGATTCCGCCTGTTGCCTGTCGATAAAGGAATATCAATGATCCATAGTTGCGTCGAGCGGTAGATTTTGGATTATTCTTATTTGCCATACTTCAAATTCGGTGCATTTACTCCTTTCCTGCATTTAAGAAAATTAATGTGTGCTACAGTATTAGCGCCCTAATTGAGGGGCCATTCTTTTATAATTTTGTTTAACTAAACAAAAAACATCAAGAGTAGGAATTGATGCAACAGGAAACCCCGTCCATCGGCGATATAAACAACGCAGATTTTGTCTGGCTGCTTGCCAGTTTATGCCAGCTACATCGTATCCCGTTTGATGCCGATTTAGTGATCAGGCAAAACCCGCCGCCACACACTCTGACCCAATTGCTTAAAGCGCTGGACGATATGGGGCTGGAGACGCAAACCGCACGGTTCGATGTCCGGTCATGCAAGCGAATGATTTTGCCGTTTATTGCTTTCGAAAAAGCGGCGTCTTTCGAGCCGCATCCTGTATCGGTGGCTCTGGTTTTGGTCATTCAAAGTGACGGAGAACAGGTAGTGTATTTTTCTGCGGTTACCGACCAGCCGCATAGCGTTCCGGTTGGCGAGTTTCTTGTCCGTTATGAGCCGGATGTAATTAGCATTGAGAGAGCCATACCCGAACCAGCGGAAGAGGGCGCCGATCTCAATCCTGGCCTTAAGCGTCAACCATTCGGTTTCAAGTGGTTTATGACCGAACTACTGAAGCATAAAACGATCTGGCGTGATGTACTGCTGGCTTCGTTAGCCATACAACTATTAGGCCTGGGCATGCCTCTGTTCTCCCAAGTAGTCATCGACAAGGTGGTCGTGCATCAAACCCTGTCTACCTTGCAAGTGGTGGGTGTAGGGATGTTCATCTTTATGGCATTCTCTGCCGGGATGGGCTGGATTCGTCAGCAACTGATCCTGCATACTGGCAATCGGGTTGACGCTGCGCTCGGGACGTCGGTCTTTCGTCACTTGCTGCGGCTACCGCACCTGTACTTCCAGCATCGGCCGACCGGTACGCTGATCGCGCGGCTGCACGGCATCGAAACCATCCGCGATTTCATCACCGGCGCGGCAGTTTCGCTGATTCTCGACCTGCCTTTTATGGTGGTGTTTCTGGCCGTGATGTTCTTTTATAGCTGGCAATTGACATTAATCGCCGTCGCGCTGATCACCTTGCTGGCCGGGTTGAGCTTTGCCATTACCCCCATACTGAGCAAACGTCTCAACAAGCAATTTATGTTAGGTGCGCGCAACCAGTCATTTTTGACTGAGTATGTCGCCGGCATGGAAACTGTCAAAGCCCTGCAAATGGAGCCGCAACTGGAAATTCGTTACGGCGATTATCTGGCAGGTTACCTGGGCGCCAACTATCAAACCCGAAGTCTCGCCAATACTTATCAAACGGTATCCAACCTGTTGGAACAATTCCAAACCCTGGCCATTCTCGTCGTCGGTGCCTTGCTGGTGATGAACAACGACGGTTTCACCATCGGCATGCTGGTGGCATTCCAGATGTTCTCCTCACGGCTTTCGCAGCCAGTGTTACGGCTCACCAGCCTGTATCAGGAATTCCAGCAAGCCAGCATCGCAGTCAAACGCTTGGGCGACCTGATGGACTGTCCGCCCGAACCGCATACCCTGGTGCCAACGCGGCGCAATCAAGTCGAAGGGCGCATCGAAATCACGGCGCTGGGTTTTCGCTATGCCGATACCCAGCCTTGGCTGTATCGCGGTCTCAATTTGATCATTCCGCCCGGCAAAACCGTCGCCCTGATGGGGCCGTCCGGTTGCGGCAAAAGCACGCTCTCCAAACTGTTGCTCGGTTTTCTGATGCCTGCCGAGGGCATCATCAAAATCGACGGCGTGGACACCCGCTTTCTGTCCGCCAACGAGCTGCGCAACGCATTCGGCGTGGTCCCGCAGGAAACCATACTGTTTTCCGGCACCGTATATGACAACCTGATCGCCGGGGCTCCCCACGCCAGCTTTGAAGATGTCGAAACCGCCTGCCGCATGGCCGAAATTCACGATCATATCCAAAGCCTGTCGCAGGGCTACCAGACCGAAATCGGCGAGAAAGGCGCCGGGCTGTCAGGCGGGCAAAAGCAGCGCATCGCCATTGCACGGGCTTTGCTCAAACGGCCGAAAATCCTCATTTTCGATGAAGCCACCAGTAACCTCGATCCCATTACAGCCGAAGCTTTCGCTAAAACCATCAACCAGCTTAAAGGCCAAGCGACGATGATCTTCATTACCCATCAATTGCCCAAAGCCTTGCAGGTCGACGGCTTGGTGCAATTAGGGGGACAAGCCGCTGAGGCAGTGCCGCGTGATCAGAAACAGAGGGCTTGAGTTAGGAGCTGCAAAGAAATTCTACACCCTCGCCGAATTCGGCTACAGCGGCGGCAATGTCAACGACATTGTGGGCAGGGCAGGCGTATGACCCTGTGACTGGCTCAGTCAGAATATTAGTGGGCTCCGTCCCTATTTATATGCCCGTCCCTATTTATATGCCGTGTCGAATCGGTTTAGACAAGCGGCAAAATGGGGACGGAGCCCGATTACGCAGTCGCGTTATGAAATAACCCTAATGTAGAGGAAAGAAAAAATGCCCCGTAGAGCCCGTGTAAGATATGCAGGTGTACCGCAACACGTGATTCAGCGTGGAAACAACCGCGCAACCTGTTTTTTCGCAGATGAGGACTATCAATCCTATCTGGACAGCCTTCTGGAAGGCACGATGCGATATGGCTGTAGCATTCACGCCTATGTGCTGATGACAAACCACGTTCATCTGTTGGTCACGCCAGAAGCCGACGAAAGCCTGTCATGCCTGATGCGCTACCTTGGCAGCCGCTATGTGCAATACGTGAACCACGTCTACCGTCGTAGCGGCACGTTATGGGAAGGGCGTTATAAGTCCAGTCTGATTGATTCGGAAGGATACCTGTTGACGTGCTACCGGTACATCGAGCTGAATCCTGTTCGTGCGGGAATGGTCGAGAATGCGAGTAGTTATAGATGGTCGAGCTATGGAGCGCATGCGTTAGGTCAAATGAATGAATTGATACGGGATCAGGCGTGCTATCTCGCTCTCGGCGCAACTGACGAGATCAGGCAGGCGGCTTATCAAGCACTGTTTCGTCATCAAATGGACGAGGCATCACTAAAAGCGATTCGTGGATCGGTGAATAGCGGTACCGCTTTGGGTAGCGAACGGTTCAAGGATGAAATCGAAGCGGCGCTTGCAAGATCGGTTCGACTTGGAACGCCGGGGCGCCCCAGAAAAAAAGAAGCCGATGAGATAACGAGACAGAGTGATCTTAACTTGATGAGGAAATGAGTGTAATGATGAACAGGAATGTCGAACAGAATATCGGGCTCCGTCCCCTATTATTCCGTCCCCTATTATTCTTGACTGGTGGGATAGTGCAGGTGCAACGGCCGAAGCAGTCAAGGCTGGTATTGTGAACGTCATTAACGAAGCATATGGGCCTGACGGCGTCCCGGCGATACAGCAACAGGCTATTGCTGATGCAGCGAGTCAGCATTACCAGGCACAGCAAGCTATAAAGAATATCGGGCTCCGTCCCCTATTATTCCCCCGTCCCCTATTATTCCCCTATTATTCGCGTCCCCTATTATTCGTTTCTCTGACTCGGAATTACAAATGATGAAATATGGAGAAGCAGGAGAGAAAAAGAATCTTGGTATCTCGCTTATTAGCTCTTGGTTGGAGAAAGCAATGGAACAGGAACATAGAACAGAATATCGGGCTCCGTCCTCTATTATTATCGGACTATATTTCCAATTTTGCGTAATTGATTTTTTTCCAAAAGAAAGGAAACGACGGATGCTTGGGATGGTTGTGCTGTTTTGCTTGCTTATCACTGGTTGCGAAAAAGGAGGGCGTATTTTCGGAGGGCCTTTTGAAGATACCCATTTATTTTTGAATACCGAACTTGACAGCAAGCTGAAAGATAATATTAGACACTACGGTTGCTTTAATTTCCCTCCAAAAAATACTTTTGATGAATCAGCTATCGAAAGATACAAGGCATCCAGAATGAGAGTTTTTCATGAATTGTTTCCGCAAGGAACTGCTGCAAAAACAGTATTTAATACTCTAAAAGCTAGCGGGGCGCAGTGTCGAACAGAAAACAAAGGGGAGACAAGCCTAACTCACTGCGCTTTGATGAAGGAGTTTATAGATGGCATTAAAGAATTGTATGTATATGGCTGGCAAATCGGCAGAGTTTATCTAACTAAAAGTAGTTTTGAATATTTGCTTACCACGCAAGATGACCGCATTCTCGATGTGAGCGTTAGCATTATCGGGTGTGAGTTCTATGAACTCGACAAAGACCTTTACGAAAAATCCAAAACAATCAAACCCATCAGGAGACTGCGATGAGCGGAACAGGCTATTATCAAATTGAAGCGCAAAGTTATCGGGCGAAATGGGGACGGAGCCCGATTACGTGTGGCCGGCTCAGGCAGAATATTGGGCTCCATTCCCATTTTTATGCCGTGTCGAATCGGTTTGGCCGAGAATGGGAGAGCAATACCCAAAGTAGGCGGCGAATGATGATAAATGGAGAACAGCTGCCCAATTGGCCTGGAAAAAATTCGATATCGTGAGCTACATCGCATTTCTTCCTTTGACGGAAAAATTTCTTCGATAAATATCCTCGTCGAGAATGCAGTACCTACGCATGCTGAGGCCATCTAAGTATAAATACGTACCAGAGCGTCAGCTTTGAAGGACATACATTGGCTATTTTTTAAAGCACAATAATATAAAGCTTAAACATGCTGACTAGCGGAATTACGAATGATGAAATATGAGAAAACAGGAGTGAAAAAGAATCTTGGTATCTCGCTTATTAGTTCTTGGTTGGAGGAAGCAATGGAACAGGAACATCGATCAGAATATCGGGCTCCGTCCCTATTATTATCTTTTACGAATACAAATTGACTTTCTGCTAGATACTTATCGGGTTACCGGCACGCCTTATCGCGTTTAATATAATGGGGAGATGTTATGGATATAAAAAGATTTTTAGATAATGCTAATGTGTTTGGGATAGCATTATCTGTGGCCTTTGGGGTGCTGGGATATTTACTATTACCATTACTTGTTTTCGATAATAAAAAGCTGTTTTTCTGTGTTTTATTATTAACAATAAATTCTCTATATTGTTTATTTGTTGAAATGCAAGCTATAAAAAGAATAGGTTTTGAAACGAAGTTTTCTTTAATAAACAACCCATTGCTAACAAGCTTCATAGTAAAATTCATTTTATTGCTTGGGATGGCTTTGTTTTTATACTTTAGATTGCAATTGTTGACATTAGTTGACTGTATTATTTTTTCAGTATTAGCATATTTTTTTATTTCGGGTCTATTTGAAACACAGCGATTATTAAGGAGATAAAATGGTAGGTTCTCAGTACATAGGAATGGCCTTTTGGGCATTAAGTAAAGGTAATGATTTAGGACAAGCATATAAAGTTTGGGAGGCATCTCAAACACCTGAAAATGGAGCCGCTGTAGCAACAGAATTTGCAGAACTTGCTGCTGGTTTAGCTGTTGGTGTTGCAGTTACTGGTTTCATAGAAGCAATGCAAAAAACTGGACTAGATAGGGTGTTTGACTCTATTCGGAAGGATGTACCTCTTAAAGACTATATGACAGCTCAAAAAAATTGGAAAAACTTTTCTGATTACACCGCTGGGGAAGCGACAGACGCTTTTATTGATTGGGCAAGAGATTATGTTCGAGATCATCAATTATTAGATCCTATATTTGATGCGGTAAGTAATAACTTCACCTCCGCCCAAAACTTCCGCCCTAAGAAAGACCCCTTAATCCTCGATCTTGACGGCGACGGCATCGAAACCGTCCCGCCCAGTTCGACCAACCCCATCCTGTTCGACCACGACGGCGACGGCATCAAGTCCGGCACCGGCTGGATCAAGCCGGACGACGGCTTCCTGGTATTGGATCGCAACGGCAACGGCAGCATCGACGATGGTAGCGAACTGTTTGGCGACTCAACCCCAGTGCTTGACGCTGCGGGCAACGTGACCGGCCAGGCGGTGGACGGTTTCGATGCGCTTGCCCAGCAGGACAGCAATGGCGATGGCGTGGTCAACAGCAGTGACGCCAACTATGCCGCCCTGCGCATCTGGCAGGATTTGAACCAGGACGGCATCAGCCAAGCCAACGAACTGAAAACGCTAGACGAACTGGGCATCGCCGGCATCAATGTCGGCAAGACCGAACACAGCAAAGTCCTTCCCGGCGGCAACGAAATCGCTGACCTCGGCACCTATACCCGTACCGACGGCACGACCGGCGGCACCGGCGCCGCTTCGGGGCTGGCCGATGTCAACCTCGCCGACGACACTTTCCATCGCGAGTTTACTGATCATCTCGACATCAGTGCCGTGGCCGCTCTGCCCGACATGCAAGGCAGCGGCGCGGTGCGCGATCTGCGCGAAGCCGCCAGCCAGTCCCCGGAATTGGCTGCTACTCTCGCCCAGCTCGGCCCCAACACCACCCGCGAGCAACTCAAGGCCGCCATTGGCGTCATCCTGCAACAATGGGCCGACAGCGCCAACTTCAGCGATTCTTTTGAAACCGCCGACGCCCAGAACAAAGACCTGTTCTTTATACCGCCCGGAGTGACTGCTCTCGATGCCTACAACGCCCGTTACGCGGGATTTTTAGGCGCCTACTCCGGCATCAATAACGGCAGTCCCAGCGGTCTCTCGTTGACCAATGACCTCCAGGCTAAATTTGAAAATATCCGGAGTCAGCAAGATAGTATCGAACGACTGCTCAAAACCTTGGAAGCTTTTAACGGCCGTGATTTTGCACCGATAGCGACTGATAGCGGCAGTACAACCCTAGTTTCCTTCAACACCAGTGCGCCTGCAGGAAGCAGCGGTACCGGCGGCTTTGTCCTCGATATCAATACTCCCGTTATGTATAACATGGAGCAGGCTAGGCTTAACCTCTTGACCCAAAGTTATAACAGCCTAGTCGCATCCGTTTATGATTCCCTGATCCTGCAAATCCGGCTCAAGCCTTATCTGGACAGCATTAGCCTGACCATCACTGACGGCGGTATCGGTCTCGACTTTAGCGCCCTTGACAGCCTGCTTGTCAGCCAACATGTCGTCAACGCCAACGCCGCCGTGGGCGATTTGCTTGAACTGCGCCGGTTGATGGGTGATGAGATGGAGGCGGCAGGTTGGGACGGCTTGGCCTTGCTGGCCGATTGGGCGGTGACTGACGCGTCGGATCCTGCTGTCCTCAGCACCCTCGCCGAATTCGGCTACAGCGGCGGCATTCACACCGATGCGGCCGGGCAAGTCGACGGCGGCAATGCCAACGACGTCGTGGCTGGGCAGGCGTATGACCCTGTAACAGGTACAGGGCAAGCTCTTGTTGGTAACGGCGGCAACGATTTGCTGCTAGGGGGCGCAGGTAACGACAGTCTTTCCGGCGGCACTGGTAACGATGTGCTGCACGGCGGTGCAGGCAGCGACACTTATCGCTTTAACCTCGGCGACGGGGCGGACACCATTATTGAGATGACCGGCGATACCGGCATCGACGCCATCGTCTTCGGAACCGGTATCCTGGCTGGCGACCTGGACATCTCCAGAGACGGAGACAATCTGGTTTTTGCCCACGTCAATGGTAAAGACCGCTTGGTCATCGCCAACTGGTTCAATGGCCTCTCTGATAATCAACGTTTTGATAGCATAACATTCGCCGATGGTTCGGTTTTGCAGCTTGACGCCCTGCAATTGGGCTCCAGCGGCAACGATACCCTGATCGGAACCTCTAACAGCGATATCTTGATGGGCGGCGGAGGTGACGACATCCTGATTAGCGACGGAAACGATTGGCTCAACGGCGGTAGCGGTGCCGACAGCATGACAGGATCCATCGGCGACGATATTTATGTGGTTGATAACCCTGGAGACATCGTTATTGAATTGGAAGGCGAAGGCATCGATACCGTCGATGCGCGCGCCAGCTACACCCTGGCTGCTAATGTGGAGAACCTGAGACTGGTAGGCACAGCCAGCCTGTCCGGCACCGGCAACGAACTGGACAACGTCATCACCGGTAATAGCGGAGACAATCTTCTGCAAGGCATGGACGGCAACGACACCCTGATCGGCAATGCAGGCAACGATACCTTGGATGGCGGCGCAGGCAACGACATCATGCTGGGCGGAACCGGCAACGACGCCTACGTGGTAGACAATTTGGCCGATACCGTGACCGAACAGGCAGGACAGGGGACGGATATTGTACGTGCTCCTTTCGATTACACGCTGGGCGCAAATGTCGAAAACCTCACGTTGACTGGTACGGCAATTTCCGGTACCGGCAATGAACTGGATAACACAATAACCGGCAATAGCAATGACAATACCCTGACCGGACTGGCGGGCAACGACGCGCTGGACGGCGGCGCGGGCGCGGATATGCTGATCGGCGGTGCCGGCAACGATACCTATGTGGTGGACAATATCGGTGATGCGGTAAGCGAAATGGCGGACGAAGGTGTAGACTTGGTTAACTCCAGTATCACCTACACATTGACCGACAACGTCGAGAATCTCACACTGATTGGCCCTTTGGCAGGCTCAGGATTAACTCCTGCGGCTATAGACGGTACCGGCAACATTCTCGACAACCTCATTACCGGCAATGATGCCGCTAACACCCTGATGGGGCTGGAAGGCAACGACACACTAGACGGCAAGGGTGGTGCGGATACGTTGATCGGCGGCATCGGCAACGATACTTACGTGGTCGATAATACTGACGACATTGTTACCGAAAACGCAGGCGGAGGCATCGATACCGTACAATCCGCTATCAATTACACCTTGGGCGATAACGTTGAAAATCTCACGCTGACCGGTGCTGCCGCGATTAATGGAACCGGCAATGCGCTCGACAATATCATCGTCGGCAACAGCGGCAACAACATTCTGGACGGCGGCATCGGCGCGGATACGATGGCGGGCGGCAGCGGCAACGATACTTATATTCTCGACAACCTCGGCGACACCATTATCGAACAGGCAGGACAAGGCACGGATACTATTGTCTCTCCGTTCGACTACACGCTGGGCGCAAGTGTCGAAAACCTCATTCTTACCGAAGGCTCGGCCCTGACCGGTACCGGCAATGAACTCGACAATGTACTGACCGGTAACAGTAACGATAACACCTTGACCGGACTGGCGGGCAACGACACGTTGGACGGCGGCGCAGGCGCGGATATTTTAATCGGCGGTACCGGCAACGATACCTATGTGGTGGACAGCTTGGCCGACCAGACCGTGGAACTGGCCGGAGAAGGCGTGGATACTGTCAAAAGCGGCTTAACCTGGGAGTTGGCGGATAACCTCGATAACCTAACCCTGACCGGTACCAGCGCCATTAATGGCACCGGCAACGTGTTGGACAATGTCATCATCGGCAACATCGCCGATAACATCCTTATAAGCCTGGATGGCAACGACACGCTGGACGGCGGCGCAGGCGCGGACATGCTGATCGGCGGTACCGGTAACGATACCTACGTCGTAGACAACAGCGGCGATATGGTGATCGAGAATTCAGGCGAGGGCGTTGATCTGGTCAAATCAAGCATTACCTACACACTCACCGACAATGTCGAAAACCTGACCTTGACCGGCGCAGCCAGCATCGATGGCACCGGCAACGTTCTCGATAACATCATCATCGGCAATGATGCCGCCAATATGCTGTCGGGCTTGGAAGGCAACGACATACTGAACGGCGGTAAAGGCGCGGACACCATGCTGGGCGGGACTGGCGACGACACTTACCTGGTGGACAACACAGGCGATGTCGTAATCGAAGCGGCGGGCGAAGGTACGGACCTTGTGCAAAGTAGCGCCAGCTATACCCTGTCGGACAATATCGAGAACCTCACGCTGACCGGCACGGCAAACATTAACGGCACCGGTAATACGCTTGATAACATCCTGATGGGCAATAGCGGCGACAATGTCATTTTCGGCATGGACGGTAATGACGCACTTTACGGCAATGCTGGCAATGACACATTGGACGGTGGTTCAGGTACGGATACCCTGATAGGCGGAGCTGGCAATGATAACTACATCGTCGACAATACCGCGGATACGGTGCTTGAAGACGCGGCACAAGGAATAGACAGTATTTTTGCTTCGGTGGATTATGCGCTGTCCGATAATGTCGAAAACCTGACCCTGACGGGTGCAGGCAACATCAGCGCAACCGGCAATACGCTGAACAACGTGTTGACCGGCAATGCCGGCGATAACGCACTCTACGGCATGGCGAGCAACGATGCCTTGGTCGGCAATGCGGGCAATGATTTGCTGGATGGCGGCACGGGCACCGATGCGATGTTGGGCGGCATAGGTAACGATGTTTACGTGGTCGACAATGCCGGCGATGTAGTGGTCGAGAATGCGGGAGAAGGCATAGACACCGTTCAGTCTTCGATTACCTATACACTGGCTGACACCGTCGAAAACCTCACGCTTACCGGCAATGCATCCATTAACGGCACCGGCAATGTGTCGGACAACGTCATCATCGGCAACGATAGTAACAATATCCTGAGCGGTCTTGCAGGCAACGATACATTGATCGGCGGTGCAGGCAACGATGCCCTGGATGGCGGATCGGGTGCGGATAACATGGCAGGAGGCACAGGAGATGATACTTATATAGTAGACAATATCGGCGATGCAGTTACTGAAAATGCAGACGCCGGTATGGACACCGTGCAATCCTCGGTTACCTATGTCCTGGGGGATAATTTAGAGAACCTGATCCTGACCGGTACAGATAATTTGGACGGCACGGGCAATGCGCTGGATAACACTATCACCGGCACCAGCGGCAACAATATATTGGATGGCGGCACGGGCGTGGATACTCTGGCAGGCGGTGCCGGGAACGATACCTACATCGTGGACAACAGCGCCGATGTGGTTATTGAAAACGCAGGGGAAGGCACGGACAGCGTGTTTGTGTCGACAGACTACGTGCTGTCCGACAACATCGAAAATCTGACCTTGACCGACGCGGCGGACATCAATGGCACCGGCAATGCGCTGGACAATATCCTCACCGGAAACAACGGCAACAATGCGCTGAGCGGTCTGGAAGGTAATGACACGCTGGACGGTGGTATTGGCATCGATACGATGAGTGGGGGCACCGGCAACGATACCTACTACGTGGACGACACAGCGGATGTTATCGTCGAGAATCTCAACGAAGGGTCGGACAGCGTGTTCGCTTCGGCGACCTATACACTTTCCGACAACATCGAAAACCTCATACTAACCGGCACGGCTGCGATTGACGGCAGTGGTAACGCACTGAATAACATAATTACCGGCAACAGCGCGGCAAACGTGCTTGATGGCGGTGCGGGTACGGACACGATGGCCGGCGGTGCCGGGGACGACACCTATATCGTGGACAACGCAAGCGATAAGACGGTAGAAGCGCTTAATGCGGGTACCGATACCGTACTTTCTTCGGTAAGCTACACATTGGCAGCCAACATCGAAAACCTTACGCTCACCGGTACTGCAAACATTGATGCCACAGGCAACGAACTGAACAACATTCTGATCGGCAATACCGGCAACAACCGCCTGTACGGCATGGCGGGCAACGATAGCCTGAGCGGCGATCTCGGTAATGATTTGCTCGATGGCGGGGCCGGAGCCGATATTATGGCGGGCAATGCAGGAGATGATACTTACATAGTGGACAACGTCGGCGATGTGGTGACGGAAAACATAAACGAAGGTATCGATACCGTCCAATCGTCGATTAGTTATACGCTTGGCGCCAATGTCGAGAACCTGACCCTGACCGGTACGGCAAGCATCAACGGCACAGGCAATGAACTCGATAATACGATTGTCGGCAATTCCGGCAACAATCTCCTTTCCGGTTTAGTAGGAGACGATACGCTGACCGGCAATGCAGGCAACGATACGCTGGATGGCGGCACGGGCACAGATACCATGGCCGGAGGTGCCGGCAATGATGTTTACGTGGTGGACAACGTGGGCGACGTCGTCACGGAAGGCCTTAATGGCGGAACCGACTTGGTGCAATCCAGCATCACCTACAAGTTGACCGATAACGTCGAGAACCTGACCCTGACCGGCGTGGATGCGATTAACGGTACCGGCAACACGCTGAACAACATCATCACCGGAAATACCGCTGCAAACGTGATGGATGGCGGTGCTGGCGCAGATACCCTAAATGCCGGTTCGGGCAACGATACGCTGATCGGCGGAGACGGCAACGATGCGCTGAATGGTGAGGCAGGAAACGACCTGTTGCAGGGCGATTCAGGCAACGACACGCTGAATGGCGGCTTAGGCGCGGATACCATGCTGGGCGGTGTTGGTGACGACACTTACGTGGTAGACAATGCGGGCGATTTGATCATTGAGAATTTGGGAGAAGGCATTGACCTAGTTCAATCATCAATCACCTATACGCTCACCGATAATGTCGAGAATCTGACCTTGACCGGCACGGCGGCAATCAACGGCACAGGCAATGTGCTGGACAATATCATCCTCGGTAACAGTGGCGTGAACGTCCTTACCGGCTTGGAAGGAAACGATACGCTAAACGGCGGCGCAGGGGCCGACACGATGCTGGGCGGCGTGGGCAATGACACTTATATAGTGGATAACGCCAGTGATGTGGTCACGGAAAATCTTGACGAAGGTATCGATAATGTTCAGGCCAGTGTTACTTATACCTTAACCGATAACGTTGAAAACCTGACCCTGACCGGCGGTTCGGCAATCAACGGTACCGGCAATGCGCTTGATAACGTTATTACCGGCAATGCCGCCGCCAACGTTCTGAACGGCGGGCTGGGCGCGGACAGTATGTCCGGCGGGGCTGGCAACGATACTTATGTGGTGGACAATGCGGGCGACATTGTCACGGAATCGCTGAATGCGGGTACGGATCTGGTTCAATCGTCGATCGACTATACCCTGACGGCGAATGTCGAGAATCTTACATTGACAGGTGTCGATGCGATCAACGGTACCGGCAACATGCTGAATAATATTATTACCGGCAATACCGCCGCGAACGTGATCGATGGCGGAGCGGGGGCCGACTCACTCTATGGCGGAGCGGGAAATGATACGCTGATAGGCGGAGCGGGCAACGATCTGTTGGATGGCGGAGCAGGCGCGGACGCAATGGCGGGCGGATTGAATGACGATACTTATGTGGTGGACAACATCGGCGACATCGTCACGGAAGCGTTCAACGAAGGCACCGATCTGGTTCAGTCCGGCATCACTTACACGCTGACCGACAATGTCGAGAACCTGACCCTGACCGGGACAGCCAACATCGACGGCACGGGTAACGCGCTCGGCAATATCATTCTCGGCAACAGCGGCAGCAATATCCTGATGGGGCTGGAAGGCAACGACACGCTGAATGGCGGAGCGGGGGCTGACACCATGCTGGGCGGTGTGGATAACGACACCTACCTGGTGGACAATGCAGGCGATTTGATCATCGAGAATGCCGGAGAAGGCATCGACCTGGTCCAAGCATCGATCAGCTACACGCTGACCGACAATGTCGAGAACTTGACCCTGACCGGTACGACAAGTATTAACGGCACCGGTAACGGGCTCGATAACGTTATTAACGGGAACACAGGCGCAAATGTTCTGTCCGGATTGGGAGGCAACGACACGCTCAACGGCAATACCGGCAACGATATTTTGGACGGCGGTTTAGGCGTGGATACCATGACGGGTGGCGCTGGCAATGATACCTACGTGGTCGATAATGTCGGTGATGTGGTGGCCGAAGCCTTGAATGCTGGCACTGATCTTGTTCAATCCAGTATTACTTACACCTTGGGCGCTAACTTCGAAAATCTCACGTTGATTGGCGTGGATGCGATCAACGGTACCGGCAACACCTTGAATAACGTGATTACCGGCAATTCGGCAGCGAACGTGCTGGATGGTGGAGCGGGTGCGGATACGATGGCGGGCGGCGCGGGAGATGATGTTTACATCGTCGATAACGCCGGCGACGTGGTAACTGAAGCGGTCGGTTCCGGGGTAGATACGGTGCAGTCCTCCATTACCTATACTCTGACTGCCAATGTCGAGAATCTTACGCTCACCGGTGCTTCTGCGATCAACGGCACCGGCAATACGCTCGATAACGTCATTGTCGGCAATACCGCCGCCAACGTGCTGAACGGCGGCTTGGGTGCTGATACGATGTCGGGTGGTGCGGGCAACGATACTTATATCGTCGATAACAGCAACGATGTTGTGGTGGAAAGTATCAATGCAGGTATCGATACCGTACAAGCCGGCGCGACTTACACGCTTTCCGGCAATGTCGAAAATCTCACGCTGACCGGCACAGCCATTATCGACGCTACCGGTAATGCGTTGGATAACGTGATAACGGCTAACAGTGGCGTGAACGTGCTTGCTGGTCTGGGCGGCAACGACACTTATTACGTAGATAATACTGCGGACGTTGTTTTGGAGAATGCGGGCGAAGGCATCGATAGCGTGTTTGCTGCGGCGACTTATACGCTGTCCGGCAACGTCGAAAATCTCACACTGACCGGCACGTCCAGCATCAACGGTACCGGTAATGCCCAGGACAACATCATCACGGGCAACAGCGGAGCCAATTTACTGGATGGGGGCGAGGGTGCGGACACGATGGCCGGCGGTGCCGGCGACGATACCTACGTGGTGGACAATGCGGGCGACATCGTGTCGGAAGGGCTTAACGCAGGAACCGATACCGTGCACTCCGGCATCATCTACACCCTGGGCAACAATCTGGAAAACCTCGTTCTGACGGGTACGTCCGATCTGAACGGTACCGGTAATGCACTCAACAATACGATCACCGGCAATAGCGGCAACAACCTGCTGGATGGCGCTGCCGGAGCCGATATCATGGCAGGCGGCTTCGGGGATGACACTTACATTGTGGATAATGCAGGTGATGTGATTGTGGAAGCGGTGGATTCAGGTTTCGATTCCGTGCAGTCGAGTGTGAACTACGTTTTAAGTGCAAATGTCGAGACTCTGGTACTGACAGGGGCTTCCAGTATCAGCGGAACAGGTAATGCATTGGATAACGTTATCATCGGGAACTCAGGAAACAACACATTGGGCGGCGATGCCGGAAACGATAAGCTGGACGGCGGCACAGGAGCCGATACCATGCTGGGTGGTACGGGCGACGATATTTACATTGTGGATAACGGGGCTGATGTAGTTAGCGAAAACCTGAACGCGGGAACCGACACCGTCTTATCAAGCGTGAGCTTCACGCTCGGTGCGAATGTCGAGAACCTGGTGCTGACCGATGCTGCCGATATCGACGGCGCAGGCAATCAACTCGACAATGTCATTACCGGAAATACAGGCAATAACATCCTCAGCGGCGGCGCAGGCAATGACCGCTATGTATTCAATCAAGGCGGCGGCGCGGATACCATCATCGATATGCAGGGCAGCGATACGCTCTATATCGGCGGCAATCTGACTGAGGCAAATTTGGAAGGCGTGCGCGATGGCGACAACATGATCATCAACGTGCTCGGCACGAACGATTCGATTACCCTGAGCAACTGGTTTGTGCAAACCGAAGGCGTGGGTCGCATTGAGTTTTCCGATGCCTCGTCATTGGACAGCATGGGCATTAATTCACTTTTGAATCGTCCGCCGGTCGCCAATGCCGATACTGTTGTTACCAGCGAAGACAATGCACAGACCATCATCACGACAGCGTCCCTGTTGGCCAACGACACCGATGCCAATGCAGGCGATGTGATCACGCTGACCGGCTTTGACGGAATCACTGCCAACGGCAATGCTCTTACCCAAGACGCATCCGGCAACCTCGTTCTGGACATCGGCAATCGCTATCAATCGCTTGCCGATGGGCAGACCTTCGCCGACAGTTTCGTCTATACCATCAGCGATAGCAAAGGCGCTGCGGCGGCCGGCGTGGTCGATGTCACTATCGCCGGCAGCAACGATGCGCCGATTGCCGTTGCCGACATAGCCTCTGTGCAAGAAGATATTGCCATCACTGCAACCGATAATCTTCTGGGCAACGACAGCGACATTGATCAAGGCACTGTCTTGAGCGTGGCCGATTCCGGAATCCGAACAGGCAGCTACGGCAGTTTAAATATTAATGCGAACGGCAACTACAGCTACGACACCGACAACGCTGCTCAGGCTGTGCAGTCGCTGGGTCGAACTGCGCAGGTGGTCGATCATTTCGGCTACACAGTAACGGATGGGCATGTTGCCGTTTCCTCGACTCTGGACGTTTTCCTGAACGGAACGAATGATGCTCCAATCCTGATAACTCCCCTAGCTGATAAGAACCTCACGTTTAACAAATCTTTTTCTTGGCAGATGCCGGCCGGAAGTTTCACTGACATCGATCAGGGCGACACACTCGATTATACGGCGACACTGGCTGACGGTTCTGAACTGCCGTCCTGGTTGAGCTTCGATGCCGCCACTCAGACCTTCTCTGGCAAGACGCCGAAGGAGGTTGGTTTTGTGGACATAATGATAACGGCCACAGATAAAGTGGCCGCTACCGGCAGCACTGAAGGGAGTCTTTCCGCCTCGGATGTTTTTCGAGTATCGGTTAGCCACGGCAACGAAGGTGTAGGCAACGGAGAAGATGCGCCTCCAGCCGGTCATGATGAAAACTTTAACGATGGCGCGGCCGCTATGCCGAGCCAACCGGGTGCGAAAGGCGGCAATGGCTATTCGGGATATTCACCGGCATATTCGCATGGGCATGAAATAACGGATTATACCTCTCATGCCGAAACACAAGAGCAGGACGAGCATGCATCGGCTACCGAGATTCGCTCATGGTTCAATCAGCAAAGTGCAAGCGAACAGCACTCGTCTTATGTGTCCCAAAATCGGAATACCTCACGGGAAAGCCAGATCGATCGGCAGGTGAATAGAAATATATCCAAGGGCATAGCCGGGAATGCTAGCTCAGAATGGGAAAGGATGAATGATCGACTCAAAAATCATTTGGAACAAACCGGCGCCGATGATGGCGTCTTCGCGGAGTCCCACGCTGGCGCCAGGATGCCGGTCTTTTTCGGCGCGAACGGTAACCAAGGCCTAACTCAGTTGGGTACGGGCAACAGCATGCAGATGAAGGGGTTCTCGGGACTTAAGGAGGGGTTGGAAAGGCTGGGTAGTTAATAAGCAATTGATCCGGCACAGAGATTAATTGCGACACACGTAGGAGATTTACGATAAACGGCAAACGGGATGTCGGAAATCGATGGGAATCGTGAAAAAATGAAGAGATATTTGCAATGATACATGAATCGTCCGCCATTACCCGCCTGCAACTCACGCCGCCTAGGCCGTTTGGCCGCTCGGTTCTATGGCTGCTGCTGGCGCTGTTTTTTATTCTTCTGCTGTGGTCGGTCTTCGGGCAGCTGGATATTGTCGCGGTGGCGGAAGGCAAGCTAGTGCCGCAGACCTATATCAAGATCGTTCAACCTTCCGAACAGGGTGTGGTAAAGGAAATTCTTGTTAAGGAAGGCGAGGCGGTCAAACAGGGACAGGTGCTGGTGCGCATGGATGCGGTGGTGTCCGATGCAGATGTCAGAACGCTCATGAATGAATCGCAACGGCATGTCTTGGCGTTGCGTCGTATTGATGCAGAACTGGACGGCAAGCCGCTGATAAAAGAAGCGGTCGATCCGGCCGATCTCTATGTGCAGTTTTTAGCTCAATATAACGCCAATCGTTTGGCTTACCAGAGCGCATTAGACGAGCAGCGTAGCGTATTGGAAAAAGCCCGGCAAGATAAGGCGGCGGCTGAAGAAATCACATCCAAGCTGGCACAGGTGCTGCCTCACTATCGCGACCAGGAGGAAGCCTATAATCAGCTGAGTCTCAAAGGCTTCGCTGGGAAACTGATAGCGACCGACAAGCAGCGTGAGCGTATTGAGAAAGAGCAGGATTTGAAGAGTCAAGAGTTTGTGATCCGTAGCGCACAAGCGACCATTCAGCAGGTGCAAAAGAAAATTACCCAGATTAGTGCAGACTATCGTCGCCAATTACAGACCGAGCGCGTGGAGACAGCGAGTCAATTGAGCAAAGTGACTCAGGAACTGGCTAAACAGCAACACCGTCAGGAACTGTTAGAGCTCAAGGCCTCGCAGACAGGTATTGTCAAGGATTTGGCGACACATACCGTCGGTACGGTTACTGCGCCTGGTACAGTGTTGTTGACGCTGGTGCCGATGGAAGAGCCGTTGCAGGCGGAGGTCTGGATAACCAACGAAGATATCGGCTTTGTGCGGACGAAACTGCCGGTTAAACTGAAACTCAGCGCCTTTACCTTTCAAAAGTATGGCATGGTGGATGGAACAGTTGAGCAGGTGAGTGCTGATGCGAGCGAAACGCCAGGGCAGGAGAAAAGCATGGACATGGTGAACGATGGCTCCCGTTCAGGGCTAGCGTACAAGGCACTGATCGCACTCAAGAATCAAAAGCTGGATGTCGAAGGGTATTCATATTTCCTAGCTCCGGGTATGCATGTGTCGGCGGAAATTCGCCTTGGAACGCGCTCGGTATTGGAGTATCTGCTGTCGCCCATAAAGGGAGCGTTTCATGAAGCCGGGCGGGAGCGCTAGCTTGGCAAAATGATAATCCGGCTCGTTAAAAGTTGGTCCGGTAAAAAAACGTTTAGGCTGTATCGTCAAACAATTTTTTTCCTGCCTGATGGTGAGCATGTGCTGCATGTGTTTTTTGCTGCTCGGTGTGGGCGTCCATGTGTCCCGTTTTCAAGCCAGATTCTTCAAGCTGGTTTTTCAGGTAATCGAGGTTGTGTTTGATCAGCTCAGTGGTTTGCGTGTTCCGGCTTTTAAAAAAGGTATTGATCACATTGTCCCGGTAGGAAGCGATGCAATGGATGGTATCCAGTCCCGGCGGC
>Ga0208628_1000477_pt1 | contig 19691 bp, 11 predicted proteins | sample LakWasMet16_LOW5_2_FD_183864 | JGI IMG/M metagenome (GOLD analysis project Ga0208628, IMG submission 183864) | Freshwater sediment methanotrophic microbial communities from Lake Washington under simulated oxygen tension - Sediment Metagenome... | ecosystem: Environmental > Aquatic > Freshwater >... | reverse complement strand
AAATGGTTTAACTATTGTTGTTCATGAAGACCACTCTGATCCTATTGCATATGTAGATGTGACTTATCATGTTGGCTCTAATAGAGAGCAACAAGGACGTTCAGGTTTTGCTCATTTCTTTGAACACATGATGTTTCAAGGCTCTAAAAATGTAGCTGATGAACAACATTTTAAAATTATTACAGAAGCTGGTGGAACATTAAATGGTTCTACAAACTCTGATAGAACAAATTATTTTGAAACAGTACCTTCCAATCAATTAGAAAAAATGCTTTGGTTAGAAGCTGATAGAATGGGGTTTTTATTAGACTCTGTTACTCAAAAGAAATTTGAAGTGCAACGTGCTACTGTAAAAAATGAGCGTGGACAAAACTACGATAACAAACCTTACGGTTTGGTAGGTGAAAAAACAGGAGAAGCATTATTTCCAAAAGGTCATCCATACTCTTGGACAACCATTGGATATATAGAAGATTTAAACAGAGTAGATGTTGGCGACTTAAAACGTTTTTACATGCGTTGGTATGGCCCTAATAATGCTGTATTAACTGTGTCAGGAGATGTAAATACTGCCGATGTAGTGAAATTAGCTGATAAATATTTCGGTTCGATTCCTCGCGGACCAGAAGTGAAGAATATGTCAAAGCAAGCAGCTGCTTTAACTGAAAATAGATATATTTCTTATGAAGACAATGTTAAATTTCCTATGTATAAAGTAACCTACCCTACTGTAGCATCAATGGAAAAAGATGAAGTAGCTCTAGAAGTATTAGGTGAAATATTATCATCTTCAAAAAGCTCACCATTATATAACACATTTATTAAATCACAGAAGGCTGTATCAGCAAATGCATACAATTACAGCAGAGAATTAGCAGGTCAATTTGAAATTATGATCAGGGCAAATGCTGGTACTAAATTATCGGATATCGAAGCGATGCTAAATCAATCATTAACTGATTGGGAAAAAATTGGTGCAACTGACGATGATATTAAAAAATATAAAATTTCATATCAAAGTAATTTATATGAAGGACTTGCTACAGTTCAAGGAAAAGGTAGACAATTAGCGGCCTACCAAACTTATGCGAACAACCCTAATTATTTAAAAATTGAAATGGCAAACAATTTAAAAGTAACAAAAGAGGATGTAATGCGTGTGTATAACACATATATCAAAGGGAAATTTGGAGTTATATTAAGCTGTGTTCCTAAAGGAAAAACTGATTTAGTAGTGCAACCTGATACTTGGAAAATGTATGACAGAACCATAGAATCAGAAAGTGCTGAGTATAAAAATTTATCTTATACCGAACCAAAAGACAATTTTATCAGAAGCAAAGTACCTGCGGCTAAAGCAGCAAAATTAGTGCCTTTACCAAATTACTGGACATCTAACTTCACAAACGGCATTAAAGCCATTGGAATCAATAACAATGATATCCCAAAAGTGAATATTCAATTTAGTATGCCAATTGGACACCGTTACGAACCAAAATCTGGTTTAGCAGTCTTATTAACTTCTTTAATGGAAGAATCTACTCAAAAACATAGTGCAGAAGAAATTGGAAATATTTTAGAACGTTTAGGAAGTGATGTTTCATTTTATGCAAATGATAATGAAATTGGAATGTACATTTCATCTTTAAAACAAAATTTAGATTCCACTTTAAAAATTGCAGAAGAAATGTTATTCATGCCTAAATTTGATCAAGAAGATTTTGATTTAGTAAAGAAAGAGCAATTGGATGCTATTACTAACTCATTAACTCAAGCTACAGCGATAGCTAGTAATGTGTATGCGAAATTATTATATGGCGAAGGTTCCAATTTATCAATATCTGCAAATGGTAATACCGAAACCGTTTCATCTATTACATTAGATGATGTGAAGGCGTATTATAAAAATTTCTCAGGCTTTAATTCTATTTTAGCCGTTAGTGGAGCCATGGATCAACCAAGTGCTTTAAAGAAATTAAATTTCTTTAACAAATTGCAATCAGTTGGCACAATGCCTTTAGCAAAATATAAATTACCTGAAATTGATAAAACACGTATTTATTTTGTAGACAAAAAAGGAGCTCCTCAATCAGAAATTAGAGTTGGTAATTTATCTTTAGCATATGATGCTACAGAAGAATTTTTTAAATCAAATATCATGAACTACTCATTTGCTGGCGCATTTAACAGTCGTATTAATTTTATTCTACGCGAAGTGAAAGGATTCACATACGGTGCTCGCGGTGGCTTTGGAGGCAATAAATTTGTTGGTCCTTATACAATTAGTGCAGGTGTAAAAGCAAATACAACCGACAGTTCAGTTGTAATTATTATGGATGAATTAAAAAAATACAACGAAGGTGGTATTACAAATGAAGAATTAGAATTTACAAAAAATGCAATGGCTCAAGCAGACGCATTAAAATACGAATCTCCTCAACAAAAATTAGGATTTGTAAAACGTATTTTAGATTACAATTTAGATAAAACCTATGTTGCCAAACAAGGAGACATTATCAAAACAATTACAAAAGCAGAAATTGATGCCTTAGCTAAAAAGAATTTACCATACAACAATATGGTGATATTAGTTGTTGGTGATAAAGCATCTAATTTTGAAAAACTATCTAAACTTGGTTATGAAATCATTGAGTTAGATACGAATGGAAAAAAGGTTAATTAAAATTAGTTTAGAAAGTTGGAAAGTTTAGAAGGTTGAATATAAACCAACTTTCTAAACCTTTTAACTTTGTAACTTTTAAACTAAAGTAAATGAATATAGGAATTGTATGTTACCCAACCTTTGGAGGTAGTGGAGTTGTGGCAACTGAACTTGGAATAGCCTTAGCGCACGAAGGACATAAAGTGCATTTTATCACATACTCACAACCATTTAGACTTAATCAGTTTAATGAAAATTTATTTTATCATGAGGTAAATGTGAACGACTATCCCCTATTCGATTATCAACCATATGAAAGTGTTTTAGCAAGTAAAATTGTAGATGTGGCCATTTATGAACGATTAGATATTCTTCATGTACATTACGCCATCCCTCATGCATCCGTTGCTTACTTAGCACAACAAATTTTAAAATCGCGTAAAATAAAATTACCATATATTACAACCTTACACGGAACTGACATTACATTAGTCGGGCAAGATCCATCGTTTGAACCAGTTATTTTTTTCTCACTAAATAATAGTAATGCTATAACATCGGTTTCTGAAAGTTTAAGGAAAGACACATTAAAAACTTTTAAAATAGCTAATGATGTAAAGGTCATTCCTAACTTTATTAAAATAGCAGATTATGAAACTCCAACAGAAGCTTGTCATCGTAAAAACTTTGCGGCTCCTAACGAACGCATTTTAATTCATATCTCTAACTTTAGAAAAGTAAAACGTGTTGAAGATGTATTAAGAGTATTTGATATTGTAAGAAAAGAAATTCCTTGTAAATTAATTTTAGTGGGAGATGGGCCAGAAAGACCAGCTATCGATAAATTATGTAGAGAATTAAATACATGCAGCGACATTATTTCTGTAGGTAAAATTGCAAATCCAAAAGAAATATTATCAATTGGTGATGTATTTATTTTGCCATCAGAAACAGAGAGTTTTGGTTTATCAGCTTTAGAAGCAATGGCAATGAAAATTCCTGTTATTTCAACTAATACCGGTGGTATTCCCGAATTAAACATCCATGGGAAAACAGGCTACATGAGTAAAGTGGGTGATTATGAAGACATGGCAAAAAACACCATCGCTTTATTATCAGATGAGAAAAAGTTTCAAAAATTTAAAGAAAATGCCTTCGAGCAAGCTAAAAAGTTTGACATAGAAAAAATATTACCAATGTATGAGAAATTGTACGAAGAAGTTATTGCTGCAGGAATTTAAAACACCTACTGAACAATAATTTTCTTAGTAATACACTTCTCTCCTCTATAAACCTTTACAAAATAAATACCTTTGGGTTGTCGTGAAAGATCAATTGTATAAGCCGACAATTTACTTTTATCTGATGAATGGATATTTGCTCCCAACATATTATACACTTCAATATATTGTTCTTCGTTGTTTAGTGTTTGTGAATGGATAGAAAAAATTCCATTGGATGGATTTGGGAATATCTCAACATCATTTTCAGTACCCATTAATTCTGACACTCCTGTTGGAAGCGTTACACTAACATCGTCAATCCAAAGTATACTTCCCGCTTTTGGATTTTTATCTAATGATGAAGAACTTATTAATACCCACATTGTATCAGGCGTTAATGCGCTAATATAAGTCAGATTAATAGTACCTTGCTGCCAACCAGAATTACCTGTAGCTACATTTGTTTTAAATACACCTCCTGCTATCAGGTTTCTTTGGTTAACTAATGCTACTCTAAACACAGCTGTATCATTTCCGTTAGGTTTATATTGATAAAAGAATTTGAATTGAGTTATTTTTTGAATGAAAGGAATTCCAGGTGCATAGGATTGGTTAGATACATTAGCATTACCGTTAAATAAAATACCCAAAGTATCATTATAAGGATGCCCAATAAAAGGTGTTCCCCAAGCATTGTAATAATTCCAAGATGCTGGTGTATAAACTCTAGTTTGCAAACGCACTGAATAGCTCCCTGAATGAACTGTATCCGAACATCTTGTTACAGAGATTGGGCTACTTCCTAAAAATGAACTATTAAAATAATTATAATCCCACCAACCAGTGGTAGCATTACCGCTATTAGGATTCATAGCTGTTGGCACTAAAAAATCATTAGTCCATGTTTCGAAACCTGGGTTTATGACTTGCGCATTTATAGTTTGAGTTGCTGACAAAAGTATGAAAGCGGAAAATAGTTGTAGAATTTTTCTCATGCAAAATTATTATTTGATTTGTTATCAAATATAAAATAATTTCTGACATTAAAAAATGACAGAAATTAGCTCGATAACAGAAATTAAAGAGGTGATAAATTTTTTCAAACTGGTTATTCATCCAAAGAAACTATACTCTAATAATTTTTAGTTTTTGTAAATAGAGGGCTACATTGTATATTTAAATAACCGTTTATTAAAACACAAAAATTGTTTCTGTTAAACTTAACAAAAAACTATAAATGAAAAACATACACATATTTATCCTTTGTGCGATTCTTTTTTGTTTTTGCAGCTGTTCCAAACATATACCCGCTGAATTTGAAGTAGTAGGCATGAGTTTAACGAATGCTGAAAATACAGGAGAAAGTCCATCTGAGGCAACAACTAATAATGTTCCCAAACAAGCTTACGCAATCAAAATTATATTAAATGAAGAAATGCGAAAAAAAACGGAAGGTGATGCCCAAGAAAATGGGTTCATTAATGAGGATAAGCTTGTAGGTTTAAATATTTTTTCACTTTATTCTTTTGATGCTACTCATCCAGCTAAAACATCACTTAATGATTATTTCCTTACTTCACTTAAATCTTCAGCTACTATTAACGCCCTTATTTCTAGTGGAGTTATTGGAGGAGGAAGTTTAAAAAACGGAAACTACACTGACAGTTGGAGTACAAACCAATACCTATATTTAATGACACCACCTGCATTAACAGGCGCACATTCATTTGTAGTAAAAATAGATTTATCGGATGGTCGTAGCATGTGTGATACAGTTAATGTAACTCTATACTAATGGAAAATAAAAATTTGATTTGGATATGTGTAATTTTCTTGAGATGCATATCCTATGCTCAAGATAATAAACTTCCAACGATAGATAGCTCTGACTTTGCTAAAAACCATAAAGTCAACTTTTGCTTTACTTGGTTTGAAGCAGGTGCCGGTATTCCATTAAAAGAAAAAAAATTACAAGATTTACCATACGGCATGAATCACTATTTGTATAGTCCAAAAACTAACCTAGCTGGTGGTTTATTTGGCATAGGTTTGTATTACAAAAATCATTGGGGTATTACTGTAATTTATTATTTTCAAGATTATTCGGTTTCTGATGCAAATTATAAAAATTACATTTCAAACCAATTCCCCAATTATTACTTACCATATGGCGTTCAGGCTCACACCTATTCTCTTAATAATATTAATTACCGACTTAGCTACAGATTTCATAAAAACCGTTTTACATTTGAGCCACAATTTCAACTTGGTTTAAATGATTATAATGATTTTGAAACTCACTTCGTTTTAAAAGAAGAAGGCAGTAACAATTTTATTGAATATGATATTAAAAAGGTAAATCAGAAAAAAAACATACTAAGTTACCAAGCGGCCTTAATAACACGTTATCGTTTCACGAAACCTCAATGGAAATGGAACATTGAACCTGGATTAAGAATTGGCTTTATGATTGTTCCAACTAATTATAATTACACCATCAGTTATAATTCTTATAATATGCCTGCCACTGTGAATGAAGTAAACATAAAACAGTTAAATCCTGCCATTAACATCACAGTTGTTTTAGGCGCATTCAGAAAATAGTTTCCAAGAGTTAATATTCTGTTTTTAATAGAAAACTCATTACTAAATATTTTTAAAGAGGTGATAAATTTTTTCTTGCAGGCTTATCGCATTCCTCAAAAACAGTACCTCCTAAATATGGCAATAATCTATTAAAATCAGTTGTTTTAATATAGTAATTACCTAAAGCTTGATATAACTTTGTTTGATCGGTGGTGCTTTCTTTAGCGTAATATGTTTTAATATCATCTATCAAGACCATCGTTAATAAATCGTCTACCTTTCTTTTACTTTTATACCATTTTAAAGTTTCCATAATTATTTTTTACAGTTTTCAATACTCTCTTTAATTTGTTTCTCTTCTTTTAAAGTGGCTATTTCTTTCGTTAAAGCTAAGTTATAATACTCTATCGCTTTTGCATTATTTTTTCGAGATGCAAAATAATTCCCTAAAATCTGATACATATAATAACTCTCTGTATTAGATTGAATAAACGCATTTTCGAACTGGGGAGATAATTGAATTTTATCTGAAGCCTTTGTAATAAATTGAATGTAGTGTTTTAAATTTTTAAACATTAAAAAGTTTTGATAAGCTCTTGTTTTTAAAAACAAGTCTTCTGGAATCGTTAAAGCATTCTCGCTAATATCTTTTTGTGAATTGATTTTTGTAGCATTCGCGAAAACCGAATCTAAATTGTAACAAATAAACTTACCGCACTGAAATGGATTAGCACTCACCCACATTAATCTATCTTGAGGCTTAAATATAACTGCATGATGGGCTAATAATTGGTTTAATCCTTTCTCATTAGTTAAACCAATATTCTTATCATTTAATCCTTTTTGATTTCTTAAAATAGCAGCGGCTTGAATATAATTTATTGTATCAGATTGACTCAATAATTGTTTTAATCGAACACTTCTGTATAAAGATGAACTTTCTATTTGATTTGTTAAGTTAGCAATATCATTTGCATAATCTGGTCCTTGATAATGATTAGGACAAATAATTTGATTAGAATTAGGCACTTCATAAACATCCATCTTTTCAGGAGATTTTTCGATACTAATGGTTTTATTATCTGAGAAGCTTCCAATTAAAATACTTTCTGATACAAACACATCTCTCTTTTTTGCTATCTCAAGAGCTTCATTAATATTTTTAGCATATTGTAAAATTTCACGTGCTAATAACGCTATTGGTGTTGCAGCATCTGTTGGAATAGAACTTTTAGCTGCATTAATAGTCACAGTAAGACCCTTCTCATTCATGCCACTACAAGCGCCAATAAAACCACTCCATGTTACTGTTGCAAACTTGTATCCTTTTGTAGGATTTGTAAATTGAATGATTTTATTTTTAGCAAAGTCATCGCCACTATAAAAATCAAAATTACGTCCAACTAATAATTTACCATCGGCACTTTTTTTATCCCATACTGAAAAAGAAGTGCAACCAACCACCATATTTTTATCTTGAAGCGCATGACCAATATCATGAGCTCCATGATAATTTAAAATCCGATGATACTTAGGCGCAATAAAATCATATTTATCGCTGGCATATTTTGATATTCCTAAAATTTCTTCTTTATATTCTTCTGTAATGTGGTCTGGAAGATGTCGATTAAAATATCCAACAAAATATTTTAAAAATTTCAAGTAGTTTAAATCAGGAACTAAAAGTTGAATTTGATGAAAAAATGCATCTTCTTGATATTCGTGCAGTTCTTTTGTTAGCATTCCATTTGCAATACCTCTTTCATAGCCATCACCTTCCACATACAATTCCCACAAACCACTTTCATGATGTCTTAGCCAGTTATTATTAACCTTGTAAAATTCTTTTGAAACAATTTCTCTTTTCCAATCAAGTGTCGTGTCGTTTTTTATTTCAGGCACGTCAATTTGAACAGCAAAGATGAAATAAATAGAAAAAACAACTAGTAGTATAGAAAATACTAATAGTGTTCTTAATGTTATTTTACGGAATCTACGCATGTTTTACAGAGGAACAAATTTAAGGAAATTCTACTAATAGAACGAAGATGATTATGAATAGAACGCCGATGACACTGATTTTATGATTTAATAGCCTCGGACATTTAACCACATAGATACATAAGAATTACATGGAGAAAAGAAAGATGTAGAAAAACACGTTTTTTTTCGCATTGCTGTTATGTGAAAAGCGAAGCTTCTATAAACTACTGCGACATATTGCACTAACTATGTCTCTATGAGGTTAAAATATCCTCAAAACAAAAAGCCCCTCCGCCAGCTGGCGGAAGGGCTTATTATTCAGTTTCAAATTATTATTTAATAATAGAAGCTCTTAAAGCGTAAATTTTCTCAGAGATAGTTTTGAAATTTGCTTCTTTTAAATCTTTAGGATCTTTAATAGCATCAATTTCTGTGTGAATTTTTTTCAATTCATCATTTAAAGCCACACACTCTTTTTTGTCTTTATAGTCATTTAACAAATCAGTTAAATTCTTTAAATAAAAGCGTTGGTCCCATAAATGCTTATATGCTTTTTCTTTAACAGCAGCGTCAGTAGTACCTTCAGTGATTTTACAAGTTAAATACAAACTTTCAACCCATGAACCAGCAAATACAGAAGAAGCAGTGTAAACACGTTCATTCGTTCTTAAATATGAATCACTCTTAACAAAAATTTCGTCTAATATTGTCAATAAGGAATCTTTATTCCCTAAATTCTTCTCAGCACGTTTACCTACCATTTGATCAACGGCACTTTTTAAACCTAATGCATCAGATGTAGTAACAACAGTTTTCATGTATTTTAAAACATCTTCTCCTTTGTTATTTACCATAGCGTAAGACATGTCAATATTGAATACACCTAAGGCTAAAGCTTTAGAAAATTCGCTACTCGCTGCCAATTGTTTCTTAGCATCTACTAATAAGGTATTATTATAATCAACTCCCCAGCCAGAAATTTCGTTGATGCTCCCAACAGGAGATGGAATATTTGCTATAGCGAAATCAAATTTAAATTTTGTTTCCTCATTAACTGTTATTGGAGTTGTATCTTTTGGAGTTTCAGAAGTTACATTTTCTGCAATTTCCTCAGAAGGTTTGTCTCCACATGATACTAACATGATAGATAAAGAGATGCTTGTAGCAAGAAATAATTTGTTCATTTTTTAAGTTTTTTATAAAAAGTTACACAAAAATAAGAGAGTTCTTTTAATATGCAACAATCAATGTAATAAATAAGATTTTAATAACATCTTATTTTATGAACAAAAAAGGGTTTGCTATTCGCAAACCCTTTTAAAACCTTTATCTATCTAGATTTCCATAATCCAATTTCTTACGCTGAATCCATAAAATTAATTGACAAGCTGCCACAAAAAATGGCACATACATAATTACTTTCGGCAAATCGAAATGGGCTAAAATTACCTCAGCTTTACGTTTTAATCGTTCAGCAATTAAATACATTGCAGGAACTAATAATAAAGTTAAGAATGTAGCAAATGCTAAACCAAATATCATAGTCCAGCTTAAAGGTCCCCAGAACACAACGTTATCTCCGCCAAAATGAATATGTGGTTGACCATGTGCTAATAAATCTTCGAAATCAATATTTAAACCAACAGCCAAAGGAATTAATCCTAAAATAGCAGCCGTTGCTGTTAAGAATACTGGAGTCATACGAGTTCTACCAGCATCAACAATTGCTTCATATAAACTAACACCTTTTGCTCTTTCTTCTTCTGCGAACTCAACCAATAATATACCATTTCTAACTACAATACCGGCCAATGCAACAATACCTATACCTGTCATGACTATACTCATATCCATTTTAAAAATAGCAGTACCTAATAATACACCAATAACACTTAGTATTATTTCTGATAAAATAATAATAGGTTTGCCAATAGAGTTGAATTGAATTACTAATACCAATAAGATAATACCAATTGCAATAATCATCGCATTACCTAAGAACGCTCCAGTTTCTGCTTGTTCTTCTTGCTGACCAGTAAATTTAACCTCAACAGATCCGGTAGGTTTATAACCTTTTGCTACTTCTTCTAATTGAGCAACTACATTATTTGCATTAAATCCTTCTAAAACATCTGAAGATAATGTAATTACACGTTTATTTTGTTTACGTTTAATACCACCGTATGTGTTTTCATAACGCACGTCACAAAATGCTGACAAAGGCACCGAACGAATCATTCCCATCATATTCATATCACGGAATGTAATGACTAAATTTTTAATTTGTTCAACATTTGTTCTTTGATCATATTTGTAGCGTAATTGAATAGGATACTCATCATTAGCATCTCTAAACTTACTTGGATTATCAATACCAAATACTGCTTTACGAATTTCCATAGCTAATTGAGCTGATGAAATCCCTTCTCTATTTGCACGCTCTCTATCTACATCAAAAACAATTTCAGGTTTATTGTCTACGAAATCTGTTTTTAAATCTGCTACACCAGGCACTTCAGACTCTTGAAGGAAACGTTTTAATTTTTGAGCGTTATCAACTAACTCTTCGAATTTATCGCCTCTAATTTCAATATTAACTGGCTTACCAACAGGAGGACCTGCTTGTTCTTTATTAGAAGTTATTTCTGCACCTGGTATATTCCACTTAGTAGCTTGAATTTCCTTCAAATACTTCATGGTGCTTTCACCTTTACGCTCACTAAACTCAACAAAATTAATTGCAATTTTCCCTCGGTTTGAATACGAATTTTGATCTTCATCTTGAGGATCTGTAACACCAATAGTTACGTTTGTAATCATTGATGATACAATTGGATTATTTTCTCCAATAATTGAGTTTACTTTTTTCTCAACTATTTTCATGACTTCATTTGTTTTTGCGGGATCAGTACCTTCTGGCAACTTTACATACACAAATACATTATTAGGATCGCCTTGAGGGAAGAATACGACATTAGGCGAACGTAATTTCATTAATACAATTGAAAAAATAAATAATCCAATCGTCATTAATAACAATTGATATGGACGTTTTAATCCCCATACTAATAAATTAGTGTAACCTCGTTGTATTGAAGGCCATGTTTTAGTTTGAAATTTTTCGATGACTTTATATAAAAACAAACGATGCATCACCATAAATAAAGCAAAGAACAACATCAAATTACCAAATGCTAAATGTCCACTTGCATAACAAATCACAGCAATTAAAGCATATAACCCAAGTCGCATCCATGCTTTACGAGTAATTTTCCCATACTCTTTAAACTCTTCTTTATGCGGTTTCATAAAATCAACTGCAAACACAGGGTTGATGATATATGCTACAAATAAAGATGCTAAAAGAGTAATGATTAAAGTAATAGGTAAGAAAAACATGAATTTACCAATAATACCAGGCCAAAATGCTAATGGAATAAATGGCGCCAATGTTGTAACCGTTCCGCTTAATACAGGTAAAAACACTTCTCCTGCTGCTTTTTTAGCGGCAGTTTTAATGTCAATTTTCCCATTATCAAAAATACGATGTGTGTTTTCAATTACCACTATCGCATCATCCACCACAATACCCAAAGCAAGAAGAAAAGCAAAAAGCACAATCATATTCATAGAGAATCCCATGCTAGGCATAAAAATAAATGCAATAAACATAGATAATGGAACAGAAAGAGCAACAAACAAGGCGTTGGTTACACCCATAAAGAACATTAAAATTAATGTTACTAAAATGAAACCAATAATAATGGTGTTAATTAAATCATGCAAGGTCAATTTTGTTTTATCAGATTGATCTGCTGTAATCTTCACTTCAATATTTGAAGGAAATTCAGTTTTCTTTAACTCTTCTATATGTTCTTTAATTTTATCAGAAGCAGAAATTAAATTTTCACCAGCACGCTTAATAACATTTAAAGTGATCACATTTTTGCCAGCTAAACGAGCATAACTTTCTGTTTCTTTAACTGTATCAACTACATTAGCAAAATCTTTTAAATACATTTTAGAGCCAGATTGAGATGTAATTAATAAATTTTTAATTTCATCAACTGTTTTAAATTCATTTTTTATGCTGATAGTTCTCTTTGTTCCATCCATAGGGATTTGTCCACCACTGATGGTTACGTTTTCATAGCCAATAGAACGTTCCAAATCACCCATTGTTAATTGCATAGATTGCATCTTGTACATATCTAAGTTGATTTGAATTTCTCTGTCAGGAGCTCCAATCATTTTAACTTCGGTAATCTCTTTAAGCCCTTCAATTCTATCTTTTAAATCATCCGCATATTCCTTTAATTTTTGTAAATCCATATCGCCAGCAATATTGATATACATAATTGGCATTTCAGAAAACGCTAGTTCTTTTACAAAAGGTTGACGAGTTAAGCCTGCTGGTAAATCAGATTTTGCTTCGTCTACTTTATCTTTTACAGACTGACGTGCTTTATCTACAGTAATATTTGTATTAAACTCTACTGTAATTAACGACACATCTTGCATAGAGTTACTCGTTAATTTTTTTACTCCAGGGATTGACTTTAATTTTTTCTCTAAAGGCTTCGTAATTGTGTTTTCTATATTACTAGGTGAGTTACCAGCATATACAGTACTCACAAAAAATTTAGGCACAACAATATCTGGAAAACTTTCTTTGGGTAATTTGTTATAAGACATAACTCCCCAAATGGATATGATAATAGTAACGATGTAAATCGCTGTTTTATTATCTATAGACCAACTACTTGGTTTAAATTCTTTAAAATTCATATGTTTAAATTATTATTTTTAGTTGTCATATGGTGCACTCCATGCGTCATCATTAATTTCGATAGCAATCAGAATGTATGTTTTGACACATGACTATTTCATATTATTATTTTTTTATTTCAATTGCATCGCTATCGTTTAATCCATCATAACCAGACATAATCAATAAATCTGTTTCAGTTAAACCTTGCGTAATTTCAACTCTACCATTATATTCTTTTCCAAGTGTTACCATTCTTTTAGCAGCCTTTTTACCGTCAGCTAATAAAACAAATGGAGTTCCTTTTAAATCTTTTTGAATATAATTTAATGGAATAGAAATTACTGGTTTTGCAGATTTGTAATCATTAATATTAATGATGGCAATTTGATTTGGGTGATATTCCTTTTTATCATTTAAAGCAATTTCAACACCAAATGTTCTGTTTAATGTATTAATAGCACGAGCTGAATAACTAATATAAGAACTTAAAGTATCGTTTGAATCAGGAAATTTAATCATAACCTCAGCGCCTTTGTGAACTCTTGATGCGTAGCTCTCTGCTAAATCAGCTTTTAATTTCAAGTTATTAAAATTAATCACTCTAATAGCCGGCATACCAGGGGCAGTTAATTGTCCTAATTTTATATCAACTGCATCTACCGTTCCATTAATAGGGGAAATAACCTTTGTCATACGAACTTGCTCTTGCAAAGTAGCTAGCTTTTTCTCCATACTTTCTTTTTGAGTTTTAGCTTGAAGAAACTGAACTTCTGTTCCTATTTTCTGATCCCATAATGCTTTTTGTTTTTCATATAGTTGATTAACTAACTCTGCATTAGTTTGCAAATCAGAAATGCTTTGTTGTAAAGCTCGAGCATCTGTTTCTGCTAATACCTGTCCTTTACTTACTTCATCTCCAGCCTTTACGTTTATTTTTGTAATTGTTCCTGGCATTTCAGAAGCTAATGACACACTTTCTTCTGCATCTACTCTACCCTGAACATTGATATATGTTTTAAAAATTGCAGGAGTTAAAGTTCCAGCTTCAACTAAGGTGAATTTCTTTGCAGAATCTCCTTCTAACTTAGAAATCTTTGTAGAAATTTCAGATAATTGAGTTTTTAATTCGGCTTGTTGAGCTTTTAAATCAGTCAAACTTTCTGAGTCACCGCCCCCACATGAAGCCAGTAATAATGAAGTGGTAAGGACTGGAATTATAAATTGTTTCATTTTTTTTCTTTGAATGGTATACATATTTTTATCTTTTAATGTGTTTACTTTAATTTTTATTTAACTAATGTGCCGATTGCTTTTTGATACTCAATTTTATAAACCATCAAATCATAAACAGCATTGAAATAATTTGTTTCTGATTCTTTTAAAGATGTTTGAGCATTAATCACTTCTAAATTAGATCCTACGCCTTGCTCATATTTTTTTTGAGCTACATTGTAAATACTTTTCGATAAATCTAAATTGCGTTTTTGAACCTGCAAAGAAGACACGGCATTATTATAATTAACGACTGCTGATGCTCCCTCTAACTCAATTGCTAATTGCAAGTTTTTTAAATTATTTTCTCCTTTTTTAAAATCTAATTTAGCTTGCTGAATCCTATAATGACGCTGAAATCCATCAAATAAGTTTAATGACAATGTTGCACCAATTAATGCTGTTGGAAACCAATTATGAGATTTATTAAAAAAATCTAAATCATTTCTCATTCCTGCATAACCAAAACTACCATATGCTACCAAAGATGGCAAATACCCAAACTGCAGACGTTTTACATTAATAGTATTCAATCGTTGTTGAGATTCTAACAACTGAAACTCAGTCCTTTTTGAAATATCAATTTTTGATGCATTTATTTCTGAATTATCCGAAACATTTAATGAATCTGTTAAAACTAATTTATCTTGTCCAGCATAACCCATTTGAAACTTCAATACATTTTCACTCAAACTTATTAAACGTTCAATTTTTTGTTTTTCAGTAGTTAAATTATTAAATGCCACTTCCAATCTATCCACATCAATTTGCTCAACAAATCCTTGCTTATTAAAGGCTTTGGTATCATTTAATAATTTTTCTAATTTGATAATATTAGCATCTAATAATTTAATTCTCTCCATGTTTACTAAAACGCCATAATATGCCTTAGAAACTTGACTTACTACATCAGTTTTACTTCTCGCTACATTAATATTCATTAAACTGATATATTCTTTGGTTGCTTTTAATCCTACCAAGTAATCAGCACTAAATACTAATAGCGAAGCTTGTGCAGTTCCTGTTGCTTGAAAAGTAGTTCCAAATTTAACAGGTAAAAATGTTCCTGCAGGTGCTCCAAATATTTCGCCAGGAATTAAAGATGTTGGTATCTCTAAGAAATTCTTCATATCAACACTCACGCCCACTTGCGGCATAGCCATTCCTAAAACTTCTTTACGCTTATACTTAGCCATCAATACATCGTTTTGACTGTTTAGATAGTTAGGGCTATTCTTATAAGCATAATCAATAGCCTGTTGCAAACTAAATGAGTTAGAATTAGCCTCCTGCCCTTTTACACTTAATGCCATTATCGAAATAGCAACAAATAATGTGTATGTTTTCATTTTAATCATATATCTATTTTTTTATTCTTGTTCGTTAATTTTTTTATATTCATTAATCAATTTATGCCCTTTTAACGTGCAAATACCATAAACAAACATATCCAACATTAGTTGATGTGTTTGAGTGAAACTAATTTTCTCGAATGAAAAATAATTTCCAAACATTAACATATCAATTTGTGCAAGACGATGTTTAGCCGTAAATTCTTCATCGATATCATTTCTATAAACCCCAATCTCTTTTCCCGCTTTTATGTTTCTTAATAAATCTTTAAACGCACATTCGTCTTTAAACTTTTGAAATTGCAAGAAGGCATTACCGTGAAATTTTTGAAGGTCTAGAAAGAAAATAGGATTGATATGATGCATCATCTCACTAATTGTGTTCGAAATCAAAATAATTTCATGAATTGGATCTTGAGACTGTTTTTCAATATTTCTAAAAATATCTTCCTGTTTTTTCATTTCCACTTCACAAAGCTGATTTACTAAATCATCTTTTTCTTTATAAAACTGGTAAATTGTTTTTTTAGACATTCCGAGCTCTTTGGCAATGTCATCCATGGTTACACGCTTAATTCCAAACTTAAAAAATAGTTCAAGCGAGGTTTTTAATATTTTTTCTTGTGGTTCCATTTTATAAATCTGACGTAAAACTAAGGAAACTATTTTTGTTCTGCAAGTTTCCTGTAGAAAAATAATGGCCTATTTTTTGTTAAATATTTTAACAAATTTCAAACTTTAGCCATTGCAAGCATTAAAGTTTAATTGGTCGATATAAAAAACTGTTCTATCTTTGGAAACATATGTTTAAAAAATATTTTTTAGCCAGCTTCTTGTTTTTAACATTTATTAGCAATGTTAAATCTCAAATTGACACCTCTTTTTGGTTTGTTGCACCTGATATTTCTCAGGGGTTAGGCGACCGACCAATCTTTTTATATTTTAACACCTATTCTCAGGCGGCAACTGTTAAGGTTTCGCAACCTGCTAATGGAGCTTTTGTGCCTATTACAAAAGTAATACCTGCAAATTCAATTGACTCTATTAATTTAACTGCTTTTATAGCTTCTATTGAAAATTCAACCGCTAATACAGTACTTAATAGAGGTTTGTATATTTCATCTAGTCAAAAAATTTCCGCATTATATGCCATCAAAGGCACAAGTAATAAAGAACATTTGAGTTTAAAAGGGCCAAAAGCATTAGGTATTGATTTTTATGTGCCTATGCAAGAATTTTGGAATCAAGCACCAGCCACTACACCAAAATCTTTTTCGTCAATAGATATTGTTGCTTCCGAAAATAGTACAACCGTATTAATTACTCCCAAAACTAATATCATTGGGCATGCAGCAAATGCAACTTATTCAATTTCATTACAAAAAGGGCAAACATATTCGTGCCAAGACACAGCGAGATCTGCCATTACTAGTTTAGCTGGTTCAATTGTATCCTCTAATAAACCAATTGCTATTACTATTCAATCTAGTGGTTTAAGTCAATCTGGCTGTTTAAGTTCTGTTACAGATCAAATAACTTCTACCACATACATCGGGACTGATTATATAGTTAATAAAGGTAAAGCCAACGCAGAAAAAATATTTGTTTTAGCAACACAAAACAACACGCAAATAACTATTAATGATGGTGCTGTTACGACTCACGTTTCTAACTTCGGTGAAAATTTCATATATACAGCAACCCAAAACATCACATATGTAACTGCCAATAAACCAGTTTACGTTCTTCATGTTTCGGGATATGGATGCAGATTAAGTGGAGCTCAACTACCTCCCTTTTATTGTGCAGGAACATATACAACTGCTTTTACCAGAACATCTTCTGACTCATTGGCTTTAAATTTATTTACAAGAACAGGCTATGAAGGGAATTTTGCCTTAAACGGAAATGCATCTTTAATTCCAGCCTCTTCATTTACTGTTGTTCCCGGAACTTCCGGAAATATTAAATCAGCTAGAATATATTTTAATACCACCACAGTTCCTGTTAACTCTCATAATAAAGTGACTAACACAGGAGATGTTTTTGGATTAGGAGTTTTAAATGGTTCATCTGTAAGAGGCAGTTCATATGCTTATGAATCTGAATTCACTTCCTATCCTTCTATCAATGCCGGAAGTAATTTCACCATTTGTTCAAATGGAAATATTGCTCTAAATGCCCAAGTAGGTGGCGGAAATATTACTGGAACATGGTCTACAAATGGTTATGGAGCTTTTAATGGGGGCTTCACTGCCCTAACAAATACTTATACTCCAAGTCAACTTGATACTACCGTAAAACCGGTTAAGTTATTTTTAACATCAAGCGGCCCTTGTCCTCAAAAAAAAGACACTCTTTTATTAACCGTTAAGCCTGCTCCATTAGCTAATGCTTCTGTTGATCAAATTGTATGCGGAAACAACAGCTCTGTACTTTTAAATGGATCTGTGTCTGGCGGTTCATCAACTGGTATATGGACAAGTACTGGAACAGGAACTTTTACTCCTAACAATACAACTTTAGGAGCTACTTATTTTCCAAGTTCAGCTGATACTGCAAGTGGTAATATTAAACTAATTCTAACATCTACCGCTAATGGAATTTGTGCATTGGAAAGAGATACCATGAGTGTTACAATAACAGATATTCCTACCGCAAATGCAGGCCCTACAAGTGTTTCTGTTTGTGCTAATAACCCCACAGTAACTGTAAACGGAACCATAGGTGGTATTACTACAACCGGAAAATGGACATCAAGTGGTTCTGGAAACTTTAGTCCTAGTAATACTCAATTAAGTACTAATTATATTCCAAGCGCAGCTGATTTAAGTGCTGGACAAATTAAATTATATTTAAGTTCAACAAGTAATGGGAATTGTATTCAAGCAAAAGATAGTATTACTGTTGTATTTACTAATCCACCTTCTGTAAACGCAGGTACAGATAAATACATTTGTAAAAACAATCTAGCTACTGTTTTATCTGGAACGATTACTGGATCAACAACAACTGGTATATGGAGTGGTGGTACTGGAACATTTACACCTAGTAGCTCAGTTTTAAATCCTACATATACTCCAAGCGCTGCTGAAATTACTGCAGGGGTTGTTAATTTATCTTTAACCTCAACAGGAAATGGAAATTGCCTTGCCGTTAGCGATCAATTATTAATCATCTTTAATAATGCACCAACGGTTAATGCGGGACTTGATATTTCTTCTTGTAAGAACAATGCAGCTACTGCATTATCTGGCATTGTTTCTGGAACTACAACTACTGGTATTTGGGCTGGCGGTACTGGAACTTTTACACCTAACAATACGGCTTTAAATGCTACTTACAATCCTAGTGCTGCTGATTTAACTGCTGCAATTGTTACTCTTACTTTAACTTCTACCAACAACGCTAACTGTAATCAAGTAACAGACAATATTATTATTAACTTCACCCCTTCACCAGTTGTGAATGCTGGCGTTGATAAAAATATTTGTAAAAACAATCCTGGAACTGTTTTATCAGGAACTGTTTCAGGCGGTACAACTACTGGTATTTGGAGTGGAGGTTTAGGTTCTTTTAATCCTAGTAACTCTGTTTTAAATGCAACTTATACTCCTAGTGCTTCTGAATTAACTGCCGGGTCTGTAACTCTTACTTTATCATCTACAAATAATGGAAATTGTAATCAAGTGACTGATAATCTTGTAATTAATTTCACCCCTGCTCCATCTGTAAATGCTGGTCCAAATTTAAGCATCTGTAAAAACAATGCTGCTACGGCATTATCAGGTACTGTATCTGGTGGTTCTACTACAGGCATTTGGAGCGGTGGAACTGGAACC
>Ga0208628_1000465_pt1 | contig 19984 bp, 12 predicted proteins | sample LakWasMet16_LOW5_2_FD_183864 | JGI IMG/M metagenome (GOLD analysis project Ga0208628, IMG submission 183864) | Freshwater sediment methanotrophic microbial communities from Lake Washington under simulated oxygen tension - Sediment Metagenome... | ecosystem: Environmental > Aquatic > Freshwater >... | reverse complement strand
GGGCATCGACGTTTAAATTGCGCTGGGTGTCGCCGGGGACTTGCGCCGAACACAGGGCTTCGGTTTTTTGCTGCATGTCCTGATGGTTCAGTTCGGAGGCTTTGTGCAAATCGATCTGGTACCGCTCGACGGTCCAGCCGCGCACGAATTCCGGCGAATAGGCTTTCAGATCGGTCAGCGTGGGAAACGGTTCGACTTGTCGCAACAACACCGGGTGTACCCCTGTAGTGCCGGGAATCAGTTCATCATCGAAAAAGTGCTGCAGGCTGCCGCTGGCCGGTACCCAGCGTGTATGACGGACCTGCTTGGTTTGGGTGCGGCCATTGCTGTCGCGATAGGTTTCGGTGGTGTAGTAATAATGTCCGGCCTCGGCGGTCCAATCGGCGCTGACATGCGAGTCGAATGTCCAATACGGCAGATATACGCCATGAAGAGTGTCGGTGAGTGCGGCATGCTTCAGGCGATTCGGCGCAAACCAGCGCGAGCCGTACCATTTGCGAATGGCGTCGCGTACCTGGCCGTCGCTGATCTTGAACGGCAGCACATACTGCGGCGTAATCGCATCGCGTTCGGTTTGATGGTCGATGATCGAGGGCGAGCCGCAGAAATCGCAGCGCTGTGCGACTTTGTTGCCGACGAATACCGAAATTGCATGGCAGCTCTGGCACTGCACTTCCCGTTGCGCTTCACCCCAGCCGCGTTGATCCACCGGATGTTTTTGCAAGGCAACGGTTAAATCATTTTCCTGCACTTCGCCCGGCAAACCCGCTTCCGAATTTTTCCAGGGCACCAAGGTGCCGCAATACGGGCAGGCCAGCGATTGCTTGCCGGCGTTCCATTGCAAATCCCCGCCACATTCCGGGCAGGGATGTTTACCGACGGTCGCGTTATTCATGCGTCGATCAAGCGCCTTTCAAAAACTCTTCCAGCGCGGATTTCGCAATGCGATAAGCGTTGCCGATTTTTCTCGCTTTCAATTCACCGGCGGTGATCGATGCCATCACGTCTTCGACCGACACGCCGAGCGTCTGTGCCGCCTGTTCGGGCGTCAACACCTCCAGCCCGCCGTTGCTTGCTGCCGCAACAGCCGCAGCAGGGGCTGCGGACGCCGCATTTTGCTGCTGCATATTGCGGGTCATTTCCTGCGCCATCGCAAGCCCCATGCCCATTTGTGCAGCGGTCGTTGCCGCGTTGCCGCCTTCGCCCGGCATCGTCATCGATTGGCCCATCTGGTACTTCACGTAATCGTTCAAATTGCCGATCGCGCCCATGCTGGAACGCTTGTCGATGGCCTGTTCGACTTCCGGCGGTACCGAAACGTTTTCCAGCAGGAAGCTGGTGATTTCGATGCCGTATTTGTCGATCACGGCCGGATTGATGATCGGCAGCAGGGCGTCGCCCATTTCGGTATAGCGCGAAGCAACATCGAGCGCCGGTACATTCGCGGTCGCCAGCGCATCGGTGAACACGCTAATGATGCGCGAGCGCATGGTGTCGGCGAACTCGTCGAGGCGGAAGTTCTGGTCGGTGCCGGCGACTTCCTTCAGGAATTTCGCGGCATCAACGATGCGGAAATCATAGGTGCCGAACGCACGCAGGCGCACGATGCCGAAATCCTTGTCGCGCATCATCACCGGATTCGAGGTGCCCCATTTATTACCGGTGAACAAGCGAGTGTTGATGTAGTAAACATCGCATTTGAACGGCGAATCGAAACCGTATTTCCAACCCATGATGGTGGACAAAATCGGAATGTTTTCGGTTTTCAGCGTGTGCTTGCCGGGATTGAACAGGTCGGCATATTTGCCGGCGGCAACGAATTGCACCTGTTGCGATTCACGTACGATCAGCTGGGCGCCGTTCTTGATTTCCTTGTCATCATCGGGAAAGCGATACGACAGCGTGTCGCGTGAATCGTCGTTCCATTCGATAATTTCGAGTAACTCGCCTTTCAGAAAATCTACAATGCCCATGACAAACTCCTGTTGATGATTGACGCTGAAGGTAAGGATTTATTTCAGACCCGGTGATTCTAGACCAAGCTCATGCCTAAAGGCTGAATACGCCCGGCCATTGCAAGCCGACGCGTTCGATTTTTCTCCGGCATTGCGGGCAGGGAAAATCGCGGGCGTTTTTATCGACCGCCAGATGACTGCCGCAACCATCGCAGCGGATACCCTGTTCGACTTCCAGCTTGTGGCCGCATTGCTCGCAGACGCATTGCTTGGCGCCGGCAAATACCGGCACCGTATTTTTGCAGAAGCCACAATTCAGTAATGCGGAAGCATTGGTTTCCACCGTCAGGTATTCCTGCTTCAGGCCGGTCGTTTCCAGCAATAATTTTGTCGTTGCTTCGTGCAGATAGGGCAGCCAGCCCTGCACGAAGCCGGAATAGCCGATGCGTTTCAACAAATCCGCGCCGGCACCGTCCGGGTGTGGCGCATATTGGCTATACAATTCATCGGAATAAGTACGTTCCTGCGCGGCAATGACGGTGTCGAGCATGGCCTTGAAACTTTTATGACTGACGCGGGTGGCGCCCTCATGTTGCGTCCATTGCAATGCGGCCGTTGCCTGCGTCATGGCTTCCGAGATTTTCTTGTACTCGTCATCAAATGCAATTACGGTGCAGCAACCGGCCGAATGGGCAACGAAAGCCTGCCTGAAGACTGCATCGCCCACTCGAACCGGCACGGCATTCGGGCAAGCTTCGACATAGGCATCGAAAAGCTCAGTCTGCAGCTCCAGATACTTTTCCCGGTCATTCGCCAGCAGTGCTTTCTCGCACTGCGGCTTCAGTTTGGCCGAAAGCTTTTCATAGACCGGACCCGGCATCGCTCTGGGCTGCTCGCAGGCTTTCCTGAAATCATAGTCGGCAAGACTGCCGCAGAAATCGCAATACACGTAGGCCGTTGCCGACGGCCGCGATTTGGCGGCACCGCAGCTGGGACAGCGGCTGGCGAGATAGTAGATAGTTACCGGATTTTTGGGTTTGCTCATTGGTGCTTCTGGTTATTTACGTTGTTTTTAACCGAACGTGAAAGTTGGGCGTTTCCAGCCAACCTCTTTGAAAACAAGCATTACTTCCAAAATGGAATTCTGATGATATTGGGTAACTCCGGTTTATCCTCATTCTGACTTTTCCCCAGCGAGACCAGGCTTAACTCGTGTTTTCCCGATGGCAGCGTATGTATTGGAATCATTGCCAGCATGCCGCGCTGCCCGGTCTGCGGATCACCGCTTGCCATTAATTCGACGGCAACAGGTTTTCCATCAATTGAAATCTTCAATAGTGTCGATACACACTGCAATCCCGCCCCCATATTGGCAGATTTTTTGCTCGACGCCTGCGGACATTTTTCTTGCAGAATTTCGTTGTAGTACCTTGGTATATAAGGCACAAATAAACGCAAGTACGGGCCATCACTCACAGGGCCTTCGATATAGGGATGCAATGTCGGACTGCTGGTTTGCTGCCGAAGCGATGCATAATATTCGATCGGAGCTTCCAGCCCATTATTTCTGCCGGATGAAGGCAAGGCATTGTAGGCGCCGCCATCAAGACCGTTCATCGATATCAGCAGGCTGCTTGCTGCACCCATTGCGGCCATAAAACCCATTATCAAGTAGCTTATTCGTCTGCTTTTATTTGTTCTATACAAGTTGATCAAGACGCTGCTTTGTCCAATCCCGACAAAGTCATAAAAGCCAATCACCTTTTCGAACATAGTTGCGATTTTTCCATTAAGTAATTTCTCGCCAAAATAATTGTCCAAGGTGTAGACAACAAGGTAGGGTCCGAAAAGAACCAACAGAATTGCGGAAATAATATCGCCGGATTTTAGATTGATGCCAAGTACTTGCATGGTCAGCAAAATGCCTATGAGCAAGCCCATCAATAGACTTAGCGAAAGCATGGTCAACGCAGAGCCAAAGCCAAGACCGAAAACAATCGTTGCACGATTGTCGGCAACTTCAATCAACTCGGACATGTCCTGGCTGTTTTTCTGCAAGCTCTTCCTGTGAATCGGACCGTAGCCAGTCATCTTTTCCCACTGTATTCCTTTCGGAAATACCGAATTCATACCAACCATGGCTATCCAGTAGCCCCGCATGAATAAATGCAGCACAAAGGTAATGATTAAGATCCAGAGTGAGAATTGAATATAAATACTGGAAATTTTGATAGCCAGATAAACCGCTTCACCATGCATTTCGCCCGCACTGGAAAGAAATCGATAAAGTGGTGCCGGTAACTGAAGCAAACTGAAAACAGTCGCTCCTGAAATCAGTAACTCCATTTCCCAGGTAGGTGTGGTTCGTTTGGAAATCTCGTTGGTCTTAACTTCGGATTCGCTCATCTTTTTCCCCATCAAGAAGCATTGCCCTGCAAATGCCGCGCTTGCCGTGACGGCGTGCCGCCCGTGGTTTTTTGCGGTCTCGGCAAGGGTCGCGCGGCACCCGGCGCTTCGAAATCAAAGTGGGTCCGGCCTCCGACGGCACGATAATCGGCAATGATGTCTTCGGCCAATTTTTCTTTAGCGAACCCGCGCACATCATTCAGGTAATCGAAAAGAAACTGCACCATGCGCTCGTGGGCAATGGCATGGGTCTTGCCGGTTTTTTCATACAGCCAATCACTGAAGGCTAGAAAATTTTCAAAAGCGTTGTCTGCCATCAATAGCGGTAGCGTTCTCGCGTAACGGCCCGAGTTGGCGATGATGTCCCAGTAACGCGAGAAGCGCGACAGCCTTTGCATGGTGGCGAAATCGATCACGTCGGTCGCCAGAATGTTATACGGCGGATCCGGATTGAATTTCAGGCCGTGCTCTTTTGTATGGCGCGCAATCGGTGCGCCGCGCAGGCGCTTCAGGATACCGAACTGGATTTCATGCGGCGCGAGTGCTACCAGACGGTCAAAACCTTTCGCAAACGACGCCACGCCTTCACCCGGCAAACCGGCAATCAGATCGACATGCAGATGCGCGGTGCTATGTTCACGCAGCCAGCGGATATTAGTGTCGGCGACGTCGTTTTTCTGGCGACGAGAGACACGCGCCTGCACTTCGGGATCGAAGGTCTGGATGCCGATTTCAAATTGCAGCGTGCCTTCGGGGAATTTCGCGATTTCGGCTTTCAGTTTTTCGGGCAGATGATCCGGAATCAATTCGAAGTGCGCGAAGATCGGATCGTCTGGCGCCTGTTCGAGTTTCTTCAGGAAGAAATCGAGAATCGCCAGCGAGGTGTCGACTTTCAGATTGAACGTGCGATCGACGAATTTGAACGTGCGGGCACCACGTTGATACAAAATTTCCAATTCGCCCAAAAACGGATCGAGCTCAAACGGCCAGGCCGTTTTATCCAGCGCCGACAAACAGAATTCGCATTTGAACGGACAACCGCGCGAGGCTTCGACATAAAGATGGCGCTGCTTCACGTCTTCATCGGTAAATTCGCGGTAGGGCAATACCAGTGCCGGCAAGGGCGCCTGCACGCCGGCAATGATTTTTTTATCCGGCGTTTCGTCTTTCAGCAACTGCTTTGCCAATACCGCAAAGGTCACATCGCCCCAGCCGGTGATCACGTAATCGGCCATCTCGCAGATGCGTTGCTGTTCGGTTTCATAACTGACTTCGGGGCCACCGAGCACGATGAGGATATCCGGCGCCACCGCTTTCAGCTGCGCCACCAGGCGCGTGCACTCGTCGACATTCCAGATGTAAACACCGATGCCGATGATTTTCGGCTGGTCGGCCAGCAATTTTTCGACCATTTCTTCGGTCTTTTGCCCGATCACGAATTCGCGAATGGATGATTGTGCATGCAGTTCGCCCAGATTCGCGCGCAAATACCGCAAGCCCAGCGAGGCATGGGCGTAACGGGCGTTGAGCGTGGTTAATACGATATCGGTCATGGGGGAATTATGACCTAATCCCGGTATTCGGGCCTAGATAAACTTGGTTACGAGCGTGATAAGGCTAATGGCAAAAATGATCAGAAACATGAAACAAGTCAGTGCAAAAGGCACCGTAACGAAGCCCCTGACAGTGCCGGCCAGATTTCTTTGCGAGAAAGCGGCTCGACAAAACCAGATCCAGTAGGCGAGCGGTACCGGCATGAAAATTGCCAGCCAACCGCCTTTCAGTCCGACCCACTTGAAGAACGTCATCAGTAAAAACACCACGGAACCAAGCAATACCATTTGTGACCAACCATAAGCCGCTATGACCAGATGCTCGGCGTAATTGAAGCCTGACTCCCGAAAGAAACCACGTGTTGCCAATGCCAGAATCAATACCAATGGCAGATAAATCAGGGCATTCCAGTCGGCGACGAAGACTTTAGCGGGCTCTATTGCCAGAAGGCCCTTGCTTGAAATGGAATTGGCAATCGCGGCGTCGAGAAAGGGCGCATTACCCGCTGCAAAAAGCGATAAGGCAAACATCACGGTGAAATATTTTATCGGACTGTAATAACGAAGCGGCTCGCCTTTGATAAACGCCGATGTCACCGACTGTGGCTGGGTGAACAAGTGCCACAAGGTCAAAAACAAACCGCGTTCGGTGCCAAACACGTCTTCTCTTAGCCGGTGCAGCATATAGCTCAGACTAAGTCGTTCGGGTCTCTGGCGTGCATTGCAGGTTCCGCAACGCTGTGCTTGTTTTGTCGCCGGCTCGGGATTTACCGTGTTCATGTAGCGGGATAGGCAGATTGGATGTCGCGATTATATGGCAATGATCGGCGCATCGCCCGGCAGAAAACTGCTCCTGCGTCTTCTGCACTCTCGCCTTCCAGGGCAGTCGCAAGCAACCTCCTACGATTTTTGACGTCGCTTGTTGAACCAGTCGCCGAGATCATCCATCAGGGTATACGCCGCCGGAATCACGATCAGGCTCAACAAGGTAGAAGTAATCAAGCCACCGATGACGACGACCGCCATCGGTGCGCGGAAACTCGAATCGCCCGAGAAGCCCAATGCAATCGGCAGCATGCCGGCACCCATCGCTATCGATGTCATCAGGACCGGTTGCACGCGTTTGCGGCAGGCATCGACCACCGCATCGTGCTGGCTCAGATGATTTTCATCTTCGGCGATGACGGCATAGTCCACCAGCAGAATCGAATTCTTTGTCGCAATCCCGATCAGCATCAGCAAGCCGATCAATGCGGGCAGGGACAGGGCATTCTGCGTGATCAGCAGCGCGCCGAAAGCACCGCCGGCACACAGGGGAACCGCGGTGAGAATCGTCAAGGGCTGCAGTGGGTGGTTGAACAGCAGAAGCAAGACCATGTAGATGCAGGCGATGCCGGCAATCATGGCGACAATGAAGCCGACGAATAATTCAACGAAGACTTCGGCATCGCCGGTATTCAGAAAGCTCACGCCGGCCGGCAGATTTTTTACGCTCGGCAGGTTCTGGATTTCCGCCATCACCTCGCCCAGTGGCCGGCCATTAAGTTCGGCGGTGAGATTGATATTGCGTTGGCGCTGGTAACGATCGATTTGCGAGGGTCCGCTGCTGTAGCTGATCGTCGCGACCGAGGTTAAGGGCACGGAGCCGTTGTTCGAAGGCACCCGCAGATTTTCAATCAGCTGCGGATTGGCCAGGGTGGCTTCGCTGAAACCGACGCGGATCGGAATTTGCCGCTCCGGCAGATTCAGTTTTGCCAGTCGCTGGCGATAATCACCGGCGGTCGCGATGCGCACCGCTTCGGCAATATCTTCGGTCGCCACGCCCAGTTCGGAAGCACGCGCCGCGTTCGGCACGATCACCAACTCGGGCCGCAATAACGATGCCGAGGAAGAAATTGCGCCGAGTCCTTTCAAGGTATGCAAATCATTTTTCAGGGATTGGGCGGCGTCGATCAAGTGTTTAGGATTGTCGCCGGCCAGCACCAGTTGCATCAGTTCTCCCGGTTCCGAACTGATATAGCTGATGCGTGCACCCGGCAAATCCGACAGTAATTCGCGGGCAACGCGTTCCAGATCTTTTTGACTGCGCTCGCGCGAGTCCGGCGTACCCCAATCGAGCACCATGGTGGCCTTGCGGGTTTCGGCAAAGCCGGTTTTGCTCGGATCACCCAAATCGAGCACGCTGCCCACGGTGGTGTAGACCTGCTTGAGCTCCTTGATGGTTTCGAGTTTGGCGCGTGCCTGTTCGGTAACGGCGACGGTCTCGGCCAGCTTGGTGCCGGGGGCCAATTCGATACCCAGATTGCTGCGACCCAGATCGGTAAATGGAATAAACGTTTTCGGGATGAAGGCGATGATGCTCAGCGACGCGAGGAACAGGATAAACGCCGTCCACAAGGTCAGTGCACGATGGCGCAGGGCGGCATCGACCCAACCGAGATACCATTTCATCATTCGCGTTTCGCGTTCGACATGCGGCACCGCTTTCAATTGATAGGCGGCCATCATCGGCGTCAGCAAACGCGCGACCAATAATGAAAACATCACGGCGGTCGCGGCGGTCCAGCCGAATTCGCGGAAGAATTTTCCGGCAATGCCGGGCATGAAAGCGACGGGGATGAACACGGCCGCCAGCGTCAACGAGGTAGCGATCACGGCGACGCCGATTTCATCGGCGGCATCTCGTGCCGCTTGCATCGGTGGTTTGCCCATGCGCAGATGCCGCACGATATTCTCGACTTCGACGATGGCATCGTCGACCAGAATGCCGACCACCACCGACAGGGCCAGCAGGGTAATCAGGTTCAAACTGAAATTGAATAAATACATCACCGCGAAGGTGGGAATAATCGAGAGTGGAAGTGCTACCGAGGAAATCCAGGTGGCACGCCAATCGCGCAGAAACAACCAGACCACGAGCACGGCCAGCAGTGCGCCTTCCACCAGCATCGTCATCGAGGAGTCATATGAGCGCTGCGCTTCTTCGACCGTCGTAGTGACCAGCCGGAAATCGATATCGGGATTGTCGGCTTTCAATATTGCCAGGGCGGCTTCGACATTCTTGGCCACTTCGATTTCGCTGGAACCCACCGTGCGCGACAAGGCAAAAGCGACAACCGGCTTGCCGTCGAGCATCGCCATTTGCGAAGGATCGGCGGCCGCGTCGCTGATGCTTGCCAAGTTCGACAAACGCACCGAACGGCCATCCTGCAAGGCAATCGAAAAATCCTTCAGTGCGGCAACGTCTTCAATCGTGCCGACCGTGCGAACGGTTTGCATGCTGCCGTCGAGTTCCGCCTTGCCACCGGGACGCTCGGCTTGCGAACGCGCCAATTGCTGCGATACCTGTCCGGCCGTAATGCCATAAGCCTGCAATGCCTGCGGATCGAGATCGACACGAATTTGCCGATCAATACCGCCCGAACGCGAGACCAGGGCAACACCTTTGACGCCATACATGGCCTTGCTGACGTCGCGATCGACGAACCAGCTCAATTCGTCGGCTTGGCGTTGATTCGACGATACCGTATAGGTGACCAACGAACCGCCGATATTGATTTTGCCGATGATCGGTTCCTGGATATCCTGCGGCAAATCGGCACGCACGCGCGTGACCGCATCGCGCACATCGTCCAGAGCGGTCGAGATATCGGTCTGCAGGAAGAATTCGATATTGGTATTGCTGATGCCTTCATTGACGTTGGAAAACACCCGCTTCACACCGGTAATGGTGGCGACCGAATCTTCGATTTTCCGGGTGACTTCGGTTTCCAGCTGGCTTGGCGGCGCGCCGGGCAGGGCCACGCTCACGGTGACCATCGGAAAGCTGACATCGGGAAAACGCGAAATCGGCAGCTTGATAAAACTGTAGATGCCGGCCACGCAGAGCACGAAAAAAATCATCAATGCCGGCAATGGCCGTTTAATCGCCCAGGCGGAAACATTCATCATGGCGACGGACTTTTTGCTTCGGGCGTTTTCGTTACCACGCGAACACGGTCGCCGTCGCTCAGCAAGCCCGCGCCGGTGTCGACCACGGCTTCGCCGGCTTTCAGGCCGGAAGTGATTTCGGTAAAGCCCTGCGATGAATTTCCGCTGCCGACGCGAACCAGTTGCACCGTGTTGTCGGCTTTCACCTTGAAGACGTAACTATGGCCATCGCGCTGCACGACCGAGGTGGATGGCACCATCAGCGTTTCGCCGGCACCTATCAGAATGCGGCCTTCGAGAAAGGTGCCGGATTTCAGATTGCCCGGATTCGGCAAATCGGCATACAAGGTGCCGGTGCGCGTACCGGCATCAAGTCCCGGTGACACCGCACGAACAATGCCATCGACGATTTTTCCGTCGCCGGTTTGCAGGCGAACGCTCGCACCGGTTTGCACGCGGGCCAGATCGAGTTCATTCAATTCGGCACGCCATTCCAGCCGGCCATGGCGAATCATTCGCAGCAGTTCGGAACCCGTCATCACGACCTGACCCGGCTGTACGAGTCGTTTCGAAATAATGCCGTCGTCGGGTGCACGCAGCGAAGCGAAATCGCGCTTGAGTTGCACGCCATCGCGTATTGCCTGCGTCGTGGCCAGCCGTGCCTGCGCCTGTACGACACCGGCACGTAGTTCATCCAAAGTACTGGCGCTGATCAATTGGCTTTTCGACAGTTGCTGGCCGCGATTAAAATTGATAGTGGCCAATTGCAGACCGGCTTTAGCTTCGTTCAAGGATGCATCGGCTTGCCGCAATTCGCTGTCGAGGGTTCGATGATCCAGCTCCAGCAATAATTGTCCGCGTTTCACTTGCTGGCCGACGTCGACGTTCAATGCAGTCACCCGCACACCGCTGAGTTCGACGCCGAGCTGCATTTCTTCCCAGGGCGATACCGGGCCGGAAGCAATAATGCTTCGTTCGATCGTTCGCGATTGCGCCTTCACCAGACTGACCGCCATGCTGGCACTGGACGTTTGTTCGGCTGATTTTTCAGGCTCGCCGCCGGAACAAGCGCCGAGAAAAGTCACCCCGAGCAACAACAGAATTTTTGGCTTGAATAGATTTGGCACGGGACGTCTCTTGTTGTTTATTTCGATACTTCGGTGGCACCGGCAAAATCACCCGCCAATGCCTTGTAGACCAATGCCAGCGAGCTTGCCTGTGCGGTTTTTGCCTGCACATTGGCATCTTCGGCGGACAGCAGGGTGCGTTCGGCATCTAGCAAACTCAGGAAATCGGCAGCGCCATTGTCGTAACGCAATTTCGCCAGATCGCGCGCCTTGCGTGACTGCACTTCGGCTTGCTGCAACGCATCCTGCGAGCGATTGCTGGCGCGGTATTGCGCCAACGCGTTTTCGGTATCTTCCAATGCCAGCAACACGGTTTCCTGATACAGCGCCGCCGAAGCATCGGCACGCGCTTCGGCTGCTTTCACGTTTTGGCGAACACGCCCAAAGTTCAGGAAACTCCAGCTGATCGAAGGCCCGTAACTCCAGCGCTCGCCGCCTTTATCGCCCAGATCGCCGAAGCCTTGTGCGGTCCAGCCAAAGCTGCCGAATAAATTCAGCTTCGGAAAGTAATCGGCCATTTTCTCCCCGACTCTGGCATTGGCCGCCGCGAATTTCTGTTCGGCAGCCAACACATCCGGACGTCGCTTGATCCATCCGTCCGGCGTGCCAATCGTTCTTAATGCCGGCAAGGTCGGCATGTCCTTGCTCAACGTCAGCAGTTCCCGCACTGCCGTTACCGGTTGCGCCGTCAGCACCGCGAGGCGTTGTTCCTGGCGAACGACTTCCGCTTCGGTATTAGGCACCTGCGCGGCAACCTGCAAAGCGAGTGCGCGATTTTGTGCTAGCTCAAGCGCATTGCCGCGACCTTCTTTCAGCCGTACTTCCAACACGCGATCACTGCGCTGCAGGTTTTCGATATTGATGTTCTGGATCTGCAGACGCCGCTGTGCGCCGCGCAATGCAAAAAAGGCCTGCGCTACTTCGGCGTTGACCGACAAGCGCGCAGCATCGAGCAAATAGGCATCGGCATCGCTTTCACGATAGATCGCATTTTTCTGCTGGCGCAAACCACCGAACAAATCGATTTCCCAACTGGCATCGAAACCGGCGCGATAACTTTCGGTGATGCCGGTGCCGACGGGAATAAACGGATCCTGATTGGAAGCACGACTTTTTTCGGCATCGCCGCCGGCAGTGACGGTCGGGAACCAGCTGAAGATCGACAGACCACGCAGGGCGCGGGTTTCCCGCAGTCGTGCCGCGGCCTGTGCGATCGATTTATTTTCCTGCTGCGCGCGGGATAACAGGGCATTCAAGGCCGGATCGTTGAAGGCTGACCATAAAGCACTCTCGCTCTCTGTTGCCTGCGTAGCGGCACCCGCTGCCTGTGTCGCTTCAAGGCTCTGTGCCTGGTCGAATTTTTCCGGCAAGGGCGCATCGGGTTTTACGAAACGCGGGCCCACGGTACAGCCCGACAAGACCATCACGATGGCGCTCGCCAGCAACACTTTTTTCATGTTTTTATTTTCAATGCGTTTCATGCGCATTCTCCAATTGTTTCGCTTCTTCTTCGCGACGCGATGACCAGCTGCGAATCAGCACATAAAACACCGGCGTGAAAAACAGTCCGAAGAAAGTCACGCCCAGCATGCCGGCGAACACGGTGATGCCCATCACCTGACGTACTTCCGAACCCGCACCCGATGCAAACACCAAGGGCACGACACCCATGATGAAGGCGAAGCTGGTCATCAGAATCGGACGTAAACGCAGACGACTGGCTTCCAATGCAGCTTCGACAATACTGCGGCCCTGCATTTCCAGTTCGCGGGCAAATTCGACGATCAGGATGGCGTTTTTGCAGGCGAGCCCCATCAACACCACCAGGCCAATTTGCGTGAACACGTTATTGTCCAGGCTCATGACGCCGGTGACATTCAACAACCAGATAGCGCCAATGGCCGAGAAAATACACAACGGCACGATCAGGATGACCGACAAAGGTAGGCTCCAACTTTCGTACAAGGCCGCCAGTACCAGATACACCAGCAACACGCAGAGTGGAAACACCCATAGCGTTGCGCTGCCCTGATGGACTTGCTCGTAACTCAATCCGGTCCATTCAATCGCCAGACCGTTCGGCAACTGCTGCTGGGCAATTGCCTCGATGCTGACGATCGCTTCGCTCGACGACATCAACGAAGGATCGGTACCGGCTCCGACATCCGCGGCAGGATAACCATTGAAGCGGATGACCGGATCGGGGCCGTAGCTTTCCGTGATATTGACCACGCTGCCGATTGCGACCATTTCACCGGTCACGCTACGGGTGCGAAGTTGTGCGATATCGCTGACATTGTCGCGAAAAGGAGCATCCGCCTGTGCGTAGACATTGTAGGTTCGGCCAAACAGATTGAAATCGTTGACGTAAGTCGAACCCAGATACACCTGCAGCGTGTTGTAAAGTTCGGACAAGATGACGCCCTGTTCTTTTGCCTTGGCGCGATCAACCTGTGCATTCAATTGCGGCACATTCGCCTGGTTCGCGCTGTAGACCGTATTGCCGTCGAAACCCGGTGTCTGCCGCAATGTTCCGACCAATGCCTGGGTGTGCGTATTCAACTCACCGTAACCCAGCGATGCGCGGTCCTGCACGAATAACTCCGCGCCGGCCGAATTGCCAAGGCCCATGACTGGCGGCGGCATAACGGCAAACGCGAGGCCATCCTGATCCTGCATGAATTGTCCGGTAATCATTCCGGAAATTTCTTCTGCCGTGTGTTCGCGTTCCTTCGCCGGCTTCAAGCCGATGAAAATAACGGCGGCATTCGGTGTTGCAATAAAATGCGCGGCGTTCAAACCGGGGAAAGCCACCGCGTTATGCACACCCGGTGTTTTCAATACGATCGCACTGAGTTTACGCACCATCGCATCGGTACGATCCAGTGTCGCGCCTTCGGGCAATTGCACCATCGCAAACAGATACTGCTTGTCCTGCGTTGGAATAAAACCGCCAGGCACGCTGCGGAAACCGAGAACGGCGACGAATATCAAACCGCCGTACAGAATCATCAGGCGAACGCTGCGGCCCATATTGCCTTTCACGGCTTGACCATAGCGTGTGCTGGCGTTACCGAACTTGGCGTTGAACCAGTGAAAAAAACGACCAAAAACCTTTTCGATCATTTGTCCGACTTTGTCCGGTTTGGCGCCATGCGGTTTCAGCAAGACGGCCGCCAGTGCCGGCGACAAAGTCAGCGAGTTGATCGCCGAGATCACGGTGGAAATCGCAATCGTGACGGCGAACTGGCGATAGAACTGCCCGGTAACGCCATCGAGAAATGCCAGTGGTACGAACACGGCAATCAAGACCAGCGAGATCGCGATGATCGGGCCGGACACTTCGCTCATCGCCTTGTGTGCGGCCTCGAGCGGCCTCAGCCCTTCCTGGATATTCCGTTCGACGTTTTCCACTACCACGATGGCGTCATCGACCACGATGCCGATCGCCAGCACCAGGCCGAACAAGGTCAGCACATTGATCGAAAAACCCAGCAACCAAAGCACGGCAAACGTACCGATGATCGATACCGGCACCGCAAGCAAAGGGATGATCGAGGCACGCCAGGTTTGCAGGAACACCACCACCACGATCACGACCAGCAGTACGGCTTCGAGCAGGGTCATAATCACCGAGCGAATCGATTCGCGAACGAACACCGTCGGATCGAATTCCACGCTCCATTTCACGTCTTTGGGAAAGGTTTTTTCCAATTCGCCAAGGCGTTTGCGCACGGCATCCGACAAGGCAATCGAGTTGGCGCCGGGTGCTTCAAAAATAACGATGGCAGCGGCGTCTTCATTATTGAGCAGCGAGCGCATCGCATAGGTATTCGAACCGAGCTCGATGCGCGCGACATCTTTCAATCGCGTGAGTGCGCCGTGCTCGCTTTTGATCACGATGTCGGCGAATTCTTCCGGCGTGGTCAAACGTCCCTGGGCATTGATCGATAATTGCAGCGGTGCATTACCCGGGTTCGGCGACGCGCCGATACTGCCGGCCGACACCTGCACGTTTTGTTCGCGAATGGCGTTGACGATTTCCGTCGCGGTCAAATTTCGCGATGCGGCTTTTTGCGGATCAAGCCATACCCGCATTGCATAATTACCGGCACCGAATGCCAACGCCTGGCCCACACCGTCCAGACGGGCCAAATCATCCTTCACCCGCAAATTGGCAAAGTTCGCGAGATATAAAGCGTCGTAGGTTTTATTGGGCGACGTTAAGTGCACCACCATCGTGATGTTGGGCGAGCTTTTCGCGGTGGTCACGCCGAGGGCACGCACGGTTTCCGGCAAGCGCGGCAAGGCCTGCTGCACGCGGTTTTGCACGCGGACGGCAGCCTGGTCGATATCGGTACCTTGCTTGAAGGTAACGGTGAGATTCATCGTGCCATCGGAACCGGCGGCCGATTTCATGTAGATCATGTCTTCGACGCCGTTGACGGCTTCTTCAATCGGCGCGGCAACGGTTTCGGAAATGGTTTTCGGATCGGCGCCAGGATACATCGCGCTGACGGCCACCGAGGGCGGCACGACATCGGGATATTCGCTGATCGGCAATTGCGGAAGTGCAATCAGGCCGGCAACGAATATCATGATCGACAACACCGCCGCGAAAATCGGGCGGTCGATAAAAAACTTGGACGCATCCAGATGATGGGATTTGCTCATGATCAGTGTCCGGCGGGGGCGGCAGGATTGGCCGGAGCAGGCGGCGCTTGGTCAGGCTTGTCCATCGGTACGATGATCGGTGACACTGGCGCGCCGGGGAAGAAAATTTTCCGCACGCCATTCACGACGACGACGTCTTTCGGATCGAGGCCTTTTCTGACGACGCGCAGACCATCCACGGTTTCGCCCAGCACGACATCTTTTCGCACCGTCGCGTTTTTATCGCCGAGCACATAGACGAATTTACGATCCTGATCGGTCGAGACGGCCATTTCATGAATCAGCATCACGTTCTGTTCGCTGCTGCCTAGCAAACGCACACGCGCGTAAAGCCCCGGGGTAAATACACCGTCGGAATTTTTCAATTCCGCTTTCGCACGAATCGTGCCGGTGCCGGCATTCAATTGATTGTCGACGAATACCATTTCGCCCTTGTGCGGATAACCGGTTTCATTGGCCAAACCGACTTGCACCGGATTGCGTGCATCGCGCGAACTTTTACGTTCGCCGTTTTGCGACATGGTCTGGTATTTCAGATACACCTGCTCGTCACCTTCGAAGGTGACGTAAATCGGATCCATCGTGACGACGGTCGATAACAGGCTAGTGCCGGGCGACACCAGGTTGCCGGGCTTGACCAAGGCTGCGCCGATACGACCATTAATCGGCGAGGTAATTTGGGTGAAACTCACATTCAATTCGGCCTGCGTGACCGCCGCCTGCATCGAAGCAACATCGGCCTGCGCCTGCTGCAATTCGCCACGGCGCTGATCGAGCTCGCCTTGCGATGTCGCTTGTTCCTTGATCAAGCGTTCACTGCGGGCCAGCTCGGTACGCGCCAGAACGACGCGGCTCTGCGCACGCGCCAGATTGGCTTTTGCACTGTCGAGTGCGGCGCGATACTCGCGATCATCGATCGAGAAAAGACGCTGCCCGCGTTTCACTTCACTGCCTTCCCGGAAATGCACGGCAGCTAGATAGCCAGACACGCGTGGTCGCAACTCGACAGTGTCGACGGCTTCGATGCGGCCGCTGAATTCGTCCCAGAGCTGTACTTTTTTCTGGACTACCTGCGCCACATTCACCTGTGGTGGTGGCGGCATGCCTTGCTGGCCACCGCCGCTGCAAGCGGTCAGCAATGCTGCGCTCAACAGTGAAACCGAAAAACCGATTGCCCATTTATTCTTGTACATACAACGCCCCAAAGGTCAAAAAAGAATTCCCGCATTGGCGGGACTGTTGATTTTTTTTGTTACAGCAACCCGCCGCTCGCCGGTTTCAGGAAATGCTTCTTCAGCTCGGATTTTTTCCAGTTGGCTTGCCAGCCAAGGGCAGGTGGCTTCATTGCGTCCATTCCTTCGCCAAAGCCTCCAGACGCGCGATCACTTTTTTCCGCATGGCGTCCGGTATCTCCTGGCAACGCGTGATGTCCTGCCAAAACAGGCCGGCGGCCGCCAACTCCAGAATCATGACGTTGACTTCTTTCGGCGTTCCTTTCTGCGCGCCGTAACGTTGACGGTTCATTTCACGCACTGGCTCCAGCAATGCCTGGTCGTGCGTCAAGGCACTCATCATGCCGGCGACAAAACGCTTTTGTTCGTCGCTGGTTCGGGTCATGGCCCGCAGGCTGCCAATCAAATCGGCGGCACCGTGATTGTCGAGCTTGGGCCGCAGGTTTTTTTCCATCGCCGCCCATTGCTGCATGTCCCGTTCTATCAGGGCCCTCAACAGAAGGTCTTTGGTTGGAAAGTGGTAGGTAATGCCGCCACGGGTAACGCCGCTTTCTTTCACCAGCTGGTCATAGGTGAGATTGCCGGCACCCTGGCGCTGAACGATACGTTCGGCTGCCTGCAGCACTTTTTCTTTCGAAACAGGGGGTCTGGTCATGGCTAGTAACTATACAAAATGTTCTGTATAGAAACAGAAAACCCCTGTCGGCTGCAAGCGCCATTGGTCATGGCTGCATAAGTCGTGACCGCAATCGCGCAATTGCGTGTCTCGAGGAACCAATTTGCGCTGCCGTGTTTCCCGACGACTGCCGGCATGGCCTGGGACATGCTATATACCCAGTCATGCTTGCTAGTATGGGGCGTCATGAGATCAAGCCTGCCCATCGCTGCCGGAAACTTTGCCCGAATCGCACCCCTGTATTCGGGGTTGATTCTGTTGCTGGCGCTTTTCCTGCCCGCCCACGCTTATGCCTCGAGCGCCGCTTCGACACAGCCGGCCGATATCGCCTCGCTGCGCGCCAGCCAGGCTAGATCTGCCTCCGAGCTCAGGCTGCAGGCAATCAAGCTGCGGCACACCGTCAAAGATCCGAAACATCGTGCCTGGGCCGCTTTGGCGCAGGCCGAATTCGAAAATGATCTTGAAAAAGCCGACGCGGCATTGGTCATGCTGGACGAAGCCTATCGGGAAGCCGATGCCCTGAAGCTGGACGACCTCAAATTCCTGACCTTGAATGCCCGCAGCACGATTCTGGTCAATCGCGGCCGCTCGGAAGAAACCGATGCGGTCCAGAAAGAAATGAAAGCGATGGTCGATGCCGGCGCCGAAAAATACCCGGCATGGCGCGCGCAGTGGCTGGATCAGCGCGGCGTACTGGAACGCAAACTGGGCAACTTCGACAGCTCGCTCGATTACTTCAAGCAATCGCTCGATATTTACCGCAAGCTGAAAGATCCGACCAACATGGCGCGTGAATTGAATTCGATTGGCGTCATCCATGGCCGAACCGGCAAATTTGCCGATGCCGTCGTGGCCCATACCGAAGCTCTGGAGCTGTCGCGCAAAGCCGGTGACCGCGGCGAAACCGCACGCGGTCTTCGCATGCTTGGCGTGCTGTATCGCAACCTCGATGATGAAGAACTCGGCAGCCAATCCCTGCTGGAAGGCCTGGCTTACGTCGAAGAACGCAATGTCCGCGAGGCGATAACGCTGCATGGAGAACTCTCCAAGTCCCTCACGCTGCTCGATCGCATGTCGGAAGCCGAGTACCACGCCGAACAGGCGGTCAAATTGTCGAAGCAATCGGGCAGTCCGCCCAACCGCGTCAATTCTTTCGCACGAATGGCCGAACTGAAACTCGCACAAGGCAAAGTCGACGATGCCGACTATTGGACAAAACTCGGTTTCGAATCATTCAACGATGTCGCCATACGCGACCAGACACTCCTGCTATTTTCCCAGGCAAAAGTTTCGGCAGCACGTGGACAATCGGCAAAAGCACTGGAAGAGGCGCAAAAAACGCTCGTCAATGTTCGCAAATTCGGCGACCGCATTCTCGAACGCGCGGTACTGGATTTATTGGCCGAACAACAATTGAAAGTCGGCGACGCGGCAAATGCCTACATCACCCGGAAGGCCCATCAGGCGCTCGACAAGGAATTATCGATCGACATGGCGGCCCGCAAGATTTCGGCACTGGAAGGCAAGCTGGAGCGTGAACGCAGCGAAGCCGAACGTGCACTGCTTGAACGCGATAATGCAGTGCAGGCGCTTACCCTGAGTCGGCAGCGATTGCTGGGCATGGCACTGATCACCGGGCTGGTTGTGCTCTTGATCATCGCCGGCCTTCTTTACTGGCGCTATCTGAGCGTAAAACGCAGCAAGGCGGAAATCAGCCATAGCCGCGATGAGCTTGCACAACTGCACACCGCGCTTCTCGATAGTTCCGCCGCACTGGAACGCGTTGCACTGACCGACGCCTTGACCGGTCTGGGCAACCGACACGCATTGACCCAACACATGGAACGTTGTCTGGCAAAGGGCGCCGAACAACGCCGCGGCCTTTGCGTACTGCTATTGGATCTTGATTTTTTCAAACAGATCAACGACAAGCACGGCCATCTGGCGGGTGACGCCGTACTGCGCGAAGTTGCAACCCGCCTGACGAATGCATTGCCGGACAATGCCACCATTGGTCGCTGGGGCGGCGAAGAATTCATCATCGTTTTCAATAATTGCAATTTGTCGGAAGTGCAGGCGCTGGCGGAACGGGTCCGGCAAGCCATCGCCAACACTCCGGTAATATTTGAAATGGCAACCATCACTATCAGCACCAGTATCGGCATCGCGAGCAATCGCGACTTGAATGCATATTCAACCGACCCACTCTTGGCCGCCGCAGACGAAGCGCTTTATCGCGCGAAAGACAATGGCCGCAATCGTGTCGAGACAGCGACAGTCTGATTTCCGGCAATCGGTTTGCAACCATGAATGTGTTTGTGCATCACGCAACCTCCGGATTGCCGACTTCCGTATGCCATTGGTCACTCTTGACGTGCAAGAGCGCGAGCAGCAACATCGAATGCTTGTCTCATCGTGATTTCGCGATGGG
>Ga0208628_1000464_pt1 | contig 20008 bp, 16 predicted proteins | sample LakWasMet16_LOW5_2_FD_183864 | JGI IMG/M metagenome (GOLD analysis project Ga0208628, IMG submission 183864) | Freshwater sediment methanotrophic microbial communities from Lake Washington under simulated oxygen tension - Sediment Metagenome... | ecosystem: Environmental > Aquatic > Freshwater >... | reverse complement strand
TCAATGGTGTAACGAATTTGCTCAGAACCTGGATTGATCATAAACTCTGCTTTAGATTTTAATCCTTTAGCAGACACTTGTTTTGCCAATGATACGGCACGAGAAATATCTTCGTAAGAAGAGTTAGTACAAGAACCAATTAAACCTGCTTCAATTTTTAAAGGCCAGCCATTTTTTTCAGCGGCTGCTTTTAATTGAGAAATAGGTGTTGCTAAATCTGGAGTAAAAGGTCCGTTTACATATGGCTCTAATTCAGATAAATTAATTTCGATTACTTCATCAAAATATTTAGATGGGTTTGCATATACTTCGGCATCACCTGTTAAATGTTCTTTAATACCATCTGCTAAAGCAGCAACATCAGCACGGCCAGTTGCAGTTAAGTAACGGCTCATACTTTCATCATAGCCAAATGTAGAAGTTGTTGCTCCAATTTCAGCACCCATGTTACAAATGGTTCCTTTACCAGTACAAGATAAACTAATTGCACCTTCACCAAAATATTCAACTACTTTATCAGTACCACCTTTTACAGTTAAGATACCAGCTACTTTTAAGATAACGTCTTTAGCACTTGCCCATCCGTTTAATTTACCAGTTAATTTAATACCAATTAATTTTGGCATTTTAAGTTCCCAAGGTAAACCAGCCATTACGTCGCAAGCATCAGCTCCACCAACACCAATAGCAATCATCCCTAAACCACCAGCGTTCACTGTGTGCGAATCGGTACCAATCATCATTCCACCAGGAAATGCATAATTTTCTAATACAATTTGGTGAATGATACCAGCACCTGGTTTCCAGAAACCAATACCGTATTTATTTGATACAGAAGCTAAGAAATCAAATACTTCTTCGCTTTCGTGTTTTGCTCTATCTAAATCTGTTGCAGCACCTGCTTTTGCTTGAATTAAGTGATCGCAATGAACTGAAGAAGGAACAGCTACTGTGGGACGGCCAGCTTGCATAAATTGCAATAAAGCCATTTGTGCTGTTGCATCTTGCATCGCTACTCTATCAGGGTTAAAATCAACGTAAGACGACCCACGAGGGTAATCTGTTAATTTCATATCAGCATCTAAATGCGAATACAAGATTTTTTCTGCTAAAGTTAAAGGGCGACCTAAGGTTTTACGAGCTGCTTCAATGCGTGCAGGCATGTTAGCGTAAACCTTCTTAATCATTTCAATGTCAAATGCCATAGTAAAGGATAGTTAGAGATTTATAGAATTAGTGAATTGTTTAGTTTTTGCGTTACGAATTTAGGAATAAATTACCTTTTTTAGGGTATAAAAGGCCAAAAGTTTATGAAATATTTTAGAATATTGGGTTTAAGATTCATCAGAAAGATAGGTTAAAACAAAAAGCAGCTTTCTAACCTAAGTTAAAACAGCTGCTTTAATCATAATTACCATAATGAGAGTGGTAAATTTATTTCCCCAAATCATCAAAATTTACTTCATCTGTAGATGATGCTCCTTTATCTGAATATGAAGAATCTCTTTCGTATGCTTCTCTTTCAACAATTGGAGGAGCATTTTCCTTAATCACTTCAATAGATTCGTTTAATCCTTCCATGAATTTTTCGAAGTCTTCTTTATACAAAAAGATTTTATGCTTTTCGTAAGTAAACTTGCCATCAGTACCAAAACGCTTCTTACTCTCGGTAATGGTTAGGTAATAGTCGTTTCCTCTTGTCGATTTAACGTCAAAAAAATACGTGCGCTTTCCAGCTTTCACTGCTTTCGAAAATAAATCTTCTCTTTCTGTTCTTTCTATCTCTTCAGACATATATCTTGTTTTTTAGTACATAACAAATATTTACATTTTTTGTTGAAACTTTTCATCGTGTTGAAAATTAGTTGATAAATATCAGGTGAGTCAAAAAATTAGTTAGTCATAAAAAAAGCCCCTCCGAAATGAGGGGCTTTTAAGAATGATATCTGAATTACTTATTGGATAATTAATTTTTTAGAAACGCGTTGGTTATTCACATCAATATTTACAATATAAACACCTGAAGCTAATTTACCAGTTGCATTTACCGTATGATTAATATGCCCGTTATTATCAGAAATAACGATACTTGTTTCTAATACTCTACCCATTAAATCAACTAAACTAATTGTTGCTTTTTCGGAAGTATTTACATTAAAATCTAATGTAGATGAAGATTCTGTTGGATTAGGATAAATAGCCAATTCCATCGATTTTTCTAATTCAGAAATATCTGTTACAACATTACCCGTAATGTTAATTTGGTCGATATAAATATTATTTGATCTGCCAACAGTAGCATCACTTCTAAAATAGAAGCGGAATTTAACACTTGGCTTATTATTTAAAGCTGTTACTAATGAAGGTAGAACTGTTTTTAGAACCCATTGAGCAGAAGTTGGAACAAAAGCTGTCGTAGTAGTTCCACCTGAAGCAGATGCCATTGCCGATGTTGCTGGAATACCTAAAACATTACTCCAAGTTCCTCCACAATCTAAAGAATATTGAACTTTAAACGTATCCGCTTGTGTAGCTAAACGTCTTGCGTAAGCATAATAGTAAGAAATAGTAATGCTTGATGTATTTGCAAAATTATATACTTGAGTTTCAAAAATATCTAAATGACCTGGAGTACTTGTTACTGAGGCATTATTAATAAAGATACTTTTAGAAGTAGAATTTGCTCCCGTAGCTGTATTTTGAACCCAAGTTACAGAACCTGCATTATTATTAGTAATAGTTAAACTAGATGGTAAAGTTGCCGCCTCAAAATCAAACTGAGCTGGCGCTAAAATTCCAGTAGTACCATTTACTACAGTAACATAAGATGTTTTATTCATCACATCTGAACCAATAGAATTTGTTGCCGTTAAGCTAACCGAATAAGTTCCAGGCGTTGCATATGATACAACTTGAGTTGTTGAAGTTGAAGTTGCTGGAGAGCCTCCTTGGAATGTCCAACTTACTCCACCAGAAGAACCTACCTGACTTAAGCTAGTATAAGTAAAAGTATTGCCAGCACAATTAAAAAGTTTATTTGCCTCAAATTCTGCAACTGGTGTACAAGTATAGCCAGCTGAAATACCTGTAGCTGCTAAATTTGTGGTTGTCCATAAATTATTTCTACCAGCAGTTGCACTTGTTAAAGCCGTGCGCATTCTTGTAATTTGTCCTTGAGTAAACATTTTTGGACATGATGAATAATCCATAATATTTTCAATATTAGGAGTAGAACAATCTAATGTACTAGTTGCACAAATAGAAAAATAGCCACCTGTTGGAGGTGTATCCGTTACATTATCAGTTGAACATGTTACAGGTGTTGTTGGCGCTGGAGTACTACCAAATTTAGGATTATTAGATGAGCCAAACGTATGTAATAAATTTAACCAATGACCTATTTCATGGCTTAATGTTCTAGAATCGGATGGAGACAAAACATTTACTTGATTTCTTAACATTACAATAGCATCGGCATTTGTACTAGGAGCGCTTCCTGGCAAATAAGTATATCCTCCAATATAAGACGAAGTTGGCGGACAGGGACTTGATGGCCCTGAAATACACTCTACGATATAAATATTTAAATATTTATTAGTTGGCCAGCGATTAGTTCCTGTTCCTGAGTAATTATAAGCAGGACTTGTTTGACTCCAAGTTGGGCTATCATTATCATGTCTGATAATTCCACTCGTACATTTTCCATTAGGATCTTTTTTGGCAATAGCAAATCTGATTTCTCCATCAACATACAATGAAGAAAAACTAGAATTGATTGTTGATACATCAGAACCTGTTGCACCGAAATCATTATTCACATAATTCACTAAATCAATAAACGCCTGATCAGTCACATTTAAATTTCCCATTACATGAAAAACCACTGGAATTGTATAAATGGGCACGGCAGTTTTAGCTGCTGAATTTACCTTTGCTATTTCATTTTGGTATGCAATCTCAAACTGCGCTTGTGATGCTTCAAATTGTGCTTTTAATTTAGGATTTAAATTAAACCCCTCCTCCATTGCTTCAAATGTATTACATGGATGCCTTAAGTTTGCTGGTTTTTCTTGAGCTTCTGTAAATGTAAAAATACAAAAGATGCTCAATACGGATAGTAGTTGTTTTTTCATTGTGTGTATTTTGTGTTTGTAGTTCATATTAAAGTTAAGACATTTATTTCAAAAAGTCAAGTAATCAAATATAAATGTCAATTCTGTTATTTTTTTGGATTTATGTCTAATTGATTTAATCCCATCATTTGCTTCATCGTTTTATCCATTCCTTCAACACTTCCATCCAAAAAGATAACATTCCCCTTGCCTTCTTGAGCAAAGTTTTTAATTGCTTCTGTCCACATACTAAATAAAATTAACGAAGAATCTAATTTAGCTCCCTCCATTTCTTTAGCAGCACCAGCCATACCTTTAGCTACCTCCTGACGGAATAAGGCGATACCCTCACCTTTTAATTGTGAAGCATCTTTTTCGGCCTGTGCCGAAATTTTAATAAAATTCCCCTCAGCTTCTGCAGCTTTTGTTCTTGTAATTAATAGCGCTTGTCCTTCGTTTTCGGCAGCTGCCTTTAAGTTATTACTTGCTACTACTTTAGCCATTGAGCGCATTACTTCTTCATCAAACGTAATATCGTTTAACTGTAAATCAATTAAATGATATCCCCACTCTTCTAACATCACATCTAATTGTTCTTTCACTGCCTCTACAATATCTCTACGTAACGACAATACTTCTGATTGTTTTTTAGTAGCCACGAATGCTCTTACAGAACCTTCGATAGAACGAACTAGAGCTTGCATTAAGTTTTTATCATCCACAAACTTAAAGGCTACGTTTTTAATAGATTCTTCTTGTTGATTAACTACCGCATATAACAACATGGCTGTAAAATTCACATTAGCTTGATCAATGGTAACTGCTTGAAATCCTAACTCTGCACTTCGATTTTGAATAGAGATTTTTTTATATACTTTTTCAATAAAAGGAATCTTCATACTTAAACCTGGAGTTAAAATCCTTCTATACTTTCCAAATACAGTAATAACTGCTACAGTTCCTTGTTGCACTGTTACAAAACTTAAAAAAATCAATAATAATCCGAAGACTATAATAAAAATAAAGAATGGCATAGTTTTTAATATTTAAATTGTTTACGTAAATTTAGTCATCGAAAGCAATAAACAAAATATTATTTTATGAACGGTATTTCTCGTTTACTAATAGCAATAGTATTATGTTTTGTTTCCAATTTTGGATTCTCTCAAAAAGATACCGCAAAAGCAAAAAATGCAGAAGCCGACCTTTATAAAACGGCTTGTAAATTAATGGATTCGGCTAAATACAAAGAATCTATTATTTTATTTAAAAAAGCCATTAAGCTAAAACCCGATTACACCGAAGCATATAATAAAATGGCTTTAGCTAAAATAAAAACACAAGATTATAAAGGTGCCGAAAAAGATTTACAAGCAGCCGTAAAAATCACTCCAGATAATTTTGAGAGTCAAAAAACAATGGGCATTTTGTATTATGAAACAAAAAAAATGAAAGAAGCAAAAGCTTGTCTAGATTCGGCTATTGCATTAAATAGTGATGATGTTGAATTACACTATTACAGAGCTAAATTAATGTTTGATGGAAAAGCATACAAAAATGCTCTAGATGTTTGTGCTGGTGCAATTGATATTAATCCAAAATATTTAGATATTATTCTGTTAAAAGGAGACATAAGGTTTGCGATGAAGGACTATACTTATTGCATTAAAGATTTAACGGAAGCAATCAAACTAATGCCTGCTACTAATCCTAATTACAATACTTACAAAACAAGGGCTAAAGCCAGATTTGAAGTAGGTGATTATAAAAACGCAGTAAATGATTGGAATGTATATTTAGAAGCTTTTCCTGAAGAAGAACCAGCACTTGTTGCAAGAGGCGCCTGCAAAATTGAAACAGGAGATTATACTGGCTCTATTGTTGATTTGGATGCTGCCATAAAATTAAATCCCAAAAACCCCGTAAGCTATAATTACAGAGGAGTTGCAAAAGGAGAAAACAAACAGTTTGTTGAAGCATTAAAAGATTTAGATTATGCAATCAAACTAAAATTTAATTACGCTGGCGCTTTTGTAAATAGAGCTGCCATAAAATTTGCCAGCAAAGATAAACGCGGAGCCTGCGACGATTTAAATAAAGCAGATAGCCTAGGCGACGAAATGGCTATTAGACTTATTGAAACCTACTGTAAACATTAAAAAATTAGAGAACAATGTGGTTAGTTGTTGGTTGATTAAAACACATTATCTTTATATCCAACAACATATCCCAAATAACCAACATCTTGTATGAAAACTGCCGTATTTAGAAAAGCAAACTTTAACTCAGCTCATCGTTTAAATAATCCTTTATTTGACGAAAAAACAAATACTGAAATATTTGGTTTATGTAATAATCCTAATTATCACGGACATAATTACGACTTGATAGTAAAAGTAGTTGGTGAAGTGGATCCAATAACTGGTTATGTATTTGATATGAAAATTCTGAATGATATTATTAAAGATGAAATCATTGAACGTTTTGATCATAAAAATTTAAACCTTGACACCATCGAATTTAAAACCTTAATTCCAACTGCCGAAAACATTGCCCGTGTTATTTACGATATATTAAGACAAAAAATTGATTCCAAATTTGAAATTGAAATTACACTTTACGAAACACCTCGTAATTATGTGGTATACCCCATTAAATAATATCTCAAGTGTTTATTAAATATTCTCTCGGTTTAATCCTACTTTTTTTAACCGCTTGTAATTCGCCTATTCATAACAACATTGATAGTGCAAATACGACTAGCAAATCAACTTTATTACTTCAAAAAGCGCCTCATATTATTCGCGATTCTTCTGACTTAGAAAAATTATTTGTTTCAAAAAAATTAGTCAATATAAGCTCCCTTGATTCAAACATAAGAGTGGTACTTCACTACTCTACTTCTCAAAACTTTTTAAATAAACCTATTTACAAAGGCTTAAAAGACTGTTATCTTCCATGCGAAGTAGCTATTAAATTATGTAACGCTGAGTATTTATTAAATTCAAAATTTCCTAATTATCATATTATTGTATTTGATGCTGTGCGACCATTACATGTTCAAAAACAAATGTGGGAAGAACTTAAAATGCCAGTGGAGGAAAAAATAAACTACTTGGCGCATCCCAATGATTTATCACTTCATAACTATGGCGCAGCTGTAGATGTAGGAATTATTGGAGACAATGATGTGCTATTAGATATGGGAACTCCATTTGATTTTTTTGGCGAATTAAGTGAACCAAAGCGAGAAAAAGAATTTTTAAATAATGGGCAACTGTCTAATGTAGCATTAACTAATCGTTTGCTTCTCAGAGATATAATGACTCAAGCTGGATTTACTACAATTACATCAGAATGGTGGCATTTTAATGCCACAAATAAAGCAAGTGCAGCCACTAAATTTGAACTAATTAATTAGGTGATCTTTTTTGTGAAGATATTTTCCTATCACATAATGTCCTAAATAAATCATAGGTATTAAAGCCAATGCAACCAATAGTTTAAATGCATAACCCCAACTTGCATTCACAACAAATTCATTAAAAGGCCATTTGCCGGGCAATACAAATGCTATAAATTGCACTACAAACGTATCCACTAACTGACTAACCATAGTACTTCCTGTGGCTCTTAGCCATATATGCTTATCTCCAGTTGCCTTTTTAAAAGCCCAAAACACATACACATCAATTAATTGAGAAAATAAAAACGCCACAATACTTCCTACAATTATCCATTGCGATTGACCAAACACCGTATTAAAAACACTATCGGATACAGGAGAGAAAGAAGTTGCAGGAATATTAAGAGCTACCGTTAATAAAATAAAAGTAAACGATATTAACCCAACAGTTATATATGTCAATTTTTTGACACCATCTTTTCCGTAGTATTCATTAATTAAATCGGTTAAGAGAAAAATGACTGGCCATAAAATAATACCAATACTTTGAGTAAATAATCCAAAAAACTGAACCAATTTACCTCCAATTAATTCGGCTACAATAGCATTAGTGATAAAGAAGCCAGCTAACACTAAAAACACAATATCTTTTCTGCTTTTTAAATCCACTATTTGTTAAATTATACAAGATTATAAAAAATAACAATGGTTTGCACATTTTTATTAATTTTATACACTTGTTATGAATTTAAACACCCAATCTATAAAATGGTTCTTTGTTTCACTAATATATTTTTTAGTGTTCTCTCTTGGGTATTCTCAAAACATTAAATTTAAACGAGTTAGTATTGAAGAAGGGTTATCAGCTGTTACAGTTAACACTATCTATCAAGATTCTCAAGATTTTATTTGGATTGGAACTCAGGACGGATTAAACCGTTTTGATGGATATCATTTCAAAGCGTTCAAAAATGACCCATCTAATCCCAAAAGTATTTCATCAAACGATGTAAAATGTATTTTAGAAGATAAAAAGGGAGATTTGTATTTTGGAAGTAATGGCGGTGGTTTATCTATCTACAATAAATATAGCGAAACATTTACTAATTTAAGATCAGGTTTAAGCTCAAATTCTTTATCGAATAATGTTATTAAAGATATTATTGAAATTAATGATAATGAACTCTTAATTTCTACCGCTAACGGCATTAACCTTTTTAATAAATCTGCTAAAACATTTAAAAAGATATTTTATAAAGATCCAGAAGAAGAAATTGGCTTTACCAAGTTTTTTAAAGATAGTTACGGTAATTTATGGGTAGGTTCAGAAGCTAATTATATTTTCGAATATGATGTCAAGTCATCTAAACTCATCAATTACGAAGTTCCAGCGCGTTTTTTAGAAGTTGATAAACACAATAACAATGTGAATGTTCGCCGAAAAATTATTTACAATTTTACTCAAAAACAAAGTGCTTTAATTTGTGGTTCAGATGGTGGTTTATTGTTTTTTGATATTACTAGAAGAATGTTTAAAAATGTATTTTCTTTTGATGAAAAAAATCGATACAACAACCGCATAAAATGCTTCGTAAATATAGTTGACTCAAATAAATTAATGTTTGGCACTTGGGGAGGATTGGTAAAATTAAATCTTGCAAATTTCTCATATACTATTGAACAAAAAAGTGAAACATCTATAAACTCTTTATCCAGCGATAAAATTTCAAGTGTATTAAAAGACAAACAAGGTAACTTATGGATTGGAACTGAAGAAAATGGATTAAACATTTACTTTAACTCATTAAATAAATTTCCTCTATATAATAAAAGCAATGGCTTAGAAAATGATTTTGTATACTCTATCTATCAATTAAACAACAAAAATATTTTAGTAGGCACAGAAGACGGACTATACAGTTTTAATCCACAAACCAATTCTGTTTCTAATTACAATACCATCTTAAAAAAACATGAAGTTAATACTGTACTTAGCTTATTAGAAGATAATCAAGGAAATATATGGATTGGTAGTTATGGGCAAGGTATTATTGTTTACAATCCAAACACTAAAAAAGAAACAAAACTATTGGCCGACAAAAATTTTGGAGGAACAGTCATGAAAATGATTCAGGATAAAGATGGAGTTATTTGGGTGGCAACTTATAAAGATGGTTTATACTCTATTAATCCAAATACTTATGAAATTAGACGATATACCACAGAACAAGGTCTATCATCGAATAATATTTACTTTGTTTATGAAAATAAAGATGATAATACTTTAATGATTGGCACAGATGGTGGCGGTTTATGTATTTTGAATTTTGTTACAAGTATTGAGAAACCATTAGTAACTGTATTTAAACATATTGATAATCGAAACTCCATAAGCTCTAACAGTATCAATAATATTTATAAAGACGAGAACGGTATTTTTTGGATCGCTACTAGTAATGGTTTAAATAAATTTGATTTAAAAAAGAAAAACTTTGCCGTTTATTCTGAAAAAGATGGTCTTCCAAACAGTTACATTTACGATGTAATACCTGATAAGGACAAAAACTTATGGTTACCAAGCAATTTTGGTTTAACCAAATTTAACCCTAACACAAAAAACGAAAATGGCTCGGCTTTTAAAAACTATAATACAAATGATGGTTTACAAGCTCGAGAATTTAATCAAGGAGCCTCTTTTTTATGTAAGGATGGCAAAATATTAGTAGGAGGTATAGCTGGATTAAATTATTTCGACCCATTAATGATTAAAGAAAGTAAAATTACACCAACATCTTACATATACTCTTATTCAAGACAAGGGAAAGACATTAATACTGATTCAAGTATTATCTATAAAAATAAATTAGAATTAACCTACAAAGAAAATTATTTCACATTTGAGTTAGTAGCGTTGGATTTTGTTTCGACTGAAAAAACTAAATTCATGTATTATTTAGAAGGTTATGACAAAGATTGGTCATCTCCTACTTCCGTTAGATTCGTGTCTTATACTGAATTACCAGGTGGCGAATATACATTTAAAGTAAAAGCAACTAATAGCGATGGTATTTGGAATGAAGCGCCAACCGAAATAAAAATTAAAGTCATTCCACCTTGGTGGAAAACCACTTGGTTTTATGTGTTAGCAGGTATTGGCTCAATTGCATCCATAGTTGGATTCATTAGATATAGAACCAATATTATTAAAAAGGAAAATAAAATACTAGAAAATAAAGTATCTGAAAGAACCAAAGAATTAGCTGAAAAAAATAGAGATATCACTAGTAGTATTGAGTACGCTAAACGTATTCAAGAGGCTATTTTACCTGCAAGGGAACTAATTTTTTCTAAACTAAAACAAGCGTTTATTTTATACAAACCAAAAGATATAGTTAGTGGTGATTTTTATTGGTTTGGAGAAAAAGATCAGTATAAAATTATTGCTGTAGTTGATTGTACGGGTCATGGAGTACCAGGAGCTTTTATGAGTATGATTGGACATAATTTATTGAACCAAATTGTTTCTGAAAAAGGAATTTATACCCCAGGATTAATTTTAGAAGAATTACACAAAGGCGTTCAAGCAGCTTTAAAACAAGGTCATAATGCAGTTAATACAAACGATGGAATGGATGTTTCGTTACTTGCCATCAATACCGAAACTAGGGAGTGTATGTGGGCAGGAGCATTTAGAAGTTTAGTGATTGTTAATAATGAGGGGGAATTAGATAAAATAGATGGTAATAAATACCCAGTTGGTGGTGCTCAACTCGATTCTGATAGAATTTTCACAACGCATACCCGAAATTTAAATCAAAATGACTGTTTATACATGTTTACTGATGGCTACGCTGATCAATTTGGAGGAACAAAAGGCAAAAAATTCATGGTTAAACAATTTCATGATAATATAAAAGCAGTTCATAAATTTAGCGTTGAAGATCAAAAAAAGGAGCTTGAAAAGCAATTAAACGATTGGAAAGGGGATTTTGAGCAGGTAGATGACGTTTTGGTCATTGGAATAAAAGTTTAAAAAAAAAGCTTAAAAGTGTTTTTTAAGTAAATATTGTTTTTATATTTGATTTATATATTTGGCACTTTTATTGATAAAATAAAATCACAAAAAACATTAAAATGAAAAAAAATATTACTCTATCATTTGTTTTAGCATTTTCATCGCTTTTTTTATTAAACTCATGTACTAAAGAAGACAATGAAGTCGATAATGAAACTCAATCTGCAGTAGATAACGCTGTGTGTGAGCAACAATTTATGGCTATTACTCCAGTGGTAAATGAAAAAGGAATTAACGAAGCCGGAATTAAAAAAGTAGCCGCATCTTGTGGAACTTGGACTATTTTAGGTGCTATTAGCGGAACGAATACTGCAAACGTTGCTACCGATACAATTGTTGACGCTAACGGATTCTATCAAAACGGTCCTGTTACATTTGAAATTGATTATGGAACAACAACAGGATGTTTAGCATTTGACAGTTTATCAACTAAATACGGTAAAATCAGAATCACGACAGCTAAACGATGGACTGCTTATAATAACCCTGTAACCATTGATTTATTAAATTATAAAATCAATACTATTGACTACTCTGCTCAAATTATTATTACAAGATTAGATTCAGTAACTGTAACTACTCAAATCAATAATGGCCACTGTACTAATGGTACTTGGAATATTGATTACACAGGAACAAAAACAATCAAACAAATTGCAGGTTTCTCAACTAAAAATAATGAAGCAGATGATGTTATCTCTATCATTGGAAACTCTTCAGGTAAAAACAGAGACGGTAGAAACTTTACAACCAACATTACTAGTGCTTTAATTAAAAAATCTACTTGTAAATGGATGTCTTCAGGAACTGTTGATGTAACACCAGATGGATTTAAAACAAGAACTGTTGATTTTGGAAGCGGATCTTGTGATGATGATGCTACTTACACAGTAAATGGTCAAACAATTTCATTTAAACTTAAGTAATTGACACGACAATCATCTCTTATGATTGATGCATTCAACATATACGACAATATGGACAGGAATAATATTCTGTTGTCCTTTAAAGGTGATATTACTTCAGAACTATTAACCTCTATTCTTCAAATTATGGAGAATAAGATGGATAATATGCAAGAAGATTCTAAAACTAAAAAGAAAGTATATAATGTATTAGTTGAGTGTTTACAAAACTTATATCACCACATGGATGATGCAACTGATGGGAATGGCGACAAAAACAGAAGTGCTATTTTTATGATTGCAAAAACAGGTGGTTCATACAACATTATCACTGGAAATTACATATTAAACGAGAACATTCACGGATTGAAATCTCGTTTGGACGATGTAAATGCATTAAGTAAAGATCAGCTAAAAGACTACTACAAATCTGTTTTAAATAATGGTGAAATGTCATTAAAAGGAGGTGGTGGTTTAGGCATGATTGACATTGCCAGAAAAACTGGTGAAAAATTAGAATATAATTTTTTGGAAATTGACAATAAAGTTTCTTTCTTTACACTAATAATAAAAGTAACACAACCACAATTAATATAAAATAAGTAACTATGGAAAAATACGCTATCGAAGGTACGCCAAAAACACCAACTATATCTTTTGATATTCAAGGAGGTATATTAGAAATTAAAGGACGTTCAATCCCTGAAAATTCAATTGAGTTTTACAAACCTTTAGTTGACGCATTAGACAAATACTCTACTGCATCAAAGCCTGCAACTACTGTTAATATTCAATTAGAGTATTTTAATACAAGTTCATCTAAATGTATCTTAGACGTGTTTAAGAAATTAGAAGCTATTCACAAAGGTGGAAGTGCAGTTACTATTAACTGGCATTATGAAGAAGATGATGAGGATATGTTAGAGGCTGGTGAAGATTACCAAGCAATCATTAATGTTCCTTTCAAAATGGTTCAAGTAGCAGAATAATTTTAAACTGAATATATGTTTATAAAACCCCGAAATTTCGGGGTTTTTTTATGGATTTTCATCAATAAATCATTAAATTTGTTACCTCAAAAAAAAGAAATTATTTATGTCTAAAATAACAGATTTATTAGGAGCTCAAGCTGATAGTTTATTAAACCACACTTGTAAAACCATCTCTAAAGACCAAATTGTAAATCCAAACGCTAACTTTATTGACCAAACGTTTGTATACAGTAATAGAAATCCTCAAGTATTAAGAAGCCTTGCTCAACTATACGGAAACGGACGATTAGCAAATACAGGTTATATGAGTATTTTACCAGTAGATCAAGGTATTGAACATAGTGCTGGTGCATCATTTGCTCCAAATCCAATTTATTTTGACAGCGAAAACATTGTAAAATTAGCGATTGAAGGAGGCTGTAACGCTGTTGCGTCTACTTATGGCGTTCTTGGCTCAGTCGCTCGTAAATACGCTCACAAAATTCCTTTTATTGTAAAAATTAATCATAACGAATTTATTTCTTACCCAAATAAATTTGACCAAATTATGTTTGGTACTGTTGAAGATGCTTATAACATGGGAGCTGTTGCTGTTGGAGCAACTATTTATTTTGGTTCACCTGAATCTGGAAGACAAATTATTGAGGTAGCTCAAGCATTTGAACGCGCGCATCAATTAGGTATGGCAACTATCTTATGGTGCTATACTCGTAACAATGCCTTCAAAAAAGATGGTGTTGATTACCATACTGCAGCTGATTTATCATCTCAAGCAAATCACTTAGGAGTAACAATACAAGCTGATATTATCAAACAAAAAATGTCTGATAAAAATGGTGGTTATACGGCATTAAATTACGGTAAAACACATCCTAAAGTTTATTCAGATTTAACTACTGATCATCCAATTGATTTATGCCGTTACCAAGTAGCAAATTGCTATATGGGTAAAGTTGGTTTAATTAATAGTGGTGGAGAAAGTAAAGGCGCTTCTGATTTATCTGAAGCAGTTACTACAGCAGTTATTAATAAACGTGGGGGCGGACAAGGATTAATTTCTGGCCGTAAAGCTTTTCAAAAGCCAATGAAAGAAGGTGTTGAATTATTAAACACGATTCAAGACGTTTATTTAGATAAAACAATTACAGTAGCTTAATTTAATTAAAGAATTGTGGAGTTTTTGAGTTAGAGAATTATTTTATTAACTCATTATTTCAACAATTCAATAATTTTCTAATTATAAAAATATGGGTTGGTTTAAAAGATTAAAAGAGGGTATTACCACTACAACTACCGAGAAGAGAGAAACTCCCGAAGGTTTATGGTATAAATGTCCGTCTTGTAAAAAAATACATACAGCACAAGAACATAAAGCTCATCAACATGTTTGTTCTGATTGTGGATATCATGAGCGAATTGGTAGTGCAGAATATTTTGAAATCATTTTTGATGACAATCAATTTACTGAATTGCATGAAAATTTAGTAAGTGGTGATCCTTTAGAATTTACAGATACTAAAAAATACGCAGATAGACTTGTAGACACTATTAAAAAATCAGGATTAAATGATGCTTTAAGAAGTGGTTACGGGAAAGTTAACGGAAATGATTTAGTAGTTTGCTGTATGGACTTTGGTTTTATTGGCGGATCGATGGGTAGCGTTGTTGGAGAAAAAATATCTCGTTCAATTGACTTTTGTTTAAAAACAAAAACACCTTTATTAATCATTTCTAAATCAGGTGGTGCTCGTATGATGGAAGCAGCCTTCTCGTTAATGCAAATGGCTAAAACCTCAGCAAAATTATCCTTAATGGATAAAGCTGGAATTCCTTATATCTCTTTGTGTACCGATCCAACTACGGGTGGTGTAACTGCTAGTTATGCCATGTTAGGTGATTTAAACATTTCTGAACCAGGTGCATTAATTGGTTTTGCTGGTCCTCGTGTGGTTAAAGAAACTATTGGTAAAGATTTGCCTAAAGGATTTCAAACAGCAGAATTTGTATTAGAACATGGATTCCTTGATAAGATAATTCCTAGAACAGAATTAAAAAGCAAATTAGGAACATTATTACAAATGTTTAAAAACTAATTTTACATTAATATATAAAAAGCCCATTCTCTATTTAGCGAATGGGCTTTTTATATTAAATCAAATTCTCCTCTTCTGGCTGTTCATTTTTATAATAAATATCTATACAAACCAACATCGCTAAAAATCCCCAAAACGGTACAGATGCTTTATCTGTATCTAAAAAGTTATTTAAAAATCCGTGAACAAAATAAGTACTCATCCCCATTAAAATAGCAATGGTTAATATCCTCATCGATTTATCTTTAACGCTATAAACTAAACGATAACCTAAAAACATGACGGCTAATACCAAAGCCACCACTATTAATGCGCCAATTAATCCTTGTTCGCACAAAGGCCCTAAATACTCACTATGTGCATTTCCTTTATCTCCAAAATTGGTAGATATAATCGTTTTTTGACTACTCTTTTGAAAAGGCGCATACAAAAATTGATATGTTCCAGGACCAAAACCTAATACTGGTCTTTCTTCAAACATTTGCAAGGCACAGCTCCATCTATTTAGTCGTTCTAAATTTGAAGCATCTGTTGAAATATTAGACATCGATTCGATATTAGCGGCTATATCTCCATCCGAGTCGGTATTATTTCTTCCCAAAATCATTAATACCTCAGCTTGAAACGACAAGAAAATAACAACTACACTAATAATTGTAAATAGAATTGTTCTGAATTTTATTTTTAAAAGTAAACTTACTAGCACTGCCAACGAAACTACTAAACTTAGCCACCCTGCTCTAGCAAAAGAAATAATAATAGATATGATAAATATGATTAAAAGGCCTAAGCAAAGCATCTTCACAAATTTTGATATATTTTTCATGAATAAAATCCCAAACATTACCGGAATATACATAGCTAAAGCAGCGCCATAAGCAGTATGATCATTGTAAAATGGAGATACAATCCAATCAGCAATTTTTTCATCAAATGCATAGGTTGCATGTTTTACAGTTGTGATGATAGCCACAATAGCTAAGGCTACCGCGTAAAATAATAAATGATAGATGATTGCCTTTTTCTTTTTAAACAACTCTGCGCAAATAAAATAACAAGAAGTTAGAAACCAAAGTCGAGCTAAAATAAACTTTATTGATATAACAGGAAGTTCGCTTGAAAGCGTTGTTATAAAAATCCAAAGGAGTTGAATAAATATAATAATGGTAATGGGATGTTTTAAAATACGTTTATCTGTAACACCTGAACTTAATTCATTTAAAAAATAAACTAAAGTAATTCCAATCATTAAAGGCTCGGCAGGCAAACTTAAATTAAGCCCTTCGTTATATCCTAATTCCTTTAAACTAATAGCCAAGGGGGTAGAAAAAACCATTACATACATGATTTTTTCAATATCAAAAATGGCTAATAAAACAATTAAGACAGCAAATGGTAGCAAATTGAAAAGATAAAACATATCTTTTGCAAACAGCAATACATAAGCATTAATTAAAATATAGCTAATGATTACAAAATAAAATACGTAGGTATTTTTAAGCTTAATCAATGTTTTGCTTCTTAGTATTTAAATATAAAATAACAATACAAGCTACTAATAAAGACGATAAGGTTATAATAGCAACAATTAAAGAGCGTATTGGATAGCATTTACTATCTGGTAATGTTGGTTTAGATACTACATTAATAAAACGAATTTTATTAGCATAATCTAAATGATACAATGCTCTTTGTTTATTTAAAAAATTATAAGTTTTTACTTGGCCAGTTATCATCTTAGTCATTTTATCTAAATCAACACTTTTTGTTTTTAAGCCTTCGGCTGTTTTAGTGTTTGATTCCGATAATTTTGAAGATGATGCTAATTCTTTTGAAATATATTTAGCTTGAGATTTTTCGTCAATGATATTAAACTCTTTCTTAATCTCATTAACAATGGTTTTAATTGAATCCATAGACATTGCCGATAACTTTAATTCGCTTTCGTAATTATAAATGTATTCTTTAAGAATTTCTTTTTTTGCACCCATAATTAACTCGTTAGTAGCCTCCACTATAGCTTGCACAATTTGTTTAGCCAAAAAAGGATCTTCATCTTTTACTGATATTTCAATTGATTCGTATAGAGTAGAATTAATTGAGACTAATTCCTTGTATCTTAAATTAAAATAAGTTTCGTGCTTCTCTCCCAAAGTATCAATATCATAATGCTTATATAAATTAAATTTTTTGGCAACAGCGTTTTTCACTTCTTCACTATTAAACCATTGTAATAATTGTTCTGTATTTGATTCCTCTGAATTTGGAGTTAAATTAACAGGATACACAACTGCATAGGATTTATACAAAGGCTTAATAACCATTGGAGAAGATATAACAAAACCTGCAATAATTGCCAATACAGCAACAATCGTCAGTTTTTTCCAATGAGGTAATAATAATTTTAAGATATCGGCCGTTTTAAATTTTTCCATTACTGTTTGTTTTGTGAATTTAAATATTGGTTAACATTATTTTTAATAAGTACTAATCTTTCGGTAAACAAAAGATATAACAAGGCAATTAGAAATGCGGAAATAGAAGAAATTAATACGATTAATGCTCTCAATGGTTTTGCTTTCTTTTCGTTACCAATAGCTTTATCAACAATAAATTTTGAAGGCATAGGATTATTGTAGTTTACAATAGCTTCATCATATTTATTTTTAATAATCGGATATTTCAATCTATACTTTTTTAAATCGGCATAAACGGCATCATAAGCTGTTCCGTATTTTTTTAAGATATCCAATTTTTCTTGTAATTTTTTCTGAGCTGATTCGTTTCCTTTTTCAATGGCTTTTGCCATGCTCTTAGAATACGCTTCTATTTCCGATTTATTGTCTAATACACCTAATTCTTTAATCGCTTGAAGGCTATCTTCTAATGTATTAATTCTCGAAATAGTACTATTATACTCGTTTTCTGTAATCGTTAATGCTTGTTTGGCAACTTCTTTAGTCATTCTAAACTTCACCGAATCAGCAAAGGCAACAATTGAGTTAGCAATATCAGCTGAACGGTTGGCTACATAATCATACACATCAATTCTAATAGAAACAAAATTAGTGCGTTTAAAACTTACCATATCGTCCCATTTTAATTTCAGGTAATGCTGAGAATAAACGGTATTCTTTTCAATATCCCAATTTGTCCACAAGTCATATTTTTCGGCTATACGAGTTCTTATTTCAGATGAATTTAAGATTTGTAGTAATTTTTCAGCATCATCTTCGTCGCCTAAGTCCATATAATCTTCTTGAGCGCCTTGATTTTGCTCAATTAATAATTTTGATACGGAAAATGTACGAGATGGAAAAACAACAGTAGTTGCTTTATATTGTGGTGAAATTAAAAATGAAACACCGATAGATACAATTGCCGCAATGGTTGTTACAATGATTAACTTTTTTCTCCAGGTATATATTTTAGCAATAAGCCGTATTGATTCGTTATTAAAACCCGATTGATTCATACATGGAATTATATTATTCTTTTTTAGCTCGTTATATATCTAAAATAATCTAAAGTTTAGACGTTTTTTAATATCCGCCAAATATACAATTTTCATATATAAATCAAGGTTTTTTAGATTATAAATAGGCGATAAAATAGTAAAAAAACAAAGCCTTATTGAACAGTCTATTTGTATTTCACAAATCTAAAAATAGACTTAATATTCAGTAATCCTGATACGAAAGCCCATAAACCACAAAATGCGGTCATAATCGCAAAATTAATCATCCAATTTTGAGTGAAAGATCTTGATAGATAATTGAAAATAACAATTCCTACAATAAATACCACTAGGGCAATAATTAACCTAACGTTAACCTTAAATTTAAAGATTTTATACGCGAAATATATTTGAATTCCAGCTGTAAAAAACTGGGTAATTAAACTCGAAATCGCGCTTCCCATTGCCATATAGCGTGGTATTAAAATAAAATTTAAAATTAAATTAATACAAATCCCTATAATAGCCATAATATTTAACTGCTTTAGGTTTCCATTTGCGGTTAATAATGTCCCGAAAATATAAGTTGCAGAAACGGCTGTAAAACAAAGCATCAATATACTAAACTCAACGGCGGAATCTGTTACGCCATGATTAATCAATGCCGATAATTCGTTAGCATAAAAAAAGCATCCTACTGATACCACTAAGGCTGGAGTTACTAAAAGTATAAACGATAATTTCACTAATTGCTCCACATTTTCTTTATGCTTTAACATTCTACTGAAAACAGGAATTAATTGTACCGAAAATAAATAGGCAATCATATTTCCTGCTTCCAATAAACGAAATGCTTTAGCATAAATACCTGCTTGCTCCGACCCTACTCCTGATGGCAATAACACTCCCAACATCACACTATCCAAACGGTTATAAAACGTCATTAATAAAACCAAAATAGCAAACGG
>Ga0208628_1000461_pt1 | contig 20137 bp, 33 predicted proteins | sample LakWasMet16_LOW5_2_FD_183864 | JGI IMG/M metagenome (GOLD analysis project Ga0208628, IMG submission 183864) | Freshwater sediment methanotrophic microbial communities from Lake Washington under simulated oxygen tension - Sediment Metagenome... | ecosystem: Environmental > Aquatic > Freshwater >... | reverse complement strand
ACCAACTTCTTTCTAATTTATTATCTTCGCAAGAAGGCCGCAGCAAGCATCTAACTACGCAATCAAGGGGACCTCCGTGGAAACATTAGATTCAAGCGAGTTATCATCCGGCGCGTCGGTCCCTTATTTTGGTTGTTAGGCGGGTTTAGCAAAAGGCAAAAGAATGCTGGCTCTTCGCAAAATTTTTCAGCTGCTCTCCGTTTTACTTTTCCAACACTAGCTTCCAATTCGCCGCCTTCGCCATGTCACATGGCTTAGTTTTCTGAGCCCCCGTGTCTGTTGCTCAGTCACTACCTTCTGGCTTCAGGTTTGGCAGGTTACGTTCTCAGCCCGGTTTAGGTTACGCTTTGCACCAGCACCGCATGGTTCCTTTGGGTTTTTGTGGCAACCGTTGCGATTCCATTTCTTCCAGGCTTCACGGCCTAACGACGCAATCAAGGGGACCTCCGTGCAAACACTGCATTCAAGTGAACCAACATCCGGCGCGTCGGTCCCTTATTTTGGTTGTTAGACGTCGTAGATGAAAAATCAGAATCCCCCTATGCGTGTTCCTGCTGATCCTGCTCAATGGTCTGAGTCGAGCAGACGCTCCGTATCCTTTAATTACGTCACTGAGTACATCGACATCCATTATCAGTGTTGGCACTGCAGGGCAGTCACAATTTATTCAGCTGCAGATCAGAAGCACACCTTTGAGGTTAAAAAAGCTGACATCAATCAACAACGTCTGCTCTGTAATTCATGCTGGAAAACCTCCAATCGAATCGCTTCCGACTTAGAGTCCAATCAGGAGAAATGGGCCGCGTCGAAAGCAGAGCTGAAAAAGGACAAAGGATTTCTTACAGCCTGGCTGAATCTTCTACAAGAACAAGAAACATATGTTCCATACCGTCATGACACCGCTCGCAAGAATATGCTGCATAATCTTCTCCGCGACGTCTAACTACGCAATCAAGGGGACCTCCGTGGAAACATGGCATTCAAGCGAGTTATCATCCGGCGCGTCGGTCCCTTATCTTGGTTGTTAGACGGCAAATGATGTTAGAAACAGTTCACATCGTTTTGGATTTCTTCGATTGTCCGCGATCGGGCGTTGCAGACTATCAAGGTAATCCTCACTATTTTTCATGTGACTGGGATGAGGCCACTGGTGACTACGGCCATAGCTTTTCGCTATTTCCGATCAACGACCAATTCATGGAAATCGCATTGGCACAATTAGAGATTTCGCAACAAGGGGTCTTGGCTTTCAGTTCTGGCATATATTCAGCCAATACGAATGTCGGACATAGGGACATTGACCAGCACTATAATCAGCTACAACAATTAATTGATGCATTTATTAAAGTGCTGCCAGCGAGCCAAATTCATTTAAATGGCAATTTTCAGCGTCTACAAAACGACACAGAATTGCTACAGGGTGTTAAGCGGCCTTTCCGAGTTCTGTGGTCGAGTGCCGTCTAACTACGCAATCAAGGGGACCTCCGTGGAAACATGGCATTCAAGCGATTTATCATCCGGCGCGTCGGTCCCTTATCTTGGTTGTTAGAACTTATTGGTGAGCTCGTGAACAAAGTCAATAAAAGTAATACGCACCCACTCGCAATCGCGTCATATTGCTTGTGGTTCATATTATTAACACGCCTTCTGTATATTGCTACTGGTTACAACACGCCTGATTTTGCTGACGCACTTGGTATGCATTTTGGACTTGGTTTAGGGCTATTAGCGCTTCTTGGTGTTCCATACATAATTGAAAGATATCGCGCGAAACAAAATGAGCGTTCTATCTCGTGGTTCTTCATTATGACTGGTACAACTGTTATCGCTTTGTTGTTAACTGTCGGTGGGCTTTATGGGCGTGTTAATACTGTTAATCCTTCCGCCATTTCAGCTCCTATAGCAGACCCGCCCGGCACTAAGTATGTAAAAGATGCGAATGGCAATACGCATAGACTAGTTCCGTATTCAGGCGACTACGATCCACTGCCCAACGCTCAGACCAACGTAGCTCCGCCTACACATGACTCTAAAGGCTGGACCGAAGAGAACACCGGGGTAGACTTTATTGACCCTTACGCAGCAGCCGCACCTACGGGCACGAGGTACTACCGCGATTTCAATGGCACTATCTTTCGAGTTTACCCACCTGGAATAAGATCAGATTTACCTGCTGCCAACCCTTTTGGCTTGGCTGACAGCACCGCAGACTTGCCTCCACAAAAATAAGTTCTAACTACGCAATCAAGGGGACCTCCGCATGAACATTGCATTCAAGTTATCATCCGGCGCGTCGGTCCCTTATTTTGGTTGTTAGCCGTATCTAAACAAAAGGAGTTTTTATGAAATATGTAAAAGCAATAATAATGGCCAGTTTATTGTCGTCACTGCTTATAGCATGCACTTCCAGCAGTGCCGGAAAACTCGAAGGGACATGGCAAGTAACGAGCGAAGGTAACTTTCTTATTACATTCAAAAACGGAAAAATGATCTCTGAGGGCACTACGGTTGATGTCAAATACACTGAAACGGCTGATGGCGTCACTGTAAAAATGTTCAACAAGTCGGGCGAGCCAGGGGGAACAATGCATTTCACCTTTTCCGACAATAATTCCGCAAAAACTGATAAGGCTACCTTCAAGCGTGTATCTTCGTAATACGTCTAACTACGCAATCAAGGGGACCTCCGTGGAAACATTAGATTCAAGCGAGTTATCATCCGGCGCGTCGGTCCCTTATCTTGGTTGTTAGATTTCATAAGAGAATTTCAAGTGGCATCCGAAAATAATCCCAACGATATTGATGAACCACTAGATGCCGAGGAGCTGGCTGCTATTGCTGCTTTGACTCCTGAAGACATTCAGGCAATTGACGATGCTTTGCTCAAAAATGCTAGTAATCATTGGAGCAAAGTTGCATTTATTGTTGGCGCGGCAATGTATGCATACCCGGACAAATTTCTGGACATCCCAGATGTATTCTATGGAGATCGAGTTAAGGTCTTAGTGTCTCAAGGCCTCCTAGAATCACAAGGCAATCTTTCAAAAATGCGTTTCAGTGAGGTTCGCATTCCCAACGTAACCGGGATCGCAAATGAAATCTAACTACGCAATCAAGGGGACCTCCGTGGAAACATGGCATTCAAGCGAGTTATCATCCGGCGCGTCGGTCCCTTATCTTGGTTGTTAGACGGGTAAGAGCTTTTTATTTAGGCATTCCATATTTCGCGTCTGCTTTTAATTTCCGTTTTTTCTTCCACAACCCGTCAACTATCCGCCGCCTGTGCCGTCTTGTCATAGCGAGTGATCAATGAGTACAGGTTTGCGTGTCGGCGGCTTGGCGTTCAGGTGTTTCTTCTAATTCCCTTTGGCCGCAAGCTTCGTTTGGCAGTCGCGGCCCAGGCACAACCTGAGCTATGCTTTCAGGCAGTGAGAGTTGGCGAGCCGGTCATCTTCAGTCTCCGGCTTACTTATCGGGCTATGTTCTAACTACGCAATCAAGGGGACCTCCGTGGAAACGTTAGATTCAAGCGAGTTATCATCCGGCGCGTCGGTCCCTTATTTTGGTTGTTAGAAACCAGTGCCAGTTAAAACGCAAACTGCATTTTCTTTTCATTTCACTTCAGCACTGCTGCTTTGTGCCTTCGTCGTGTTTCCTTGGCCGGGCTTTGATTTTACCGGTCAGCTTATTTCCAAGCTTGGCTTTAACGCAGGCTTCCTGATTCCACTTGTTCCTATGCTATTGGTTGTTACATTTGCTTTATCGACAATATTTGCATGCATCGCAATCGTACGTAAAAAGTCTAGTCTCCAATTCTGGCTCCAGGCCGCGTGCTGCATTCCACTTGTTTTGTTTCTCCCAGCTTACTAAGCTGGCTTCTAACTACGCAATCAAGGGGACCTCCGTGGAAACATGGCATTCAAGCGAGTTATCATCCGGCGCGTCGGTCCCTTATCTTGGTTGTTAGAGGTCACAAGAAAAAATATGCGTAATTTCTTTCTCTTTTTATTCCTAGCAGTCATTGCTTTCCCAGCCTCTGCATGCAAAAAAGCATTTGTGCCGAATGAGAAATCTCTCTCTAGCTACTCTTCAATTTTTATTGGCGAGGTTACAGGCATTCATCTTGTGGACTACGAAGCCTATTTGCTCAAAAGACCTGATGCTCTTTACGTAACTAGCAGCACTCCCGGTTTTAAAGCGGATCTGGTTATTGCCGAGGTCCTTCGTGGGCAAGTCAAATCATCGAGTGCAAAACTTACAATGGGTGGCTGCTTGGTTCAGGTGCCCGCACTAAAGCAGAAAGGAATCTTTTTTGTGCCAAAAGGTAGCAAAATATCGGTAGCCATCTTAGACAACAATCCCAAATATACGTACTGGCTCTCGCTGCTAAGATCAGGCAAGTGACCTCTAACTACGCAATCAAGGGGACCTCCGTGGAAACATGGCATTCAAGCGAGTTATCATCCGGCGCGTCGGTCCCTTATCTTGGTTGTTAGAACCCAAAAAGTAAAAAGCGGCTCAGGCTAAAATTCTTTTCGGGTTCTTTAGGCTCTGATGGCTTTCGCTTCGTTTCCGCTTTCAAAGCTGTATCGTCTTGGCATTGAGGTCTTCGTTCTATCCACTATCCGACTCAAGCTGCTGGCTTTCCATAACTGTGAAGTTCTATTTTCGCCAAGTTCCGTAGTCCTGGGCTGTTAGTGCAAGGGTTTCATTGGCTTCCCAGCGATTTGCAATTCACGCTTCCAATCGTCAAGCTACGTTCTACGGTATTCATGGCTAATTGGCAGCGCGGCAGTTCAAGCTTTTAGCATTACCAACATCATCGCAATGGGTTCTAACGACGCAATCAAGGGGACCTCCGTGCATACATTGGATTCAAATTTCACATCGGGCGCGTCGGTCCCTTATCTTGGTTGTTATACACAGGAGTTTTTTTAGTGACTATCAAAGAGCTTTTAGTGCGATTCGGAATCTTGTATTTTTTACTGCTAATCGTTGGCGCAGTAGTGATTCAAGCAATTGGCCTTAAAAGCAGCTCAGGTGTCAATGTCGCAGCACTACTGGCTGCCGTAATGATTAATTGCGCTTCCTACGGCAAAAAAAATGGCTTTTACTTAGACAAAGACGAAAAAACTAAAGTAGTCCTTGGCATGATTGCAATCGATATGTTGTTGCAACTTGTGTTTACTTTGCTCACGTTGCCTGGAGCTGGGAAACCAGTGTCACTCGCCATTATTCTTGGCGTTCTGGTTTTTGTTGGTGCGCTACACGGAATCGCAATTTACGTTTTTGTTGGCATGGTCGAAAAGCAATTGGAAAAGAGCGGTTATAAGTAGGTGTATAACTACGCAATCAAGGGGACCTCCGTGGAAACATGGCATTCAAGCGAGTTATCATCCGGCGCGTCGGTCCCTTATCTTGGTTGTTAGGTGCCTAGGAGATCATTAGATGTCACTTACATGGATTGAGGTTGCAGACACCGCAGTGAAAATTGGCCTCGGTGCGTTAATCACTGGGGTAAGCGCCTACGTGCTTGCCGGCAGGAGCCATAACCAGACACTAAGTCGTGAACTTGCGTCAAGGAAGATTAAAATATTGGAAGACGCTTGTGCAGAAGCCGAAATTTACTTCTCTTATTGCACGCACTTCTACAACACTGTTGGAGGCTTAGCTCATGACAACGAAACGGAGCGAGACCAAACTGAGCTTGAGAAGATAATTGTTGCTAAATTGCATGAAACGTTTGCAGAAGCCTTAGAGTCGAGAAATAGAGCGAGAGCAAAAGTTTCATTGCTTGGTGCAACCAATGCTTTAGAGCACCTGACTTCTTTCAACGCTGTCTTGACGGAATATAGACTTGTTTTAACCCGCAAAGGTAAGATGTTAACCTCGCAACAGCATTACGCCGCAACTGCAAATTTCCGACATCACAAACAGGCATTCTATCGCGCAGCTGGTGTTTTTCTGGAGAAATTGGGTTCCGGCAAAGGCACCTAACTACGCAATCAAGGGGACCTCCGTGGAAACATGGCATTCAAGTGAATCACCATCCGGCGCGTCGGTCCCTTATCTTGGTTGTTATGCCCCATGAAGAAAATATTCGCTACTCTGCTGACTTTCATGACAATGCTTTCCGTCGCTTCGGCATGCAGTTGCTTGCCTGACAATACAGCTCGTTGGAATAAGTCGAACATCGTGTTGCTAGTTCAGATTTCAGACGTCTCGTTCTCTGATGAGGACTATATGACCCGCGCAACGTGCACAAAAGACACAGATCTTTGCGTCCAAAGACAGGTCGCTCATTACAAAACCGTTGAAACTTTCAAGCGCTCCGGGGCTTTGCCAACGACTATTGCTAGCGGCTATGGAAGCGGGGACTGTGGTATTCCTTTAATTGCTGGTGCTTACTACGTTGTTTTTCTAAAGGATAAACATGAGCGCATCGGTTTCTGTAATGCTGCAGGGCCATATCTCAAAGATGCCTTTAACGACAAAACCTACCAAACTGTTTTTGCTAGGGACGTAGCTGCATTCATAGCCGCTCTAAGACTCGCTTCAAAAAAACCTACGAAAATTCCAGATATGCCTCGCCCGATAGGAATTGGCTCAGGAATTTAGCGCTGGTCTGTGGCGCATAACTACGCAATCAAGGGGACCTCCGTATGAACATTGCATTCAAGTTATCATCCGGCGCGTCGGTCCCTTATCTTGGTTGTTAGGCATCAGAGAGAACTCGTATGGGACTTGACGCACAAGTGATTGCACTCGGACCATTCTCAACTTCGGTGCTTCCGGCGTTGGAATATGGACCCGACTATTACAAGGATGTCGAACATGGACAGACTATTATCACTAATGTCTTTATTGCTGGTACAAGTCACGACAGCCATGAGCTTGCCTCAGCATTTGGCGTTGGCGCAATGGAACTAGGCAAACACCAGCTCAACCCAATTATTTCAAGCACAGACGAGCTTTCTAAAATTTTTGGAGAGCACAACGTGGCGCAGTTTCAATTACTTGTACAACATGGCTTCACATTCTATTTCCTCCCAAATGCCTAACTACGCAATCAAGGGGACCTCCGCATGGACATAGCATTCAAATCATTTTCACCCGGCGCCCATGCGTCGGTCCCTTATCTTGGTTGTTAGGCGGGTTTAGCAAAAAGCAAAAGAATGCTGGCTCTTCGCAAAATTTTTCAGCACTTCTCCGTTTTACTTTTTAGTCACCTGTTCGCTGCCTTCGCCATGTCACATGACTAGTTTTCTGAGCCGCCGTGTCTGTTGCTCAGTCACTACCTTCCGGTTTCTTGTTTGGCAGGTTTCGTTCACTGCCCTGTTTAGGTTACGCTTTGCACCAACACCGCATGGTTTCTTTGGTTTTCCAATGCAACCGTTGCAGTTCCTTTTCTTCCAGGCTTCACGGCCTAACGACGCAATCAAGGGGACCTCCGTGCAAACACTGCATCCAAGTGAACCAACATCCGGCGCGTCGGTCCCTTATTTTGGTTGTTAGGCCTAGAGCTGCAATGAACACATTAACGAAAATTTCTCGGTTTCTAGGATTGGATTCGACTAGTAACCCCACATTGCGATTCCCAGAGCTTTTGCCAGAATTTAGGCTCATCTACACGTTCGCGACACGTACTCTAAACGGAATATCGTATTCAACACCTTTGTCCTCGCTCGCGCCCTTTGGACGTGCAAGTAAACTACGAAAGTTTGGTGGGCCTGACGATCTAACTATTTTCTACGCTTCACTCGGGCTAAGCATAACGCTAGATAACGAAGGTGTTGTCTATTTTGAATTTGATTTCTCAAAAGACTTGGTGTTTCCCGGCAGTTTGAATAAACGCATGCCTGAACTATATCTCGCCACCGATGACCTGTTGCCTACAAGGTTAAATCGCACCACGTCCTCCAACCAACTCGATACTCTATTGGGCGAGCCTTATGACAGGTTTATAAGCGATCAATCAGGTGAACTAGGTAAACAATATGTAGTGGCCGGCACGCACATTGCAACTTTCCATTCGGCGGATGGAACCGTGCTGAGATATCTCAATATCGGTCAATCGGCCTAACTACGCAATCAAGGGGACCTCCGTGGAAACATTAGATTCAAGCGAGTTATCATCCGGCGCGTCGGTCCCTTATTTTGGTTGTTAGGTAGTCAGATTTTTGGAGTTCGAATGTCAAAATTCTTAATTTCACTTATATTGTTCAGTGCTGCAGCTGATTGCGCATCGGCAGAGCTAGAAGCGTCTAATAGTTTGTGTACAGAATTGAAAGACTTTGCGAACACTCAAACAGGCGATAAACCGATTTCTGTTGTTCTCACAACGTATTGGGGTGGGTACGAGTATTGGAAAAAATGCGATTCATCGCGCTATAAGCCCGGCAAAAAGCTTTGCTCTTATCTTCAAGAGCATGCACACACAGAATTCCCAGAGGACAATTTGTACAATGCTGCAGCTTGCTTGGCGAAAGACACTCCGAAATCTTATGGCAATGCAATCCTAAAACTGCATCATGTAACATTTAGCTTTATTAACATCGAAGGCGTTTCTGAAGGCATACATGTTGATTTAGATTTCAACGACGAAAATGGTGACACGTTAACAATTACAGCTCGGCGTCACGGCAGTAGTGAATAGTTACCTAACTACGCAATCAAGGGGACCTCCGTGGAAACATTAGATTCATCCGAATCGTCATCCGGCGCGTCGGTCCCTTATTTTGGTTGTTATGAGTCAGAATGAAAATCAATAGAGTTCCACTTTTTTTTATGATTTGTTTCATCGCTTCTTGCACTTTGACAGAAGAGCAACGACTGATTTCTAATGCGGAGAGGGATTTCAAGATTAAATTTACCAGCTCACCGACGCTGCTTAAGACAGAAGAATTTGGCTCACTACATGACGGTGGAGACCGATCAATTCTGCAGTTAAGTAAAACAGACTGTTCGAGAATTATGAAGAAGCTCAATAATACGGGCGAATCCGCAAACCTAGTGGACTTTCAACAAATGTTAGCCGTGAGAAACATTGAGAGCGGAGAATTAAAATACAGCAATATATCCGTGCTATCCGGCCATTATTTAGTTTATGCAATAGATGTAAAGTCGTGTGTTCTTTATCGCGTGGCACAATATGACTAGCTGCCTCATAACTACGCAATCAAGCGGGACCTCCGCGCGAACACTGCATTCTTATTTCACATCGGGCGCGTCGGCCCCTTATTTTGGTTGTTAGGTACATGGAAGAAGATCTTAGAGCTCTGGTAAAAATATGTGTTGAGGCAGGTCTGCATATTGGGCTTAATGCCGAGCACGTGAATATGTTCTGCTCTAAACATGGCCTAGATCACGAACGGTTCTCTTATGCATTCGCTAAACATGTAGCTCTAGAGTTCGCTAATGGGGAACTGTCTTTTTCTGATGGAGAATTGGCCATGAAAGATTTAGCTGCTTTCATTGGCCCAGACACAAGTACTTTCGTGTCAGAAATTGACGCCGCATTTGACGCAGGTGTGTTTCATCGACAAGACGACCCTGTCGGCACTATTCCATGGCAAAAGTATACGTTGCCTCACATAATGCGCGTACTCATTAGTGAAGGCCTGGTGCCATGTACCTAACTACGCAATCAAGCGGGACCTCCGTGCAAACACTGGTTTCAAATTTTACATCGGGCGCGTCGGCCCCTTATTTTGGTTGTTAGTGGCCAAGAGAGAATCTTTTAATGTTTGCAATAGCACCTTTCGTCGCAACTCCCATACTCCTGGCTATCGCACTGGCAGTAAGGTTCGCGGGTACTGGCAAGATTCTCAATATCGTTGACTACACAAGAGTTTCAAATATCCCCGAGCTTCATCGTTGGGCCGGCAATCGATTGCTTCTTTTGCCTGTAATTTCTTTTGCGCTTGGCGTATTGTCGCTTTACCAACCAGCTTATTCGGTCATTTGCTTTATATTGTTTGTGGTGTCGGTTATTAGCGTAGTCGTTTGGCTCACTATATCTTCTAGTCAATTCACGCGTGGCCTCTAACTACGCAATCAAGGGGACCTCCGTGGAAACATGGCATTCAAGCGAGTTATCATCCGGCGCGTCGGTCCCTTATTTTGGTTGTTAGGTCCCATATGTTTGAGTCCTTAGAAAATGCAATAAGAACTAACGACGAGGCAGCGTTGCAAGACGCAATCTTCGAACTTGGATTTCTACGCAACGACCAGCTGATGATTCCTGACGAGGTCACTTTTAAAATAATAGACGCGCTACGACAGGAAAATATGTATTCGTCTGCATTATCAGGCCACTTGTTAAATCACTTCGAATTTCACTCACAATATATTTCTGCAACTGCAAAGAACCGATGCATTGGTTTCTTGCAGACTTGGGGAGATCACTTTTCTCATGTTCATTCGCAACAAGTGGTTGCAGAGCTGAGAACTGGTAGCTACCTTAGTAATGGCACCTAACTACGCAATCAAGGGGACCTCCGTGGAAATATTAGATTCATCCGAGCCGTCATCCGGCGCGTCGGTCCCTTATCTTGGTTGTTAGAGCCCAATGAAAGAATTCGACATGGAAACTGTCGCATGGATTTTCTACTCAGTTGCTTTGGGTTCCCAAGTCACGCCAATTAATCGTCGCGGGATTTGCACGATCGCGGATGGCATTAACCACGCAGTCCCCAACGAGGACGAACTCACATTTTCAATTCGCACTTTGAGTAATTGGGGTTTCATTGAGAAAACTGGCAAATCATTTAGTCTTACGCAAACCGGCCTTGCCATTGTTGCATCAGCACGCGAGAATAATTCAACTGCTCGTAGCGTTTGGCAAGCCTTAACGTCTGCCCTTTCAAATCATCGCAGTGTGCTCTAACTACGCAATCAAGGGGACCGCCGTGAAAATCCAACATTCAAGCGAAACATCCGCTGCGGCGGTCCCTTATTTTGGTTGTTAGAAGGCATTTTTATGTGGGATATCGTAATTCCAGCAATAGCAGGCCTAATCACCGGAACAATCGGTTCTATGTTTGCGCCTTGGGCCAATTGGGGCGTCGAAAAGAAACGCCTTCAACAAACTACGCGTGCAAAACTAATCGAAGAAGTTCGTACTATTTTGTCAGATCCGCCTGGCAGTGAGCAATTCAGAACTCTTCCAATCTATTCGCGCATACGGCCGTTCTTGAGCAACGACACAAGAAAAGCTGTTGAGGGCACATTTGAAGAACATAAAGAGGAAATCATTATTGTTGTTTTGGGCAGCAGTCGACATTCGGGAGTCAATCCATACGTTCAAGATGTCCTAGATGAATTATCAGCACTAGAAATAAAGTGGGGCCTTATCTAGCATGCCTTCTAACTACGCAATCAAGGGGACCTCCGTGGAAACATGGTATTCAAGCAAGTTATCATCCGGCGCGTCGGTCCCTTATCTTGGTTGTTAGGTGAAATCAGTGTTAGAACTCATTCTGCCAATTGCATATATCTTAGTAGCCATCTTTGCTGGCGTTACTCTTATACAACTGGTACGTGCCGCGCAAAAAAATAATAAAATTATGAATTCACTGAGTCCAGAAGAAAGGACTCTATTGGGCAAAACTCTACGCACTGATTTTAATCAACCTGCTGAAATAGGGGGAGCATTTACTAATGTTCCCTGGTGGGTAACTCTTATCATTTTCATTATTTTTGCAATTGCCTTGGTATCGGCTTTGACTTATACGCAAAATTAGCAAAAATACCTGTTATATCCTGCGCTGAATTTTCACCTAACTACGCAATCAAGGGGACCTCCGTGGAAACATTAGATTCAGGCGAGTTATCATCCGGCGCGTCGGTCCCTTATCTTGGTTGTTAGGCCTTATGAAATTTCTGCGTTTGATAAAAGCATTTGGGTATCTAGCTCTTGGCGTTGCTGCAACATGGTATGGCGCCGCTTCACTTTTCGAAAATCATCAGCTTGGCAACAAATTCTCACCAGAACAAACTGCCACGGGAGCTGGCATCATCATAATTCTGATCGGCCTAGTATCCGGTTTCGTAGGAATCCAGAAACTTATTGGCTCCGATCCATCAGATTGTGACTAACATATAATCAGGCCTAACTACGCAATCAAGGGGACCTCCGTGGAAACATGGCATTCAAGCGAGTTATCATCCGGCGCGTCGGTCCCTTATTTTGGTTGTTAGGCTTCCTTTATGAATTGGTGTGATCCTATTGTGCTAGTCGTTTGGTCTCAGCTGACTTCCTGCTTTTGCAGCTTGATACACTTCGTGTGGCGCCCCAATCATCCATCTACCTGGGTCAATAACAATCTTCGTATCAAGCGCTATGCCTACCGGCTATCCTTGTTTGTCGCTTGCTGGTTGTTCCCGTTCTCGATTTACTTCATTGCTTTCGGGGCTGCTCTTCGGATTTTTGCACTGGATGAGACATTCCTAGCACTGCCCGTGGCTACTCGCATCCTCGCAATCTTAGTGCCGAGTATACTGCTGCAGGTTTTGCTGTTCCGTTATGTTCTTCGTTATTCAATTGCCAAGGCAAGCGTGTCGAGCGAAGCCTAACTACGCAATCAAGGGGACCTCCGTGGAAACATGGCATTCAAGCGAGTTATCATCTGGCGCGTCGGTCCCTTATCTTGGTTGTTAGATGCCAGGCATGAATCCTTTTTCATTACTACTTTCTCGTGCTGCCCAAGTTTGCAAAGCATTTATCGCTCACCCATTTTTGTGGCTTGGTGTTTTTGCCTCGCATTTGGCTATATTTCCGCTCGGTTATTGCATATTGAATTTCTTAGTCGCAGAAACACCAGCCGAGGCAATGAGGCTTGGGGATCCTCCTATTCCATCAACATGGGAAGCTGGCGTAATGAATCACGGCCAATATATCCGGTGGTTCTCAATTGAGGCCCATCCACTTATCTTTTGGAGTTTAGTTGGGCTACTCTTTACCAACTTCTTTCTAATTTATTATCTTCGCAAGAAGGCCGCAGCAAGCATCTAACTACGCAATCAAGGGGACCTCCGTGGAAACATTAGATTCAAGCGAGTTATCATCCGGCGCGTCGGTCCCTTATCTTGGTTGTTAGGTGTGATTAGTGATTTTCGGTAACTCAGAAACATTTGCCATCGAGGCAATCCTTGAGCCTGGTCCCGAGTTTGCATCGGTTGTTGGCAATAATGTCGCGGGTCGTATTCGACTCATTTTCTCTGGTAAACACTTCGGCAATTTTGATGAGCCATGCTGTGTCTTTGGCGGTATCAGCGATCATTTGTCATCACTCACCGCCGACAATGCTCGGCTCTGGCATCCATCTCTCGCGCATCTCCAGCCCGAGCAGCAATTTCAATTGCTTAACGAGCTTTTCTACATTGGCTCTCACTCCGACTCAAATGTTCGCCAAGCTCTGGAAGATTGTTGCTTTTTGACTAATGTCAGTGAGGCCTTTGACGGAGTTAAAGGATTTGCACTTTGCGAGTACAAAGAACGTTTTACCTTTATCTTAGAATCACAAGACACAAGCAATATCAGTTCATTTAGCCTGTCCAGCTCTGAATTCGTTGGCACCTGTGCTAGTTTCGCTTCTTGGGTTCAAGGCAGTCACACCTAACTACGCAATCAAGGGGACCTCCGTGGAAACATGGCATTCAAGCGAGTTATCATCTGGCGCGTCGGTCCCTTATCTTGGTTGTTAGGCGCTAATGATTATTCAATCTGAAATCGAGTATTTGAATGGATTCTTAAAGGCACTTGAAACCCTAGTAGGCCGTCAAGCACGAATTGGCGCAAATTCATATGCTTTAAATGAAGACCCAATAGATGGGCTCGAGGTTTTCTTGCGGCAGCGAGAAATATGCTTTGACAGTATTAAAGGATCACAAGTATCTCGTGAAGAATTTCTATCTGATATTTGGAAATTCTCCACGGACCGGTTAAAGGAGGCGTCGGCGTCAGTGCAGACGGACTTGAAATGGCAATTTGAAGAATGCCTTGGGCTAATCTCAACTGCTTTCGGCCAAGATCATGCTTTTCACCCGCTGTTCAATTGCCAGCTTTATCGCGTTCTGATTCAAGGGAGCCTAGAAAAACTTGCGCTGTTGATTCAATTTAAAGACACTGTCGTGGTTTTATTTTGCGAGAAACGCGCCTAACTACGCAATCAAGGTGACCTCCGTGAAGTATCTGTTTTCAAGTTTCACATCCGGTGCGTCGGCACCTTATTTTGGTTGTTAGATGCCATATGTTTGAATCCTTAGACAATGCTATAAAAACTAATGACGAGGCAGCGCTGCAAGACGCAGTCTTCGAGCTTGGTTTTCTTCGCAACAACCAGCTGATGATTCCTGACGAGGTCACTTATAAAATAATAGACGCACTGCGGCAGGAAAATATGTATTCGTCTGCATTGTCGGGGCACTTGTTAAATCATTTCGAATTTCACTCACAATATATTTCTGCAGCGGCAAAGAACCGATGCATTAGTTTCTTACGAGCTTGGGGAGATAAGTTTTCTCATGTTCATTCGCAACAAGTAGTTGCAGAGCTCAGAACTGGAAGCTACCTTAGTAATGGCATCTAACTACGCAATCAAGGGGACCTCCGTGGAAACATTAGATTCAAGCGAGTTATCATCCGGCGCGTCGGTCCCTTATCTTGGTTGTTAGGTTTCTTAGAGAAAAGTTCACATGACAAGACACGAAAAGCTCATTTTGCTAATTGTTGGACTACTAGTGCTTACTAGACTTGGTGTCTTAGCGAGGGAAATCTACATCGCAGATCACTATGGCGCTTTTGGCCTAACGCCTCAGGTCAAGCGTTTTTGGACAGACGTTTCCATTCTCTGGGGTGGCTTAGTAAATATCGGAGCGGCAATTTGGCTTTTCGTTGAGGCAAGAGTTGCCGCACTAAAGTCTTGGGTTTGGGCTCTCTTTGGCCTGTGCTTTGGCTTACTCGGAGTTGCTGTTTTCTACCTCATTCAACTGTATGTGCGTAATCGCGGCACAGAAACCTAACTACGCAATCAAGGGGACCGCCGTGAAAATCCAACATTCAAGCTTTGCATCCGTTCCGGCGGTCCCTTATTTTGGTTGTTAGACTCTTTTTCGCCGCTCACAATATTTCTCTGGAAAGATCATGCGTCTATTAAAACTGGTCATAATTGCTTTTGTTGTTGTTAACTTAGCTTCATGTGCAGCAACGTTCGTAGACAAATCAATCACATCTCAATCTGTTGATGATATTGCAATACTGGAGCACGAAGATCCGATTCATGGTGGAATTGTAATTGAGCGAATTGACGGGAAATGGCGTGGCAACGGCATAATTCATGAATACAAACTCGCCCCCGGAACTCACACTATTGGCGTCATGATAAATCGCGCTTTTTATGCGAGCACTCAGCAAAACGCTACATTTACTGTGCTTGCGGGGCGTCGTTATGTAATCCGGGGATACACAGAGGATGACAATGCGGCCCGCAAAGAAAAAATAAAATGGGATTTTCAAATAATTGATAAGGCGACTGGTGCCAGAGTAGATGTTGAATCTAAATCTGACTAGTCTGTGTCTAGAGTCTAACTACGCAATCAAGGGGACCTCCGTGGAAACATTAGATTCAAGCGAGTTATCATCCGGCGCGTCGGTCCCTTATCTTGGTTGTTATACACAGGAGTTTTTTTAGTGACTATCAAAGAGCTTTTAGTGTGGTTCGGAATCTTGTATTTTTTACTATTAATTGTTGGCGCAGTAGTGATTCAAGCAATTGGCCTTAAAAGCAGCTCAGGTGTCAATGTCGCAGCACTACTGGCTGCCGTAATGATTAATTGCTCTTCCTACGGCAAAAAGAATGGCTTTTACTTAGACAAAGACGAAAAAACTAAAGTAGTCCTTGGCATGATTGCAATCGATATGTTGTTGCAGCTTGTATTTACTTTGCTCACGCTACCTGGAGCTGGCAAACCTGTGTCACTCGCCATTATTCTTGGCGTTTTGGCTTTTGTTGGTGCGCTACACGGAATCGCAATTTACGTTTTTGTTGGCATGGTCGAAAAGCAATTGGAGAAGAGCGGTTATAAGTAGGTGTATAACTACGCAATCAAGGGGACCTCCGTGGAAACATTAGATTCAAGCGAGCTATCATCCGGTGCGTCGGTCCCTTATCTTGGTTGTTAGGCGGTTATGGTGTTATTTCGAATAATTGCTTTTATTTCAGTCTTCTTATTGACTGCCTGCCCAGGCCCTATAGATAGGCTGGAAGACGTTGAAGCTCGTCATGATGAGTGGGTGAGATCGAAAAAGACATTCGGGGCGCTTAGCGAAGCAGATTGCAAGCTTCATAAGGGAATCTGGAGAGGCGTAAAGAATGCTGAGTTTGCTGTCTGCGACGAAACTGCTCCCGATGCGGGAACACCATGCGTTGACAACAGCGAGTGCGAAGTTTTTTGCAGCACCAAATTGACTGTTGAGGCAGGGTCAAAATCCTCTGGCATCTGCTTCAATGACTATGTTGTAAAAGGATGCACACAGAGCATTAGCAATGGCATCGCTAATCCGACGGTTTGCAATTAACTTAGCCAACCGCCTAACTACGCAATCAAGGGGACCTCCGTGGAAACATTAGATTCAAGCGAGTTATCATCCGGCGCGTCGGTCCCTTATCTTGGTTGTTAGAGCCAACAAAAGCCATGTCCAAGCTGCTCATACTATTTATTCCGCTCTTACTATTGAATTCGTTTAAACGTAAACGTGAAATCGACAGAGATGGAAATCCTACTCTTAGGTTTTATGGGCCTGCGCTTGCACTATTCATTATGGGAATAACATTTATTTATCTTTATTACCGACCATTACTCGGTATCAAAGAGTTCTCATCTTCTAGTGACGGGTCAACGGCATTATCTTTTGCTTCCGTTTGCTTGTTTGCAAGTATATTTTTCTTTTTTTGCAAAATTGTTTTGACCGAAAAATCAGTAATCCTTAATTATGTCATTTACAAATCCAGCTTTGATTTAGAGGATTTCGAAAGAATTGAAGATGATCGCAACCATTTGCTGCACTTCTCGGGCAATAGAAAGGTTGCTATTCTCCCGTACGTTTCTGGACAGCAGTTCTTTATCGAGCGTTTGTTGGCTCTAACTACGCAATCAAGCGGGACCTCCGTATGAACATTGCATTCAAGTTATCATCGGGCGCGTCGGCCCCTTATTTTGGTTGTTAGAGCCCATTATGAAACTATCGAAAGTTCTGATTTTATTGTTGCCCTCTTTGCTGCTCATGAGTTGTTCAAAGCAGAAATTTCCTGACAATGCGAATTTGACTGCTGAGACTTTTAGCGAAACAACCTCTGTTATCGTTCCCACGCATCTAAAAATACCAGCTAAAGATTCTTCCGCTCTTTTTGTTGGCGTTGATCTTGCCAAATTAACTGAACCAACTAAAACCGCCATGTTACAAGCGATCGATGACTTTGACCGAGTTAAGAACGGCTTACCACCTACCTGCAAAGCAGAACCCGACAGCGCATTTTCTGACGGAGGCACTGCAATTTATGAGTGCAAGCATTACCAGCTAGTCGTAATGAAAAGCCTATACCATATAGGCGACAATAACGGCTATCTCTATGGGCCCACCATTACATTTCCTGGTGACCACCCAATTTCTGACGTACGCTTTTACACTGACGCTGAGCTCCAGCTGCTACTTAGTAAGTAATGGGCTCTAACTACGCAATCAAGGGGACCTCCGTGGAAACATGGCATTCAAGCGAGTTATCATCCGGCGCGTCGGTCCCTTATCTTGGTTGTTAGGCGGGTTTAGCAAAAAGCAAAAGAATGCTGGCTCTTCGCAATATTTTTCAGCTGCTCTCCGTTTTACTTTTCCGACACCCCTTTCCAATTCGCTGCCTTCGCCATGTCACATGGCTTAGTTTTCTGAACCCCCGTGTCTGTTGCTCAGTCACTACCCTCCGGTTTCTTGTTTGGCAGGTTACGTTCTCAGCCCAGTTTGGGTTACGCTTCGCACCAACACCGCATGGTTTCTTTGGGTTTTTGTTGCAGCCGTTGCGGTTCCATTTCTTTCAGGCCGCACGGCCTAACGACGCAATCAAGGGGACCTCCGCATGGACATTATATCCAAATCATTTTCATCCGGCGCTCATGCGTCGGTCCCTTATTTTGGTTGTTAGACATTAGGAAATTTATGACCGAGAAACTTCCAGGATTCACAAACTTCATCGGATGGCTTTCGATGTTAGTCGGCTCCTTCATCATAGCGTTTTCACTTTTTGGTCTTTTTCTGATGTCAGGGAGAGGCGGCTCAACGCCTTTTGGTTATGCGCCTCCCATTAACTTTCTCCTGGGCGTTACTATCATATGGTCCGGTTATCTTCTTCTTAAGGAGGACATGGCCAGTCAATATTTTTTCTTGGTAGCGTGTGTGCTTTCACTCTTTGCCGAATACAAATTTTTTGTACTTATGCCAAGTTTGTTCACATTATCTTGGCCGCTTGTTGCCTTTAGCTTTATTTATAGCTTTAAATGGTTCTTTTTTTCGCTAATTTCGGCATATGTTGCTCATAGGCGTTTTCGTAACGCTTCTTGAAGCTCGCTTATACTTCTGGCATATGTCTAACTACGCAATCAAGGGGACCGCCGTGAAACGCCAACATTCAAGTGAATCATCCGCTGCGGCGGTCCCTTATTTTGGTTGTTAGGCTGTTTAGGAGAAATTACTTGCGTCTTCTCATTTTTATTGCGTTAATATTTTTTCAACACAATTGTATGGCGCAGATGATAGATCCTGCGACCCTGACATCGATCGAGGCCGGACAAACCCTCGTATTGGATAAGCCTTTCAGTTATTCAACTCGTTTTGATAATAATGTAACTGTGACTTTTAAGGTTAAAGCAGGCTCTTATAAAGCAGAATTATTGGGCGAAATAGGTACGTTTTATCGGGGCAGCAAAAATTGCTTGTCTAGGAGCTCGTACACCCCCCGCGCAGGTCTTGGTGGCGATGGCGTATATGGTGCTAGCAAAGCGGATTGCGGCATCCTAGTCTTAAAGACTGGCGGTGCCATGATTTATTTTTATGAGAGTACAAAAGGCAAACAAATGCGAGCATCGCGGGCCTGTTCAAATTGCAATCAAATGCCCCTCGAAGTGAAGAAGCTGCTTGAGCAATCGATAGGAAAAATATATTTTGCGCATAATATGCAGCCCTCTGTTGAGCTAGAGTCCAAACTTCTTTCGCGTTAAACAGCCTAACTACGCAATCAAGGGGACCGCCGCATGGACATGGCATTCAAATCAGAAGCAACCGGCGCCCATGCGTCGGTCCCTTATTTTGGTTGTTAGGCCCTAAGATCAAAAGCGGCAAAATCATGCGAAGTCGTTCAGTTATAGATGTCGCAAACCTTTGATCTTGTTAATTCAAATTCAAAACGGGGTTGTGAGTCAGGGCTGCTTTGGTGTGTATCGTATTTTCAGCAAAGCAATTTAACTTGGCCGCCCACTAAAGCCTTGTTTCCGCGCTTCCAACAAAGCTATCCTTCCTACACCCCACTTAAGGGGTCTACTAGTTGTTAGGCGGGTGTAGAACAAACGCAAAAGAGTGCCGTTTCTTCGCATTCGTTTTCACAGCTTCTCCGTTTTACTTTTTGTCACCAACTCGCTGCCTGTGCCGGTTTGTCATCCGATGCTTTAGGTTCGCATCTCCAACACCGCGTTTTTGTGCGTGGGCGGCCTTAGGTTCCGGCGCTTCATTGAGTTCACTATGGCCGCGACCTTCGTCTGGCATTCGCGGCACAGGCATAACCTTCAGGTTTCAACCAGGCTTGTTACGTTCTAAACCTGTTTTGGGTTACGCTTTGCCCTAGCGCCGCACGGTTTCTTTGTTTATCGCTGCATCCGTTGTGGTTTTGTTTTCTTCCGGGCTTCACGTGCCTAACTACGCAATCAAGCGGGACTGCTTCTGGCATCCGGCTTTGAAGCTAGCATCCGGCGGCAGCCCCTTATTTTGGTTGTTAGATACAATGAGAAAGTTAATCTATGCTTTTACATTTTCCATGCTCATTTCGGGTTGCACTCAAGAGAAATCTCCGGCTCAACCAACCGAGACGGTTTCCAT